>OLSA01001752.1_pt1 | contig 17284 bp, 15 predicted proteins | sample 1672731 | NCBI WGS metagenome assembly OLSA01 (sample SAMEA3136718, study PRJEB25190) | human gut metagenome | biome: human gut; feature: human-associated habitat; material: faeces | place: Austria | collected 2013
AGAGCCGATAACACGCAAGACAATTCCCTTGTGGTTATCGGCTTTCTTTATCTCAATATATGACGACAACCTGCCCCGCCCGACGGGGAAAGAAAAAAACCGTTGCCGGGCAGGTTGCTTTCGTGCGCTCAATATATATCCCTGCGGCGGTTTTGAAATATAATTCAAGGCCGCCGTTCTCTATGCCCTCATACTGACGACGCCCTGACGCTGGCGGGATCGGCGGCCCACGGAGGGAGCCGCCATGAAGCAAAGAGCGTTTCGACAGAATACGACGAGGTATCTTGCGGTACTATGACGGCTACATAAACAAGCTGTGTACCCGGACGCTCTACGAGCTGGACGGAACGCCTCATGTGCGGGTGGACGAGTACATGAAACACCGCTTACAAAACAAGCTGATCCGGGCCATCCTAAAGGACAGCCTATGAGAAAACGCCGGGCGCAGGGCCAGCAGGCCGCCGCGTCCGGCGCTTTCTCATGGGTTGTTTTCTACGCATTTAGAAGCCTGTTTCGGCGGGGATTGGATAAATCCTATTGTCCACCCCGTCAATCGTTCGCCAGAGGCTCGCTATGGTGGCCTATTCAACTGCTTAACTGCGTAGCTTGCAGGTATCTTTGCCGCTGCCGTTCAGCCTCTTTCTTACGGCGCCCCCGCGCCGCGCAATCCGGGCTGTATTTAGCCCGGTTGTACTTCGGCGTGAACACGGCCCCGCACTCGACGCAGCGTTTCACCTCGTCCCGGCTCTTGCTGATCTCGGCGCACAGGGCCGCATCCAGCAGTGAACTGGCTATGGCCAAAAGCGTTCGCAAGAACGCGCAGCCACAGATTGAAAATCTGTGTTCCAAGGGGGCTTGGGGGACTTCCCTCAACAAGCGCGTGGGGCTATCTGGATAGCCACAGGCATCGCTTGCCGCTTTCTTCGAGAAATGAAAACAGCCAGCGGGGAAAAGTAGCATTTTCGCTCGCTGGCCTACTCTTTTTCAAATTTCCTGGAAAGCTCCGTCAGTTCCTCTGACAATCCTTGTGTCTGGTGCAAAAGCGTTTCTCGCATCTCCGGCGGACAATTCATGTAGAGAATTTTCATCTTGTTTGCGCCTTCATCATCTGGGGAAATTTCAGGGGCAAGCAAAGAATCCAAAGAAAGCGAAACAACCTTTGCCAGAGCTTTCAAAATCAGATAAGACGGGTTCATTTTCCCTCTCTCAATATTTGCGATCTGCTTTGTGGAAACATGGCTGATGTCCGAGAGTTCTTGTTGTGTCAAGCCTTTTTCTTTCCGGGTAGCTTTCAGCTTCAGACCCAATTCCTTCAATTCGTCAATCGGCATAATCATTCACCTCAATAATATTGTATCCTGCCGATTTCAGACAAGGAATAGCCTTGTTGTTCCGGTTTGCAGGAATGATTATGCTGATTTTTGGATTCCGTTCATGAGTATATGCTTGTATTCTTCGAGCAGAAGAACTATAATAAAAACATGGAGGTACTTGTATGGACTATATGACGTTGAAAGAAGCGAGTGAAAAATGGGGAGTAACCACTCGATGGATTAACTATTTGTGTACTGCGGGACGCATTCCGGGAGCAGTAAAAATGGGAACTGTTTGGCTGATACCAAAAGGCTCTGAGAAACCGGCAGACAGACGCAGAAAAAACAAGTAAAGTTATAAAGGAGTTTCTTATGCAGGACAAAATATTGATTGTAGATGATGAGCAGGAAATTGCCGACCTGGTTTCTCTCTATTTGACGAATGAGGGATTTCAGGTGTTTAAGTTCTATAATGCGGCTGATGCATGGAGTTGTATTCAGACCGAGAACTTGGATTTGGCAATCTTGGATGTAATGCTGCCTGATATGAATGGCTTTGAACTTTGTCAAAAAATCCGTGAGAAATATCAGTATCCAGTCATCATGCTGACAGCGAAAGGAGAAGGAATAGATAAAATTACCGGCCTTACCCTTGGGGCAGACGACTACATCACCAAACCCTTTCTTCCTTTGGAGATGGTGGCCCGCGTTAAAGCACAGCTGAGACGGTATAAGCATTATAATTCGGGAACACAAACAGATGATGTCATTACCTATTCTGGCTTAGTTATCAATACCAAAACGCATGAGTGTACCTTGAACGGGAAAGCTCTATCTCTTACACCTACAGAGTTTTCTATTCTGCGTATCTTATGCCAGAAAAAAGGAGAGGTTGTGAGTTCGGAAGAACTGTTTCATGAAATATGGGGAGATGAATATTTCAGCAAGAGCAACAATACGATCACGGTGCATATCCGGCATCTCCGTAAAAAAATGGACGATTCCTTTGAAAACCCGAAATATATAAAGACTGTTTGGGGGTGTGGATATAAAATTGAAAAGTAAAATTACAAAGCCTGTTAAGATTTTGGGGGCTTGTGTTATTGGTATTATCTTATGCCTCGGCATCTACTATTTTGTAGATTATATTTTGAACGGTTCTTTTGTGGACTGGTTTGAAGAACATTATATGATAACGCAGGAACAATATATCCCCGAAATAGGCTCTAACGGTATCGTGCGCCAGCCCGTATATTCCGAAATCAAAAAATTGTTACTGCTCGTATTTATCAGTGTCGTAATTTTAGGGATCGGAATTACTTTTGCTGTATCGCACTTTCATGCAAAATCTCAAACGCGGAAAGCCATAACAAAGATCAGCGAGAAGATGCACGACTTTATGCAAAGCGAAAAAGAGGCGGTTGAAGTATTTCCGAAAGAATATGCGGAAATTTCAACACAGATGGTTGAGATAAAATCTACCATGCAGCGCCATGAGCAAATTTTGAAAGAAGAAGCGGCGCGAAAAAATGATTTGATCGCATACCTGGCGCATGATTTGAAAACACCGCTTACTTCGGTCATTGGATATTTGAGCCTTTTGGATGAGGCCGTTGATATGCCTACCCCACAAAGGGCAAAGTATGTGAGTATCACCTTAGATAAAGCGAAGCGTTTGGAAAAGCTCATCAATGAATTTTTTGAAATCACTCGCTATAATCTTCAAGGCATTGTCCTTGAAAAAGAAACCATAGATCTCTACTATATGCTGGTTCAAATGACGGATGAATTTTATCCGTTGCTGCAGGCCCATCAAAATACCACAGAGTTGGATGTGGATGAGGAAATGACGATTTACGGAGATGCGGAAAATCTGGCGCGGGTATTCAATAATATCCTGAAAAATGCGGTGGCATATAGCTATCCTGGCACGGCAATCAAAATCAGTGCCAAACAGACGGATACAGAGGTTCAAATATGTTTCCAGAATAAAGGCAAAACTATACCTGCACATAAACTGGAAAGCATTTTTGAAAAGTTTTTCCGATTGGATGAATCTCGTTCCAGTAATACAGATGGCGCAGGATTGGGACTTGCCATTGCAAAGGAAATTGTGACATTGCATGGCGGTACTATATCGGCAGACAGTCATGACGAAATAACAACCTTCTCGATCACTCTGCCTGTGTTCTCTTAGGAAAACATCAACCCCATCTTAGCCTTTTCTTAGGAATTGAACAACTAAATATTAAAGTACAAATCGCTTCTGTTCAGTACAATAAGAACTGTTCAGGAGCGATTTTTGTTTTCCAGGAGAGGCAGGTGAACTCCTAATGGAGGATACACAATATAATAACCGGCGTTCCCGGTCTAGGAAACGACGCCGTAAAAGGAAATCTTGCGTCTTTTTCAAAACATTCATTACTGTATTTGCCATTTTTTCGCTGTTCCTTATTGGCAGTAGGGTACTGACTCCTTGGTTTTCGGGAGAATTAACAACGGAGCAGATGGACGGGGTGGGAGATAACTTCTCTTCCATTCCCGAAACGGTCCAACCAGATACGTCCATTGTTCCTCAAATGGCAGAGATTGATTTGGAGAATCTTTACAGTCCATATGCAATTTTGGTGGACTTGGATTCCGGTACTGTTCTGAAAGAAAAGAACAGCACCGATAGAATTTATCCTGCTTCCCTTACCAAGATTATGACTGCGATTTTGGCGATTGAAAATACGGAGGATTTAGAGGAAATCGTTCAGCTTCCCGATGAAATTTTCCCGCCGCTTTACGCACAAAACGCTTCGATGGCCGGTTTTCAACCAGGAGAAGAAGTTCGGTTGAAAGACTTACTGTATGGAGTTTTGATTCCCTCCGGCGCGGAGTGCTGTCTTGCATTTGCCGACCGTATTTCAGGTTCTGAAGAAGAATTTGTTTCGTTGATGAACGATAAAGCGCAGGAATTGGGGATGAAAAATACACACTTCACCAATTCGACGGGGCTGCATGATCCGGAACACTATTCCACAGTAGAGGATATTTCCATTCTTTTGCAATACGCCTTGAAGAATGAGTATTTTCGAGATGTTTTTACAAGCAGCAGATATAGCACCCTTCCTTCAGAACAGCACCCAGAGGGTTTTACCTTTCACAGTACGATGTTCAAGTATATGGACAGCACGGAAGTAACCGGTGGCGAGATATTGGGAGGGAAAACAGGCTATACCGAAGAAGCGGGGCTATGCCTAGCGAGCTTGGCCCAGGTCAATGGAAAGGAATACATCCTGGTAACTGCAAAAGCCAACGGGACACATCAAACAGAGCAGTTTCACATTTTGGATGCCATCAATGTCTACAGCCAAATTGGAGAGGCTGGTCAAAACACTTATGAATAGGAGGATAAAAGATGAATCAATTTGATAACGAAGTAAGCAGCACTTTGAAAGAAATTGCGGAGCGCGTTGAAACACCGCCATACTTGAAAGACAGAATTGATAAAGAACTTTTGCGGCGCTGCCCAGAATATCGGAAGAAAATTGCCGTTATTTTCGGCGGTTGTTCCCCGGAGTACAGCGTATCGCTGCAATCCGCATATGCGGTAATCAGCCATATGGATACTGAAGTATATACCCCTGTTCTGATCGGCATTTCTCAATCTGGCGATTGGTTTCTGTATGAGGGAGATATTGAAAAAATTGTTTCGGATACATGGTGTGGCGGGAAGGATTGTACGCCGGTTGTGGTATCACCGAACCGCACTTCGCATAATCTTTTGCTTTTGGAAAACGGCAAAGTGAAGAAACTGCATATAGATGCGGCCTTTCCGGTGCTGCACGGCAGAAACGGCGAAGATGGAACGATTCAGGGGCTTTTTGAAATAGCGGGGATTCCCGTTGTGGGATGTGGCGTCTTGTCCTCGGCCTTGTGTATGGATAAAGATCGGGCGCACAAGTTGGCACATACCGCTGGAATTTCCGTTCCTGCTTCCTTTGTACTGGGGAAAAGCGCATCGGTTGCGACAGCTTTGCAGCAAGCCGAAAAAATTGGGTATCCGCTATTTGTAAAACCTGTAAAGGCGGGTTCTTCTTTTGGAATTACAAAGGTTCCTTCTTCTAGTGAGTTTCCAGCTGCCTTAGAACTGGCCTTTGAATATGACAAACGGGTAATCGTAGAAGAATGTATTTCTGGTTTTGAAGTGGGCTGCGCCATATTAGGCGATGAGGATTTAACCGTAGGTGAAGTGGATGAAATTGAACTGTCCGGCGGATTCTTTAACTTTACAGAAAAATACACCTTAAAGACCTCTGCAATCCATGTTCCGGCAAGAATACCGCAGAATATCGCGGAACAAATTAAGCAAACCGCCAAAACCATTTACCGGACGCTGGACTGCCAGGGATTTGCGAGGGTCGATCTGTTCCTGACTCCTTCCGGTGAAATTGTGTTTAACGAAGTCAATACCATTCCCGGATTTACCACTCATAGCCGCTATCCGAATATGATGAAAGCAGCGGGTTTTACCTTTGAGCAGATCGTGTCTGCGCTGATCGAACAGGCGGTGAGAGAATGAGAGCCATAAGTTTGACCCAGGCAGATATTTATAAAGGAGAATTGATTTTAGTCAACGCAGAGCATCCCTATTTTGAAAACCTTGCAAAACCGAATTTAGTGCCTGCTGCATCTGGCAATGCTGACATTTTGCTCGAACAGAATACGGTAACTCATCTTTCGCAGGTTATGGAAAAAATCAACGGATGGCAGCAGATTGTTCCGGTCAGTGGCTGGCGTTCTTTGAAAGAACAACAGGATATTTTCAAACAATCCCTGAAAGATAATGGCCGTACCTTTACGCAACAATTTGTAGCCCTTCCAGGGAAAAGTGAGCATCAAACAGGGCTTGCTATTGATCTAGGATTGAAGAAAGAATCAATAGATTTTATCCGCCCAGACTTTCCCTACACCGGCGTCTGCCAGCAGTTCCGTGAAAAATCCGTACCTTACGGATTTATTGAACGCTATCCAAGAGAGAAAGAACATATAACCGGAATTGCACATGAACCGTGGCATTTTCGTTATGTGGGAACACCTCATGCAGAGATTATGAGGGAACACCATTTTTGTCTGGAAGAATACATAGACTTTTTGAAACGATTTTCTCAAGATCAGCCCTATACATTTTACAAGGATTCTCAGGAAATCCAAATATTCTATCTGAAAGCAGATACAGAAAACGTTTCTCTTGAAGTCACAGAGGGTGGTTCTCTTTCCGTTTCCGGTAACAACGTGGATGGTTATATCATCACGGAATGGAGGGGATAGTCATGGAACAAAAGCAAAGATTCGGCGGACTGGACAGATTCAAGTTCATTGCGGCCTTTTTTGTTGTCGCTATCCATACTTCCCCACTATCTTCCTTCAGCGCCAACGCGGATTTTCTCTTGACAAGGGTGCTTGCAAGGACAGCAGTTCCATTTTTCCTAATGGTAACGGGCTACTTTTTACTCCCCCAATATCTTTTTGAAAAATCTATGGACCGCAGGCCGCTTCTCCGCTTTTTGAAAAAAACTGTTTTGCTGTATGGGATTGCCATCCTTCTTTATCTGCCCGTTAATGTTTACGCTGGCCATTTTCAAGGAGCAGGTATTGGGGAGCTGATCCGCAAGGTCTTATTTGACGGTACTTTTTATCATCTTTGGTATCTTCCGGCTGTTTTATTAGGAGTACCGCTGGTTTGCTGGGCGGGGTCCCGGCTGCCTTTTCGCATATTGGCTGGAAGCTGCCTGCTCTTGTACCTGATTGGCTTATTTGGGGATAGTCATTACGGCTTCATTGCCAATTCCCCCATAGCGTCCTTTTATGATGCTGTATTCCATGTTTTTTCCTATACTCGGAATGGGCTGTTTTATGTTCCCATTTTTCTTGTAATGGGAGCCAAACTAAAAGTGATTCATTGGAGGGAGAAAAAGGTCCTTTTGATTCTCGGTGCCAGCGGTTCTCTTTTTTTGATGGTTTTGGAGGGACTCTTTCTGCATAAATTGGGGATTCAGCGCCATGACAGTATGTACTTTTTGCTGATTCCTTCTATGTTTTTCCTGTTTCAGTTGGCCTTGGCATGGGACAAGCCTTCCGCAAAAACGCTTCGTACTATGTCAATGTGGATTTATCTTTTTCATCCGTTCTGGATCGTTGCAGTGCGGGGATTTGCGAAAGTTATTCACCTTGAAACAATACTGGTGGATAACAGCCTGATCCACTATCTTGCCGTTTGTATGCTATCTGTTTTGTCAGCGGTAGTATTAGTAAGGCTGCTTCCTGCGGAGAAAAGAAGGGATTCCAGCCCACAAGCACGCGCATGGATTGAACTCAGCAAACAACAGCTTTACCAGAACGTGGATGCTTTAAGTCAGCTTCTTCCTCCCGGATGTCAGTTAATGCCAGCAGTGAAAGCGAATGCTTATGGGCACGGGGCTGTTCTAATTGCCAAAGCGTTGCAGGAGAAAGGGATTCGGGCTTTTTGTGTGGCTTCCGTTACAGAAGGAGTTGAACTGCGTAAAAATGGAATCACCGGAAAAATTCTAATTTTGGGATATACACACCCTGACTCTTTTCCGTTGCTTTGGAAATACCGGTTGACGCAGACAGTAGTTGACTATCCATATGCCCAAAGTCTGAATGCCTGCAGGAAGAAAGTCCAGGTACATCTGAAAATTGACACGGGGATGCACCGTTTAGGCATACGTTCCGATCATATTGAGGAAATCAGCCGGATATTTCAGATGGACAATCTGCTGGTTGACGGTATTTATACACACTTATGTGTGTCAGACAGTATGACGGCTGCCGACCGAGAATTTACCTATCAGCAAGCCAACGCCTTCTATACTTTACTGGAAAAATTAAGTGAACGCGGAATTTCCTGTCCGAACATCCATCTATCGGCTAGTTATGGACTCATCCATTATCCAGAGTTCCCCAGTAACTATGCAAGAATAGGGATTGCCTTGTATGGGATGTTAAGTAGCAGGCAGGATGAAGAAAACTGTTCTATCCCGCTTTTTCCAGTGTTGTCTGTAAAAGCAAGGGTCAGTTCCGTCAGGGATTTGTATAAAGGGGAAGGAGCTGGATATGGGCTGCGGTATGTGGCCAAAGAAAATCGACAAATTGCAGTGCTTTCCATTGGATACGCAGACGGTATTCCCCGGAGCCTTTCAAACGGTCATGGGCGTGTACTCATCAACGGACAATTTGCTCCTATTATTGGAAACATCTGCATGGATCAGATGCTGGTAGATGTGACAGATATTAAAAAGGTCAAGCAAGGCGATATTGCTGTTCTCATTGGAAAATCAGGTGACTTGGAGATCACGGCCTACGATTTGGCAGAACAGACAGAGAGCATCACGAACGAGATATTGAGCAGATTAGGCGCTCGACTAGAACGCATATTGATTTAATAGCAAACATCATAAGTAACTTCCATCTGCCCAGCGGCAGAAAAGAAAAAAACCGCTGTGGGCAGATCACTACTCATGCACAAATCCATTGTTATACGGCGGTTTTGAGAAATCAAGGCCGCCATTTTTTGTGCAGATATATGTAATTGCTACGGCGGCAACAGGAGGATGCCGCCATGCACGATGCAAACCAGCGATGTAATTCGCCAAACTTGATGCGATCAAAAAAAGCCTAGGCTTTACCCAGAAACACTACGCTCATGTATCGGCATTATCATGGCAGGTTCATCAGTATAATAATGGCCTATTTCGTCGCGCCAGTTTCCCATTATGGGATGCTGGCGTTTTTGTTTGTCGTTTTTTAGGGAATTGCCCCGGAACGTGTCACTGCCGTTCGCCACCCACTCCATTTCGGTCACTCATCCACCCACAACCGAAATGGAGGTACATAATGAAATATATCAACCTGAGGGAGCTGTATCCCGATGTTTATAAAACCGATACCCTTGTAGAAGTCACTGAGGAAGTGTTTGCCGTGATCCAGGCATCCGACCGGGCGGAGGATGCCTATAAGCGCCGGATGTATCGCTACAAAGCACAATACTCCCTGGACTGCAACAACGGCATTGAAAAAGTGGTGATGGTTCAGCCGCCAACGCCAGAGGAAATCCTGGAGGATAAGCAGCTGCGGGAACAGCTCTACGCTGCGGTGATGGCTCTGCCGGATAAGCAGGCCAAGCGGATTTATGCCCACTTCTATCTGGGGATGACTCCAAAGGAGATCGCCCAGGCGGAAGGTGTAGACCCTGGCCGGGTGCGGGACAGCATCCGCAAAGGGCTAAGAAAGTTGGCTAAGCAATCATGGTAAACGGGACGGTCCCCTTTCCTTAGCACACAATTCCGATGAAAATGGCCAGCGAGTGAAAAGTAGCATTTTCATTCGCTGGCCTACTTTTAATTGTTTGAGGACCCTTGTTAGGATAAGCATTTTAAGTCTATATATGCCTTGAATACGAACATGAGCTGACTTATATCCGTTGTGCTTTTACCTTAATTAGCGTAAGGTAAACATATGGCTGGCGGGCTATTTTATTGTGTTTTTGGTCTGAGTATGATATATTATAGTAAGCGGCAACTAACTACAATGCGAGGAGGTTTACTATGAATGGTAAAAATTTCAGACAGGAATGGTATGGTTCACAAGCCAAAATAATGGAGCAGACTCGTGATTGTGTGGTCGTTGATTATGGCTGCAATGGCCGTGGTATCGTGAAAAACTATAACTTGTTTGAGGGTATACAGCTTTGCTTTCTCGACTTTGAAACGGATGGGGCTATGAAAGCTCAAAAGTTCAATCCAGATATTATCCAGATTACGCATTGTCAAACTGGACGCTATGAATGTGAATTTGCCAATCACACTGTCTCATATTTGCCAGAGGGCTATTTTAGTGTTGCAGCAACGGAGCATTTACCAGTTTCCTTCTCCTTTCCTTTGCGGAAATATTACGGAGTAAGTCTCGTCATAGACCGGCAGGTATTATCGGATGCAACGCGCCGGATGATGCAGACAATTCCCATTGATCTTGACAAGATAGGAACAACGCTGGGGCTTGAAACAAGGTGGTATGTTAGCGATACTCCACCACAACTACAACACTTATTTTCAGAATTGTATACTGCTGTCGATACAGAGCCAATCGGCTATTTCAAAATCAAAGCCATCGAATTACTATACCACATGGATCAGTTGACACAGATTAACGGGTGCGATTTGAAGTATTTTGATAAGAAACAGATACAGACCACAAAAGCGATACGAGAATATCTTATTTCCCATTTGGATGAGAAAGTGTCCTTGGAGCAGTTGGCAAAGGAGGCACACTTAAACCTCTCTGTTTTTCATTTGGTGTTTTCTCATATCTATGGAGACACGCCCTATGCGTATCTCAAAAAATACAAAATGAACTTGGCAGCTCAATGGCTTTCAGAACACAAAATGAAAATTGGAGACATAGCTCTGGAACTGGGGTACAGTAATGCGAGTAAATTTGCCAAAGCATTTCAATCTGTATATGGAGTGCTGCCAAAAGACTACCGAAAAAATAGATAGGAAGAACGGGCTATTTTATCTGCCATTCTAAAAGAATGGAGCAGAAAAAAATTGAGGGACTATGTATAATGGGTTGATGTAGTTAGCTATATCTAACTACATCAACCCATTTTTAGGAGGTGGTGATTTGTGCTTGTTATAGACACACGAATAAAGTTGCTGTTATTCATCCTTATCAACTTTATGGTGTTTGGCTTGAAGGATTTCATTCTTGGCAGTGTGTGTTTTGCCTTTATTTGTGTTCTTTCGTGCCTGATGGGACAGAAAAAAATTGTATTAAAGTACATAATCTTTTATTTGGTGATTGCGGCTATACAACAGTTATGTGTTTATCTTCCTCAGGCTATCGAAACGATCTTGTCGATTTTCACGCTATTCATCCGTGTAATGATACCTGTGGTGCTTTTCGCATCTACTTTTATTGCAACTACAAAAGTTAGCGAGTTAATCGCGGCCATGTATTCACTGAAAATTCCGCGGAGCATTACCATAACATTTGCGATGGTGTTGCGCTTTTTTCCAACATTCAGCGAAGAAATTCACAATATTTATGATGCGATGAAATTAAGAGGTATTGCACTCTCATTGAGAAATGTATTAACACGCCCGCTGCTTATTCTGGAAGCAATCGCTATTCCCATTGTGATGCGATCTGCTTCGATTGCAGAGGAATTGTTCGCATCTGCGGTGACGAGAGGGATTGACAATCCAGCGCAGCGGACATCATTTATCCAGCTAAAATTTCATGCCAAAGATTGGGTAGTGTTGTCTATTTTTGCTGCTGCCTTTATTGCGTTATTTTTTTCTGCAAATACCAGATATATGGGAGGGTGTAAGTATGATTGATATTAACCATGTGTCCTTCCAATATTCCGGTGCTGAACAAGAGAACCTACAAGAATTAGTTCTACATATCAAGAAAGGTGAATGTGTTGTCCTAACAGGAGAGTCTGGCTGTGGAAAAACCTGTGTGACAAGGCTAATAAATACGCTTATCCCACATTTTTATGAAGGCGAAATGTCAGGAACTGTTTCCATTGATGGCGTTGATACCCGCACAATCCAACCGCATGATTTGTCGGACAAGATAGGCTCTGTTTTCCAAAATCCTCGAAGCCAATTCTTTAGTCTGGATACAGACAGTGAGATTGTGTTTGGCATGGAAAATAAGGGGATGCCTTATCAGATGATGCTGGATCGCTATCAGCAAACTCTTCGGGAATTGCATATCGAAAAGTTGAAGGGTCGTAATTTATTTGATCTGTCTGGCGGGCAAAAGCAGACCATAGCCTTTGCCAGTGTTTACGCATTAAATCCTGATATTTTTGTCTTGGACGAGCCTTCCTCAAACTTGGACCCGGAGGCCATTCAAGAACTACGGCGGCTGCTTTTGCTGATTAAGGCACAGGGAAAAACGATTATTGTATCCGAACACCGCCTTTACTTCTTGAATGGGATTGCAGACCGCATTGTCCTCATGGAACATGGTAAACTGAAACAATCCTGGGCCGCCAGTGATTTTGCTTTACTTAGTGATGAACAAGTCAAGATGCTGGGACTTAGAAGCTATATGCCCACAAGATTGGAACTTCCTGAAATAACGCCTTCTCGAAATGATACTCCGGCTGTCGAAGTTAAAGATCTTGCGATTGGATATGAGAAAGGGGAACCCGTGGCGCAGCACCTGAATTTTCGTGTTTACCCAGGAGAAATCGTTGGCGTGGTAGGGAAAAATGGCTGTGGAAAATCAACTTTAGCCCGGACCTTATGTGGCTTGCAGAAGGAACTCCGTGGAGAAGTTCTATACAAAAATAGTAAGGTCCCAAGTAAACGGCGTATCAGGAAAGCGTATCTTGTCATGCAGGACCCGGACTATCAACTGTTTACCGATAGCGTTTACCAGGAACTACTGCTGGCATTGTCCGACCAAAAGGATAAAGATGAAAAACGAATAGATGATATTCTGGACGAGTTGAATTTGACAATTTATAAAGAGCGGCATCCAATGTCCCTCTCTGGCGGTCAGAAGCAGCGCACCGCTATTGGCGTTGCGGCACTCCGGGATGCAGAGGTACTTATTTTTGATGAGCCCACAAGCGGCTTGGACTACAAAAACATGGAGAGCGTTGCAGGAATTTTAAGTGCGCTGTCCAAAAGAGGGAAAGCCATCCTGGTGATTTCCCATGACAATGAACTACTGATGAAGATTTGTTCCCGTGTCATTCGCGTGACTGAAAGGACTTCATCTTAGTTATATACAAATAATAGAAAGGGGCTATCTGTATGAGTGAACAAGCAAAACCTGTCGGGGCATCCGACAAAATGAAAGCAAAGGACTTTATCACGCTGGGCATTTTTACGGTGTTATTCTTTGCTGTGGTAATGGTGTGCATCTTTGCCTCCGCAGCTACCGTGGTGACTTTCGCCTTTGGGAGCGCCATTGCTGCAATTCCTGGAGGCATTATCTATATGCTGATGCGCGCTAAAGTGCCAAAGGCCGGGAGCGTCCTTTTGAGCGGTGTGGTAATCGGCTTGATTGAGTTCCTGATTGGTGCAGGATGGGCGGTTGCCGTTGGCTTTATTGCCGGTGCCGTAATTGCGGAGCTGCTGGCCCGCGCCGGCCACTACAAGAGCTTCTGGCTGAATACCATTGGCTATTCCGTCTATATGACATTCTTTGCGCTGGGCACCTATCTCCCTATGGTCATTATGACCGGCTATGTGGATGATATGTCCACCTCTAACGGCGTGAGTGCCGAGTATCTGACGGAGCTACATAGCTTTATGAATGGAACAATGGTAGTCATCATTGCTGTTGTGACCTTCGTTGCAGGCATCGTCGGCGCTTTGATTGCAAAAGGCGTGTTCAAAAAGCATTTCCAGAAGGCAGGCATTGTCTAAGGACAATATAGTTACGACTAACTCTCTGGTATCTTTGGGCTATTTTTGACACCGGAACAGAGGTATGGAGTAGCAGGCAATTTCAAAGATTGATAAAATGAATGGCGAGGTTAGAAGTTGCTAACCTCGCCATTTTCACTTTTAAGGAGGGTTCATGCTATGTCAAACGCAAAGTCGAAACAGGCAAAACCAAAGACGGGTTTGGCACGATGCATGGAATTGGCTTCTGACAGAAAGGGCCTTGTATTCTTAGCTGCGGTTCTTTCGTCACTGGCGGCCATTGCTTCGTTCATCCCGTACATAGCGGTCTATTTTATGATCCGCTCAATTATCGGTGTTTTTCCGAACCTTGACCAGTTAGATATGGGAATGGTCATGAATTATGGCTGGCTGGCGCTCGCCGGGATTGTGGCTAATATCCTGTTGTATTTTCTGGCTATTTTCAGTTCCCACATGGCGGCGTTCGGTACACTGTACGAGCTGAAGGTCTTGTTCGCTGACCATATCACCAAAATTCCGTTGGGCTATCATTTGACCATCGGCAGCGGGCGTCTGCGTAAAATCATGGATGAGAATATCGAGAGCGTGGAAGGGTTTATTGCCCATCAGTTCCCGGATTTTGTGGCGTCCGTCACGGCTCCCATCGTCATGGTCATCATCTTGCTGGCTGTTGACTGGCGGTTCGGTCTTGCCTCTCTGGTCGGTATCATTCTGGCGTTTGTTGCGGAGTTTATTGGCTTTGGCAGCGGCGAGATGAAAGAGAATATGGGCAAGTATCAAAAAGCCCTGGAGGAAATGAACAACGCTTCTGTGGAGTATGTTCGTGGAATGTCGGTTGTGAAGGCATTTAACCAGACGGCATCCTCTTTCAAAAAGCTCAAAGAAGCGATTACCGGATATACAGAGTGGGTCCTGAAATTTTCCCTGGGCTGGCAGAACTGTATGCCCGCCTTCACCACAATCATCAATAATGTTTATCTGATTCTTGTACCTGTCGGAATTTTAATCGGCTCCAGGTCGGATGATTTTGCTGGGTTTGCCATGACCTTCATTTTCTATCTGCTCTTTGTACCCGCAATTTCCGGCGTGTTGAACAAGATCATGTATATCTCCGAGTCGTTCATGCAGATCGATGGAAACGTAGCTCGGATGGATGAAATTCTGAACATCCCCGAAATGCCGGAAACGAGCCATCCCAAGAAACCCGCCAATGATGATGTTGCTTTCAAGGATGTCAGCTTTTCTTACACGGGAGATACACACGAAAAGGCGCTGGAGGATGTTTCCTTCGTTGCGAAGCAGGGACAAATCACGGCTATTGTTGGCCCGTCCGGCGGTGGCAAGAGTACGATTGCCAATCTGATTTCCCGGTTTTGGGATGTATCTTCCGGCAGCATTACCATCGGCGGTGTAGATGTGCGAGATATGGCGGAGGATGACCTGATGCACCATGTCAGCTTTGTGTTCCAGGATATTTTCCTGTTCAAGCAGAGCATTTTGGATAATATCCGCATGGGCAACCCTTCGGCCAGTGAGGAACAAGTGATTGCGGCGGCGAAAGCGGCTCAATGCCACGAATTTATCTCCAAACTGCCCAACGGGTATCACACGGTGGTCGGCTCCAAAGGCATCCATCTCTCTGGCGGCGAGCGCCAGCGGATTGCCATTGCGCGGGCTATTATCAAAGACTCGCCTATCATCGTGCTGGATGAGGCAACGGCGTTCAGCGACCCGGAGAATGAATATCTGATCCAGAAAGCCTTTGAAAAGCTGATGCATGGTAAGACAGTTATCATCATTGCACACCGCCTCTCCACGATCCGCAATGCAGATAAGATCATCGTCATGGAGAAAGGTCACCTGGTCGAAGAAGGAAAACATGACGAGCTGGTGGCCGCAGACGGACGCTATGCACAAATGTGGAACCACTATACAGAAGCGATTGGCTGGAAAATCAGCGGAAAGGCGGTGTAACTATGAGCAGATTACAAAAAGCTCTCTTTTTATCAGACAAGGGTTACGCAGATCTGAAAAAAGCAATCTTCGCCTGCACATTGACGAACCTCGCTATGCTTCTGCCGTTCTGTGTAACTGTTATGATTTTCAGTGAAATTCTGACACCCTTTGTCAGTGGCGGCTCCATTCAGTGGAACCATATCTGGATGCTGTGGGGCGCAGGTATTGTTTCGGCCATCCTGGTATTTCTGGCAGCCAAAAACGATTACCGCAAAACCTATATTGCCTCGTATAAGGAGTCGAACACGACCCGGCTGCGGATTGCGGAGCATCTTCGGAAACTCCCTATGAATTTCTTTAACACCAAGGACCTTTCCGAACTGACCACGAATATGATGGCAGATTGCAGCAGCATGGAGTCCCTGCTCAGCAGCACGATCCCTCCGCTGATTGCAAACGGCATCACGGTGACCCTGACCTGCATCCTGCTGGCCTTCTTTGACTGGCGGCTTGCCCTGTGCGTATTCATCACGGTTCCGATTGCCTTCCTCATTATCTGGCTCAGCCGGAACCATCAAAAGAAACTCTTTGAAAAGCAGGTTGACGCAAAACTGGCTGCCTCTGACCAGGTACAGGAATACTTGGAAGGCATGAAGATCATCAAGTCCTGCGGGCTGTCCGGCTCTCATTTCAGCGCGTTGGATAAAGCTCTACTGGCGATGAAAAAGATCGCCATCAAGGTAGAAATGGCTGTCGGCGTGTTTATGTCCAGCGCCAGCATGATTTTGCAGGCAGGTATTGGCATTACAATCTTTGTCGGTGCTATCCTCCTGACCAGTGGACAAATTGAACTGCTGCCTTTGCTCATGTTCCTGCTGATGGTCACGCGGATTTATGGCCCTATTTTGGCAATCCTGGCGAATTTGTCCTCGCTGCTGAATTTGAATGTAGTTACAAGTCGTATGCGTACCCTGCTCACCACTCCTGCAATGGACGGTGACGGGAAAACGGTCCCGAACTGCGATATTGAACTTTCCCATGTGACTTTTGCCTACAATCTGGAAGATGTCATCAAAGATGTTTCCTGCAAAATTCCCCAGGGGAGCGTGACTGCCCTCGTTGGGCCGTCCGGTTCCGGTAAAAGCACGATTTCCAAACTGATTGCCCGCTTTTGGGATGTTCAGAAGGGCAAGATCACCGTGGGCGGCAAAGACATCAAGAGTATGGAGCCGGAAAGCCTCATGTCTTATATGTCTTTCGTATTCCAGGATGTGACCCTGTTCAATGATACAGTTATGAACAATATCCGGCTGGGCAATCCAAACGCAACGGACGATCAGGTAATTGCTGCTGCCAAAGCAGCCTATTGTGATGAATTTGTCCGGGAGATGCCGGACGGGTATCAGACGGTCCTCGGTGAAAACGGTAGCACCCTTTCCGGCGGTGAGCGCCAGCGTATTTCCATCGCCCGCGCCTTGCTGAAAAACGCTCCCATTATTCTGCTTGACGAGGCAACAGCATCCCTTGACCCGGAAAATGAAGTCCTGGTTC
>OLSA01001758.1_pt1 | contig 17267 bp, 20 predicted proteins | sample 1672731 | NCBI WGS metagenome assembly OLSA01 (sample SAMEA3136718, study PRJEB25190) | human gut metagenome | biome: human gut; feature: human-associated habitat; material: faeces | place: Austria | collected 2013
AAGCAGGGAACAGTAATGTTCCCTGCTTTTTTCAAATACAAACTGACTGGATAACATAGAAAAAGGGGGACTGACCATGGAAGTGACAACGCTTGTCCGGACGGTGGGATTGGATCTTTTGAAACCGGCGCTGCCGCAGAGACAGCTGGACGGCCATAAAGGGACCTTTGGAAAGCTGCTGATCATAGGCGGCGCGGTGGGCTACACCGGCGCGCCCTATCTCACCGCGTCGGCGGCGGTACGGACCGGCTGCGGGCTGGTGTCGCTGGGGGTGCCGAAGACCATCTGGCCCATCGAGGCAGCCAAATGTGTCTCCGCCATGCCCTTTCCGCTGCCGGAGAAAAACGGTATGCTGGCGGGAAGGGCTCTTCCACAAATTCTGGAAAAGCTGGACGGCTGCGATGTGCTGGCGCTGGGACCGGGGCTGGGCCGCAGCCGGGAGACTGCCCGCCTGGTGTGGGAGCTGCTGAAAACGGAAAAACCGCTGGTGCTGGACGCCGACGGCATAAACGCCCTTTCCGGGCATATAGATCTACTGGATGCCCGCCGGGGCAGGCCCACGGTTCTGACGCCCCATGAGGTGGAGTTCGCCCGCATCGGCGGCGATCTGAGCCGTGGGGACCGGGAACGGGCGGCACAGGACTTCGCCATGGCCCATGGCTGCGTTCTGGTGCTGAAGGGCCACCGGACCATCACGGCGTCGCCAGAGGGGGACGTTCTGGTGAACACAACCGGTGGCAGCGGATTGGCCAAGGGCGGCAGCGGGGATGTGCTGACCGGCGTCATTGCTTCCCTGATGGCCCAGCGGGCCGACGCACTTCGAGCCGCGGCGGTGGGAGTCTGGCTTCACGGCCGCGCCGGGGATCTGGCGGAACAGGAGCTGACGGCTTACAGCGTCACACCGGAGGACGTGGTCCGGAAACTGCCCGACGCCATCCGGGAAATTCTGGAATAACGGAGGGAAACAGGGTGCGCATTGAAAACTGCGTACCAATGATAGCCCTGTGCCTGCTGCTGTGCGGCTGCGGGAAACAGACAGCGGAGCCGGCGGCGGACCTGCGGTCGGTCTATCAGGAGATGTCCGGCTGTGAAATGACGGCGGAGGTCACCTGCGAACAGTCCGGGCTGGAATGGTCCGCCACGCTTCACGGTACCTATGTGCCGGGCGGGGAGAGCACCGTGGAGGTGCTGGAGCCGCTGGAACTGGCAGGCGTCCGGGCGGTCATCCGGGAGGATGGCTGGACGCTGGAATACGGCGATCTCTGCCTGGATGCCGGAACGTTGACGGAGGAAGCCGTCAGCCCCGCCACGGCACTGGCCCGGATCATGTACGCTCTGCGGGAGGGCTGGCTGCTGGAACAGAATGACGAAAGCCGGGAGGGAGTCCCCTGTACCCGGCTGGCGCTGGACCAGACCGGCGCGTCGGACACGGACATCGTGACCACCGTCTGGCTCCGTCAGGCGGACGGAACGCCTTTCCTCGGAGAGATCGCCGTGGACGGCGAAACAATTTTGACGGTACGGTTTACGGCGTTCGGATTTTGTGATACAATAACGGATAATTCGTAAAAACAGCGGGGAGGACCCCGCAAATCCACATAAGACAGGTGAATCAACTTGGAGGATACGATTTTACGGCGCACCTGGGCGGAAATCGACCTGGATGCTTTGGAACACAACTACAATGTGGCCCGGCAGAAGATTGGCCCCGGCGTGAAGTATCTGGGCGTAGTGAAGGCGGACGCCTACGGCCACGGTGCGGTGCAGGTGGCCCGGAAGCTGGAACAGCTGGGGGCGGACTATCTGGCAGTGTCCAGTCTGGACGAGGGCCGGGAACTGCGCCACGGCGGCATTACCATGCCCATTCTGATCCTGGGGCACACCCCTCCGGAGATGGTGTCCCAGCTCATCGAATACAACATCACTCAGGCGGTGTCCGCCAAGGCCAAGGCGGAGGCGTACAGCGCCGAGGCTGTGAAGTGCGGCGGCACGCTGCGGGTCCACATCAAGGTGGATACCGGTATGTCCCGGCTGGGCTTTCTGGTCCGGGGCGAGCATTTTGAAACCGGCGTGGAGGCCATCGCGGAGTCCTGCGCCTTGCCGGGGCTGGACCCGGAGGGTATTTTCACCCATTTCGCCGTCTCTGATATGGACGGCGCGGACTATGAAGCGTATACGAGGGAGCAGTTCGGCGTCTTTACCCATGTGCTGGACGCACTGGCCGCCAAGGGCCGCACCTTCCGCATCCGCCATTGTGCCAACAGCGGCGCCCTGACCCGCTATCCGGAGATGTATCTGGATATGGTCCGCCCCGGCATCGCCCTCTACGGCGTGGGGGATGACGCGGAGCGGCTGGGCCTGCGGCCGGTGATGCGGCTGAAGTCCTGCGTGTCCACCATCAAGGTCCTTGACCCGGATACCACCGTCAGCTATGGCCGGACCTTCCGCACGGAGGGAAAGACCCGTATGGGCGTGCTGCCCATCGGCTATGCCGACGGCTTCTTCCGGGGGCTTTCCAACCGCATGGCGGTGCAGACGGCCTATGGCCCGGCACCGCAGCGGGGCCGCATCTGCATGGATATGTGCATGGTGGATCTGACGGACCTGCCGGAGGTAAAGGTGGGGGATACGGTGGAGATCTTCGGCCAGACCCAGAGCGTAGATTCTCTGGCCGCAATTCTGAACACGATCCCCTACGAACTGACCTGCGCGGTGAGCAAGCGGGTCCCCAGATTGTATATGGAAAACGGCAAGGAGATCGAGCGGAGCTTGAGACTGCTGTAAGCAGGCACCCGCACTCCGCCAGACGCATAGGATGACACGGGGCGGGACACCGGAATTTTGCCCCGGTGGTATAAATTCCGGTGCTGCGTGGGAGAATGAAAGTGGCCTCACCGAATGGTGACGGGTACTTCTTTCGGCGGAGTGTGAACTTTGTGGATACGAGTGTCAAGCGCGGCGATATTTACTATGCCGATCTCTCTCCGGTGGTGGGCAGCGAGCAGGGCGGCATCCGTCCGGTGCTGATCATTCAGAATGACACCGGCAACCGATACAGCCCTACGGTCATCGCGGCGGCGATCACCTCGCAGACGGGCAAGGCCCGCCTGCCGACCCATATTGCCCTTCCGGTGAACGAGAGCTGCGGCCTGAACCGGGACTCCATCATCCTGCTGGAGCAGGTGCGGACGCTGGATAAAAAGCGGCTGCGGGAACGGATGGGCCATGTGGAGGAGCAGGTGATGGAGAAGGTGGACACCGCCATCGCGGTGAGCTTCGGACTGCCCCACGACCAGTTTGTATAAGAGACAGAATACTGCCTCCCGGCGGGCGGAAACGCCCATCGGGAGGGAGCCAAGAGACAACGGAGGTACATATGAAAAATAGATGGGCATTGCGTCTGGCGGCGCTGACACTGGTAAGCTGCCTTGCCATGAGCGGCGTTTCCCTGGCGGTGGAGCCCGGATCTGCCACCGATCCGCTGGTGACACTGAGTTATCTGAACGATGTGTTTCTGGGACAGATCATGACCAAGGTAGACCAGAAGATCGCTGCCCGGAACAGCCAGCTTCTTCAGCAGTCCGGGGGCGCGGGCGGAATGTCTGGGGTGGAATTTGCCGTGGTGACCCTTTCCAAGGGACAGGTTCTCACCGGAGACATCGGCTGTGAAGTGATGCTCCGGGTGGGTACGGCCTCCTGCGTGTCCCCCTCCAATCCGGGACTCATCGACGAGACCACCGCTGCCTCCCTGAATAACGGCAGTGCGCTGGCGGCCAACCATCTCTATATGATGACCATTGAGGGCCGGGGCGTCAAGGCCGGCTCCGACACCACGAAGCTGCTGGTGCGGGGCAGCTACACCATCGCCTGAACTTGCCATACATAGCGTTCATATTAAGATCCGCCTGTGCATAAACTGATGCACAGGCGATTTTTTTGCCAGGAGGTGGCGGCTCATGGACAAGTATCCGGTTTTTCGGGAGGAGCAGACGGTGGGGGAATTGACCGTCGCCCCGGCTGCCCTGTATACGGCCTTTTCCGTCTCCTGCCGGGGGCGGGAGGGACTGTGGTGCGCGTGGGCGATGGGGGAGACAGGGAATCTCCGTATCGGTGTTCTGGAACCGGAGAACGGCTGCCTGCAAATCCGCCGCCGGTTTTCCAAACGGTTGACAGACCCGTTGGGACCCATCCTCCGGGGAGAACTGCGCCCTTTAGGAGAGGAGCGGGAGCACTGGGAACCGCTGAGACCGGAACTGCTGCGAAGTCCATACCTCCGCTGCCGCTTGAGCGGGTTTTCCGATGTGCTGACCTGCCGGCCGGAGCGGGGCCGTCTCATCGCCGTCCCACGGGATGACGCGGCCCCTTTTCCTCTGGAAGCCATGTTTTGCTTTGCCCGTTCCCGGCGTTTGCAGGGACGGGCGTACTGGGTATTTCGCTTTGATGACCGGGAATGGCCTGTTTTTTGAAAAAACTTGAAAATAGGGATACCACATTTAGAAGGAATGTGGTACAATATCCGCAGTATCCTGTGCTTTTCACACATGAACCGGGTTTTCCCGGAACGTTTATCAGGAGGTCAAGCCTATGAAATGCCCCTATTGCGGTCACCCCGAAAGCAAGGTCATTGATTCCCGTCCCGCGGACGAAAACGCCAGCATCCGCCGCCGGAGAGAGTGTCTTTCCTGCGCCAAACGCTTTACCACCTATGAAACGGTGGAGAGCCTGCCTATGGTGGTCATCAAAAAGGATGGCAGCCGCCAGAGCTTTGACCGGCAGAAGGTTCTGCGGGGCATGATCCGGGCCTGCGAGAAGCGGCCGGTGCCCTTGGCCGAGTTGGAGCGCATTGCCGATGAGATCGAGCAGGAGCTGCAGAACTCCATGGAGCGGGAGATCCGCACGGAGGATGTAGGCGAAAAGGTGATGGACCGGCTGCGGAAGGTGGATCAGGTGGCCTACGTCCGCTTCGCCTCTGTCTACCGTCAGTTCAAGGATCTGGATACCTTCATGGCGGAGCTGAATAAGCTCCTGGCGGAGAAATAACGAAGCTCCCTTTCGAAACTGAGACTGTTGGCCAAGCTGCTGGTTGATTTTTAAGACTGTCTTAAAGATGTGAGAACATGAAAAAACGTCATCTGAAGGAGGCTTTACGATGTCATTTGAAGCAGAAGTTATCCCCCTGTTTATTGGCGGAGTATTGGTTGTAAGCAGCTTTGAACTGATTGTTGGATGTGTCCTGCTCAAGAACAAGAAGAGTGCTTGTAAAAAGTTCGTCCTCCATGTCATAACCATGCTGATAGGCTTTGCATTTTTAATTCGCAGTATATTTGCAAATTGGCTCAACGTAAAGTTTGACATCGCTTCTATATCAAATTCAACAAATATTGGCTTGTTTGGTATATTTTGGTGGGTTAGCGTAATGCTGATTGTATCCTGCATTCAAGAATGCTTGAAAAAAGAAACAGCGGATTGAGGAACAGAGCGGCAAGTTAAACTTGATTTATCTTTCAACAGAGGTTTGTTGGAGGAAGAAACGATTCACAGCACATTCCGGATATTCAGCGCTTCCATCTCCGCAATGAGCCGCAGCTGGTCCCGGAGGTCGGACAGCTCCGCATGGAACTCCGAAAGCTCCTCCGTTTCCCCGAAGGCGATGGCCCGGCGGTACATGGCCTCCGCGTCATCCACCGCGTCATGGTGGGAGACGATGTGAAGATAGGTCTGGCTGTGGGACCAGTCATCGTAGCTTTCCCAGAGGGCGTCCAGCGCCTCGGCCCACTCCCCGGAGAGGGCCAGCCGGTCCGCCGCTTGCAGTTGTTCCCGCCAGCGGTCCGTTTCTTCATCCATATGGCGGATATTCCACAGGGAAAACGCCAACAGAGCCGCCAACACGAAAATCGGCGGCAGCAGCATCCGTTTCATGGGTCAGCCTCCTTGGGAACGCAGAGCGTTTTTCCGTTTTCATCCACCGTCAGGAGAAAGACCTCCTTGGTGGTGCAGTGCTCCTGCTTCAGAATTTTTTGAAGCCACACCTCATCCCGGCCACAAAGACGGAGATTGTTCCGCAAAACCCGGCCGTCATTGATGAGAACGGTGGGGAGAGTGTCCTCCTTCAAGGTCAGGCCCAGGTCCTCCGCCGTGGGCCCATGGCAGTACGGACAACTGCCCGGAGTTTTCCAATACGGCGTACTGCACCTCCTCCACGGAGAGGCACCCCTGCCCCCGGAGCTGCTCCAACAGCTCGTCCAGCGTGTAGCGGTTTTTCCGCATGGCCGCCTGCTGGAGCTTGCCGTTGCGGATCAGGATGGCCGGTGTGCCGCACATCAGCGCCCGGAACCGCAGATTCAGCAGAGAAAGCTGGCTCATCAGCAACGTCAGGGACAGGAGAATCAAAATAGGGATGACCCCGGCCAGCAGCGGGATGCCGAAATCCTGCATGGGCACCGTGGCCAGATCGGAGATCATCATGGTCAGCACCAGCTCACTGGGCTCCAATTCGCCGATCTGCCGCTTTCCCATCAGCCGCAGGCCGATCATAATGAGAAAATAGAGAATGACCGTGCGGCACAGTGCGGTGATCATGTCCGTCGCCCCCCTTTTTGTTCCAGTATGGACAACTGATGGGATTTTATACGGCCAGCTGGGGACAGACGGCTTGAAAATTTACATTTTGCCTCTTGTATCTACTGTAAAAAACGAATATGATAGGAACGATTTCAAATTAAAAGACAAAGGAGCTTATTGTTCTGATGGGTAAATATTTTGGTACAGACGGTTTCCGAGGCAAGGCCGGCGTTGATCTGACGGCGGAGCACGCCTTCCAGGTGGGCCGTTTTCTGGGCTGGTATTACAGCCGGAAGCACACGGAGGACTCCGCCCGCATCGTGATCGGCAAGGACACCCGGCGTTCCTCCTATATGTTTGAAAACGCTCTGGCGGCGGGTATCACCTCCTCCGGCGCGGACGCATATCTGCTCCACGTTACCACCACTCCCTGCGTCAGCTATATCACCCGCACGGAGAATTTCGACTGCGGCGTGATGATCTCCGCCAGCCACAATCCGTTTTATGACAACGGCATCAAGCTGATGAACGGCGTGGGCGAGAAGATGGACGACGCCCTTCAGGCAGAGCTGGAAGCATTCATCGACGGTGATCCTGCTTACCTCCCCTGGGCCACTGAGGGAAAGGTGGGCAAGACCATCGATTTCTACTCCGGCCGCAACCGCTATATCGGCTACCTCACCAGCCTGCCCTCCCGGTCCTTTGAAAAGCACAAGGTTGGTCTGGACTGCGCCAACGGCAGCTCCTGGATGATCGGCCGGGCAGTGTTTGACGCTCTGGGGGCCAAGACCTATGTCATCAACGATCAGCCGGACGGCGTGAACATCAACACGGACTGCGGCTCCACCCACATTGAGGGCTTGCAGCTCTACGTCCGGGAGCATCATCTGGACGTGGGCTTCGCCTTTGACGGCGACGCGGACCGCTGCCTTGCCGTAGACGAGCGGGGCCAGGTGGTGAACGGCGATAAGATCATGTATATCTGCGCCAAGCACTTCAAGGAGCGTGGCCAGCTTCCCAGCAATACGCTGGTCACTACCGTTATGAGCAACTTCGGTCTGTACAAGGCGCTGGACAAGGCGGGCATCCGCTATGAAAAGACCGCCGTGGGCGACCGCTATGTTTACGAGAACATGAAGGAGAATGACTTCATGATCGGCGGCGAGCAGTCCGGCCACATCATTTTCCGGAAGTACGCCCACACCGGCGACGGTCTCATCACCGCCCTCATGCTCATGCAGGTGATGATCGACACCCAACTGCCCCTGAGCGTGCTGGCCGCCGGCGTTACCATGTATCCTCAGGTGCTGAAAAACGTCCGGGTGGACGATAAGGATCTCACGCTGGCGGACGCCGCCGTGCAGGCCGCCGTGGACGAGTGCACCGCCGAGCTGGGCGATTCCGGCCGGGTGCTGCTGCGGAAGAGCGGCACGGAGCCGGTGCTCCGGGTCATGGCGGAGGCCGGTACCGCCGAGGAATGTGAAAAGCAGGTGGACCGCATCATCGCCGCTATGGAAAAGAGCGGCCATCTCATCGAGGTGAAGAAGTAATGCTGACTGTCAACGAGTTATATGATCTGAGCCATTCTCTGGCCGGGGACTATCTGAAGCAATTCACCTATCCGTGGGAGGCGCTGGCCGGGATCTCCGACCTGATTCTGGAGATCGGCAAGCAGCTTCCGGAGGACGAGTATGTGCACCCCACCGACTGGGACGGCAACGTTCTGGAGGATGTCTGGGTGGCCAAGGACGCAACGGTGTTCAAGACCGCCTATCTCCACGGCCCCTGCATCATCGGCCACCGGACGGAGGTCCGTCAGTGCGCCTTTATCCGGGGCAGCGCACTGGTGGGCAACGACTGCGTGGTGGGCAACTCCACGGAGCTGAAAAACGTGATCCTGTTCGACAATGTGCAGGTGCCTCATTACAACTATGTGGGGGATTCCATCCTTGGTTATAAGTCCCACATGGGCGCCGGCTCCATCACCTCCAATGTCAAGAGCGACAAGCTTCTGGTGGTGGTAAAGGACGGCGCGGAGCAGGTGGAGACCGGCCGCAAAAAGGTGGGCGCCATGCTGGGCGACCGGGTGGAGGTCGGCTGCAACAGCGTCCTGAACCCCGGCACCGTCATCGGCCCGGATTCCAATGTGTACCCCACGTCCTGCGTCCGGGGCGTCATCCCGGCCAGCCATGTCTATAAGGACAAGGACCATATCATCGCAAAGAAATGAGTTGACTGAGCTGGGGCGGCGGTCTGCGCAGCCCCAGTTCTTTCATAAAAGCCGCAGAAACGAAAGGAGGCTATGGGCAGCGCCCATCAACAGCGCCATGCGCCCGGAAAATGACTTCATAGAAGCGGGGTTCCGGGATAACGAGGAGAGGGGAGTATCGAAACTTCGGCGGGTGCCCCTCCGTGGCCGCAGCCATGTGACAGGTTCTACAAATACGGGGGCGACCCCGGAACAGAAGGAATCTGACTGCGGAGAAAGAGACAAATCTCTGCGCGTTTGTCCTTTTGAATGAATTTTCAGGAGGATTTTTTACCCATGTGTGGAATTATTGGTTATGTGGGCCACCAGCAGGCAGCCCCGATTTTGCTGGACGGACTGGCCCGGATGGAATACCGGGGCTACGATTCCGCCGGTGTGGCGGTGCGGTCCGAGACAAAGGGGCTTCAGGTCTATAAGTCCAAGGGCCGCCTTCAGGTGCTGTCAGATATGATCCACGGCGGCGCTGATGTGGAGGGAACGCTGGGCATCGGCCATACCCGCTGGGCTACCCATGGAGAGCCCAATGACATCAACGCCCATCCCCATGTCAGTGAGGATGGCCGGATCGCCATGGTCCATAACGGCATCATCGAAAACTATATGGAGATCAAGCAGCAGCTTTTGCGTCACGGCGTTACGTTCAAGTCTGAAACGGACACCGAGGTGGCGGCTCAGCTGCTGGAATTCCACTATAACGAGTGTCACAATATGCTGGAGGCCGTGGGCCGTGTCCTGCGGCGGATCGAAGGCTCCTACGCCTTCGGCATCATCTGCGCCGACTATCCCAACGCCCTGATCGCCGCCCGGAAGGACAGCCCCCTTATCATCGGCTGCGGTGAGAACGAGAATTTCATTGCCTCCGACGTGACTGCCGTCATCAGCCATACCCGCGATGTTATTTACATGGAGGACGGCGAGATCGCCGTGCTGACGGCGGAGGGCGTCAACCTTTTCAATGACGAGATGGACCCCATCGATAAGCCCCACAGCCACATCGACTGGGACGTTTCCGCTGCGGAAAAGGGCGGCTACCCCCACTTTATGCTCAAGGAGATCTTCGAGCAGCCGGAGGCCGTCCGGAAAACCGTCTCCCCCAGGGTCCGGGAGGGCCGGGTGGTGCTGGACGATCTGCGCCTGACGAAGGAATACATCCAGGGCGTCAGCCGTATTTTCATCGTGGCCTGCGGGTCCAGCTACCATGTGGGCATGGTCAGCAAGTACAACTGGGAGCGCCTGCTCCGCCGCCCGGTGGAGGTGTGTCTGGCCTCGGAATTCCGCTACTGCGACCCGTTGGTGGACGATCATTCTCTGGTCATTTTCATCAGTCAGTCCGGTGAGACGCTGGATACTATGGCCGCCCTGCGGGAGGCCAAGCGGCGCGGCGGCCGGACACTGGCAGTGGTGAATGTGGTAGGCTCCTCCATCGCCCGGGAGGCGGACGATGTGCTCTATACCTGGGCCGGTCCGGAGATCGCCGTGGCTACCACGAAGGCTTACTCCACTCAGCTGGTCCTGATGGACCTCATCGCCCTGTATCTGGGCGATCTGCTGGGTACCATTGAGAAAACGGAGTACGATACCATTCTTCACGAGCTGGAAGTCCTGCCGGAAAAGCTGGAACGGGTGCTGGCAAGCATCGAGGATGTGAAGTATTTCGCCTCCCGGTACTTCAACCACGATTCCATCTTCTTCATCGGCCGGAATCTGGACTACGCTATGGGGCTGGAAGGCTCCCTGAAGCTGAAGGAGATCAGCTATATCCACTCCGAGGCGTATGCCTCCGGCGAACTGAAGCACGGCACCATTTCCCTCATTGAGCCGGGAACGCTGGTGGTGGCCTTGGGCACCTACGAACCGCTCTTTGACAAGGCCATGAGCAACGTGGTGGAGGTACAGGCCCGGGGCGCCAACGTCCTGGCCCTGACCACCGAGACCCACCGGGACGCCATGGCCGCCCGGACGCCCCGGGTGCTGACGGTGCCGGAGGTGGAGCCTATGCTGCTGCCCCAGCTGGGGGTGGCCCCTCTGCAGCTGCTGGCGTACTACATCGCCCTGGAGCGGGGCTGCGACATCGACAAGCCCCGGAACCTGGCCAAGAGCGTCACCGTGGAGTAAAAATCGCAATACACCGAGGGAATTATGAACAACATCAGAATCGTACCCATGACGGCGGACCATCTGGACGCCCTGGAGCAGCTGGAGCGCACCTGCTTCTCCCGGCCCTGGTCCCGGAAGATGCTGGCCGAGGAGCTGGACAACCAATGCGCCGCCTTTTTAGTGGCGGAGGACGCCGCCACCGGCCAGGTGATCGGCTATGCCGGGCTGCTGGTGGCCGCCGACGAGGGGTACATCACCAATGTGGCGGTGTTTCCCCAGTATCGCCGCCGGGGCGCGGCGGGAAAGCTCCTGGACGTGTTCCTGCGCTTTGCCCGGGCCAACCATCTGGCGTTTTTGACCTTAGAGGTGCGGCCCAGCAACGCCGCCGCCATTGCCCTGTATACCCGGTTCGGCTTCCGGGAGGCCGGACGCCGCCGGAACTACTATGACCTGCCCAAGGAGGACGCCCTGATCCTGACCCGGACCTTTGAGGAGGATGACCAGTGAACATTTTAGCCTTTGAATCCTCCTGCGACGAGACCGCCGCGGCGGTGGTGCGGGACGGGCGGACGGTGCTGTCGGACGCCATTTTGTCCCAGGCGGATATGCACGCCCTGTACGGCGGCGTGGTGCCGGAGATCGCCTCCCGCAAGCATGTGCAGGCTATCGCCGCCCTGTCGGACAAGGCGTTGGCGGACGCGGGCCTGACGAAAAAGGACATCGACGCTGTGGCGGTGACGTACGCGCCCGGTCTTATCGGCGCGGTGCTGGTGGGGGTGTCCTTTGCCAAATCCGCCGCCTACGCGCTGGGTGTGCCGCTGATCCCCGTCCACCATGTGCGGGGCCATATCGCCGCCAACTATCTGGCGTTCCCGGAACTGGAGCCGCCCTTTGTGGCGCTGGCCATCTCCGGCGGAAACACCCTCATTGTGGACGTGAAGAACTATACGGACATGACGGTGCTGGGCGCCACGCGGGACGACGCGGCGGGGGAGTGCTTCGACAAGGCTGCCCGTGTGCTGGGATTGCCCTATCCCGGCGGCAGACCTATGGACGAGCTGGCACAGCAGTCTGCCGGCGGCAAATACGAGCTGCCGCGGGCCCATGTGTCCGGCGCGGAGCTGGACATGAGCTTCTCCGGTCTGAAGACGGCGGTGGTGAATCTGGCTCACAACGCCCAGCAAAAGGGGGAGACGCTGGACGCCGCCGCGCTGGCACGGGACTTCGCCTGTGCCGTGTCCGGCGAGTTGGTACCCCGCGCCATGCGGGCGCTGGAGCTGACGGGTCACACCACGCTGGTAGCGGCGGGCGGCGTGGCGGCCAACTCTGTTATCCGTGCCGATCTGGAGCGTGCCTGCCGCAAGGCGGGGGTGCGGCTGTTCCTGCCGCCGCTGCGCTGGTGCGGCGACAACGGAGCCATGATCGGCGCGCAGGGCTACTACGAGTATCAGGCGGGCCGCAGAGCCGGTCTTGATCTGAATGCCTACGCCACCATGGATCTGGGTACATTGGAATAACGGCGCCGCCCCGCTCCGTCAGGAGCGGGGCGTTCTGCTGCCGTGATAGGACACAGAAGGTGTCGTTATGGTAAACGGGACGGCAAATAATGATGTTATGTAAAGTAAAACGAGGGATAATGACAGCGTATGACCGCGTTTTCAGCGTTGGAAAATATATGAAAATAGACTGAAATACGTTGAAAATAAAGGCTGAAAAGCGTTGTGGAAAACTCGGTGGAAACTGTGGATAACTCTTTGTAAAAATTATGACATGTCGGATTATGTAAAATATATGTAAAGGGGATGTCTTGCGGAAACCGTGCGGAATTGTCCGGCAAAAGTGGGCGAAACGGAAAATGCGGCACAGATTTACGGGGGACGCCGGCGGCGGAGAAAAGCGCGGAATTTTCGCGTAAAGGGAAAAAATCCGTCGGCGGCAGAAATAATTACGTTATGTATTATTTTGCCGCAGCGGGAAAAAGGAGGTTGACGGCGGCGGCAAAGCGTGTTATACTATCATCCGGTGTTTGACCACGATTATGCCGCTGGATTTGCTTAGGGCGGCTATTGCATTCCGACCCACAGGTGTGGTAAACTAACAAACAGAGTACGGCGAGGAGCCGATTCTCATAGAGATGCTTGTGTGGCTCAGCTGGCAGAGCAGCTCACTCGTAATGAGCAGGTCGCCGGTTCGAATCCGGCCACAAGCTCCAGACTCCTCGCGGATAACGCGAGGAGTTTTTCTATGTACAAGAGCAGCGACAAACGATATACACTTCCTATGAAGAACGCGGAGGCCTCCGTCCGCATGGAGGGCTGTCAGGTAACGCCCCAGATGCGGGAGCAGTGCCAGCGTGTGCTGCGTGGCGAGGTGACCACGGCGGAGCTGCTGCGGCGTTTTTCCAAACCAGCCGAGAGGTGACGATGATATGGCGTACAGCATCGATCCCATTCAGGACAACTGTTATCCCGGCACAACGGTGCTGGTGAACAAACTGCATATCCATGACGAGGCCGCGCTGCAAGAGGCGGAGGCTCTCGCCACCTATGTCAACGCCTCCAAGCTGGAACAATGCCCGCTGGAAGGCGTTTTTGATTTTGCCCACTACAAGGCGACCCATCAATTTCTTTTCTCTGACCTGTACGATTGGGCAGGGCAGATCCGTACGGTGAACCTCAGCAAGAAGGGAACGGATTTCTGCCCTGCTGGGGAGATCGAACCGCAGGCCAAGCTGATTTTTGACCGGCTGAAGGAGCAGAATTACTTCAAGGGCTTGTCCCATAACGCCTTCGTGGAGGAGCTCACCGACTTTTACTGTACGACCAACTACCTGCATCCCTTCCGCGAGGGCAACGGACGCACCCAGCGGGCGTTTCTGACGCAGCTTATCCGCAGCGCGGGATATGACCTCAACTGGTCGGAGGTGGATGGCGACCTGCTGATGATCGCCACCATCCAGGCCGCACAGGGCGTGACAAACCTGCTGCGTCAGGTGCTTGGCGAGGCGATAAAGTGAGTATAGCAAAGAGCCGGCGCAGGATTTGCGCGCACGGCTCGATGAGCAGGCGCACAAGCAGGAATTAGTCGGGCTGCTTTGGCAATTCGCTTTCTTCAGCCGGTACTGCTTCAAGGTCAATATCGAACCAATATGAACCAATATCTGAACTTGTAAAGTATTCAAAATTGCCCGTGAAAGATTTCAGTTTTCCGTTTTTGACTCCATTACAGACATAGATCAGTTCGTAGTTTGTCCCATCCGAAAGGTTAAATCGAAAACTGGTCACATCTGCCCCTGTGGTTTCCTCAACTTGTTTTTCTTTCAATGATAAGTCCTCAAACCTATCATACAAGTTTGCTATATCAGTTGCTGCAACAATTACTTTCTTTTCTGCAGATACAGGTACTCCTGCGTAGCGATACACTTCAATATTCTCAACATCTCCAACTTCAAAAGGAAAGTCGATATTGACCGTTTCTCCGCTGCATCCGACCAGCCCCATCATTAAAATCAGCAAGGCTATCAAGCCCATCGTTTTTTTCATATCATCGCACTCCTTTGTCAATCCCGATTTGTCAGCTTTTTTTACTCCACATAGGCGCAGAAGCGCTGGATGCCGGTGCGCAGCAGCTCCGCCGCCGCCGCGCCCTCCCCGGCGGCGATGCAGTCCGTGAAGCGCTCCAGCGTTTCCAGACATCGGGCCGTACCCTCCGATGCGATATACTTCTGCCAGAAGGCCAGATTCACCGTGGTGAAGGCGTTGAAGATCAGCGGCGTGATGGTGTTGCCGCTGAGGAATGTGACGCCCCGGTGGTAGCGGAACAGGGCCTCGGCCAGCGCATCCGTTCCCTCCTGCGCCGCCTGCTCCGCCTGGCGCTGTAAGGCCTGTAGCGCTGCCATGTCTGCCGGTGTGTGCCGCGCAGCCAGCTCCTCCATGGCGGGGCCCTCCAGATAATAGCGCAGCTGAAGGATACTGCCCGCCGTTTTGGCATCCGGGAGACCGCCATGGAAATCCATGATGGCCCGCAGCGTTTCCAGGCTGCCGGTCTGGGCGTAGTCCGCCACGGTGACGCCGCGGCGGGAGGCGATGTCCAGAAAGCCGAGACGGTGCAGCTCCCGCAATCCCTCATGGACCACGGTCTTGCTGATCTTCATTTCATCCGCCAGCTCACGCTCAGTGGGCAGCCGATCCCCCGGGCGCAGCTCGCCGGAGAGGATCATGCCCTCCAGCTGCTGGATGAATAGCTCCTTGACGGTGGGGGCGACGATCTCACGAAAGGCCATAGCTCATGCTCCTTTGCTTTCTTTTCTGGTCCGACCAGGACCATATAAAAAGTTATCACACCTTTGGCGGAAAAGTCAATAGGATATCGGCAGAAAAGTTGGTATTATAGGTATAATAGAGCTTAAAATCATAACGCTGCTCCCCTACAAGGGCAAAACGCCTCTGGTCAGAGCAGCAGATAACGGAGGAGAGAGACGATGCGCGACATCAACGGCAGCAAACCTACCAGCTTCCCCCTGGACGAGGAAAAGCTCTCGTTCAAGATCCCCTGTCCCGACCGGCCGCCCCGGGAGAAGATCCTGAAACTGGGCAGCATGATCACCAACCGCATTGGCCTGAAGGCCACCGCTGACGACCCCGAATACTGGGGGCTGGATGCGCTGGTGACCGATGAGATGGCGGACGTGGCACTGAAAATGGGTGTCCGCAAGCCCAAGACCATCGAGCAGCTGATGAAGCTGACGAAGATGGAGCAGGCACCCCTACAGAAGCTGCTGGACGAGATGGCCTGGCTGGGTCTCATTGAGTACAACTGGGAGAACCTGGACGGCAAAAACCCGAACCACGAGAAGCGGTACATCCTGCCCCTGTTCGTGCCCGGCAGCGCCGAGTTCCTGAATATGCGAAAGAGCCAGATCGACGCGCACCCGGAGGTGGCGGCGTTCTTTGAGCGCATGACCATGCTGCCCCTGGAGAAGATCACGCCGATGGTGCCCCCCGGAGGCGCGGGCATCGGTATGCACGTGATCCCGGTAGAGAAGGCCATCGAGACGGAGCAGGAGGCCATCGGGCTGGAGAAAATCTCCTACTGGCTGCACAAGTATGAAGGCAAGTACGCCAAGAGTATGTGCTCCTGCCGCGCCAGCCGCGACAAGCTGGGCGAGGGCTGCGGCGACGATGTGGAGAACTGGTGCATCGCCGTGGGCGACATGGCCGACTATGTGGTGCAGACCCAGCGGGGCGAGTACATCACCTATGACGAGGCGATGGCCATATTCAAGCAGGCGGAGGACAACGGCTTCGTCCACCAGATCACCAACATCGACGGCGAGCAGAAGATCTTTGGTATCTGCAACTGCAACGTCAACGTGTGCAACGCCCTGCGGACCAGCCAGATGTTCAACACGCCCAATATGTCCCGCAGCGCCTATGTGGCCGCGGTGGAGACGGAGAAGTGCGTGGCCTGCGGGCGCTGCGTGGAGAACTGTCCCGCCGGCGCGGTGAAGCTGGGCCAGAAGCTGTGCACCAAGGACGGCTATATCGAGTATCCCCGGGCCGAGCTGCCCGACGAGGTGAAGTGGGGCCCGGAGAAGTGGAGCATCGACTATCGGGACCGCAACCGCATCAACTGCTACGACACCGGCACCGCACCCTGCAAGACCGCCTGCCCCGCCCACATCGCCGTGCAGGGCTATCTGAAGCTGGCGGCACAGGGCAAGTACCGGGAGGCTTTGCAGCTCATCAAGCGGGAGAACCCATTTCCCGCCGTGTGCGGCCGCATCTGCAACCGCCGGTGCGAGGACGCCTGCACCCGCGGCACCGTGGACGAGGCCGTGGCCATCGACGAGGTAAAGCGCTTTATCGCCCAGCAGGATCTGGACGCGGAGACGCGCTTCATCCCGGAGAAGGTCATTCCCAAGGTGGACGGCGAATTCAGCGAAAAGATCGCCATCATCGGTGGAGGCCCCGCCGGCATGAGCTGCGCCTACTATCTGGCGGAAAAGGGCTATCGCCCCACTGTGTTTGAAAAGGAGAGCCGCCCCGGCGGTATGCTGATGAACGCTATCCCCTCTTTCCGGTTGGAAAAGGACGTGGTGGAGGCGGAGATCGACGTGCTGCGCGCGCTGGGCGTGGAGTTCCGCTGCGGCGTGGAGGTGGGTAAGGACATCACCATTGCCCAGCTCCGTGAGGAGGGCTACAAGGGCTTCTATGTAGCTGTCGGATTGCAGCACGGCGGCACCCTGGCCGTGCCCGGCGGCGACGCGGAGAACGTGATCTCCGGCATCGACTTCATCCGCGGCGTGCATCTGCGGGACGAGAAGGCGCTGAAGGGCCGG
>OLSA01001760.1_pt1 | contig 17252 bp, 13 predicted proteins | sample 1672731 | NCBI WGS metagenome assembly OLSA01 (sample SAMEA3136718, study PRJEB25190) | human gut metagenome | biome: human gut; feature: human-associated habitat; material: faeces | place: Austria | collected 2013
CAAAGCACGGAAGTCCGTAAGCCTTGTAATTGAATGCTAAGTCATTGAGTGGAAGTTTGCCAGCGCAAAGATAGTCCGCATATCGGTCATAGTAATGCATAAAAAGTATCATATCGTCGAACCTTGCTCTCGGGCAGTCTTTTAAAACGGAAAGCACACGGCTCTCCACGGTTTTTAGTCGATCCATCTATATCACTCCTTATAAAGGGGGCAGAGTTTAGCTCTGCCCCACAGACAATCAAATTACTTTTTCCTATTCTTAATCTGCAAGAAAACAAATCCGCCAACAATAACAACTACCAATACAATAGCTACAATAGTTTTAAGTTCCATTAATTACCCTCTTCTTTCTTTTTATTTTTAAATCTGAGAAAACTACTCGCAGCAATTCCCAGCGTGGATAGTCCTATAAGCGTAAGTACAAGCGATAAATTATCGGGTTCTCCAGTATTGGGCGTTTCACGCACCACATTGTGCATCTCCACAATAGTAGTGGCACCACTCTTAACTGTTGCCGTTTTATCATCAGGCAAAACATACATAGAAGAAGCAGAATTGTTCATCTCAGATACGGTATAGTCTCCAATACGAAGCCCCTCTATAAAAATCTCGCCATTCTCATCAGTTTCAAGGATGATGTCATAGCCGTTTGCACCGGCGACGCGGAATGCAAAGCCTTTGACCTTGCCGTCAGATGAGGTCTTAACAATCTTCAGGTTGCCACGCATCACCTCATTGATAAAGCCGACACCCGCTTTGTTTTCGACATCATAGGTCTTGCCGTCCGTGTCGATCACCACCTCATACACGTCAGTATCGAGAACAAAGCCATCCGGTGCTTTGGTTTCCTTGACAAAGTAGCGACCGTAGAACAGGTCATTCATTCCGTATTCACCGGCTTCCTTTTCGGTCAGTGTGCCGAGCAGCTCATCGCTGTCGTCCAGCTTGCCATTGTTATTGCTGTCCTTGTAAACCTCAAATATTGCTCCAGTCAGCTTGTTATCGGGATACTCGGAATCCACCTTGGTCAGATGAATGTTGCCACGGCCATACTCGTTGACAATCTCAATCTCTACGACCTGACCGTCTGTGCCAATCGTCACAGGATAGATAGTATCATCCAGCACGAAGCCTGTGGGCTGTTCAATCTCACGGACATACCAAGTGCCGCAAGGGATATTCTCAAAAGAAAAACTACCATCTTTGGCAGAAGTGGTAGTCATCAGAGCGTTTTCCTTTGTAAACTCGCCGTCATCCGTGCGAAACAGCCCAATCATCGCACCGCCGAGAGCGTTGCCGTCCTCATCAACCTTCTTGCCGGAAACAGAACCATAAATCAGGTCATTTTTGATTGCTTTACCATCATTGACAGCAATCTTTACGACCGCCGTATCCTGACCGACATACTCAAAAATTATAGGATACTTAGCGTCAGAAAGCTTGTAGTGGCTATCTGTAGCAAGTTCCTGCACATAGTATCTTCCATAAGGAAGGTCTGTCTTAATTGTTGCCGTTCCATCCTCATTGAGAGAAACAATCTCGATAAGACCATCTGCGGGAATAAAGGTGCCGCTAGTCGATACGATTTCTTCGGCAGAAAACAGCCCAAAGGTAATATTCTTCATCTCACCGTTTGTGCCAATGCCGAAGTGTTCATTCTGCTCAATGGACTTCACCAGACTGATTTCCACCTTCTGACGTTCGTTTTCGAAAGAAGTCGCAGTTTCGGTCACAGCCACATTCTGACCGGCATAGACAAGCTCCACGAAATGGGATTCAGGATTGAGAACCATACCGTTAGGAGCAGTGACTTCGCGCACCTCATATTCACCAAGGTAGAGTTCACAGCTCATAGCTATTCCATTTTCATCGGTAATAATGGTATCAACAACATCGCCCTTATGATTTCTGACGGTACCATCAGGGGTAATAATATCCTCTGCGGCAACGATCTCATAGACCGCACCAGGAAGCCCACGCTTTTCGTACTGCGGCTGATATATGATAGGTAGTTCATTGCCACTTTCATCTATGCCTCCTGAAACAGAAACCCCAAAGAACACTTCTCCCGTCTTTTCTACTGCAATTGTGCCCTTCTGTGCAAAATTCTTTTTATTTACTTTTATTATTGTAACCCCACTTTCTTCTATAGAGTTTTCCTGTGTCACGTCAAAATAAATAGGTGTTTCATCAAGTACATATCCATAGGGAGCCTGCACTTCAACAATGGAATACCCCCTGCCGTAAGGCAGTTTTTCAGGTGTAATCAGTGAACCCTCATCATCGGTATAGAACACATCAATATTGGTCGATGTCGGATAGGTGAAGGTCATTGTCACAGGATTCCCGTCCGGGTCATAAATCTTGAATCCTGCACCTGCATAAGGAATGGTCTTACCGGTTTCTGCGTCCTGCTTCACGATTTTGATAAAGCTGTTGAAGGGAGCGTTGTTGATGAGATAGCGATAGGTCGCCCCATTCTGAGAAATGAACACATCAAAGTCGGGCATCAGCTCGCTGCCTTCCCAGCCGGACACCTGATGTACGGTGTAGATGCCGTAAGGCATATCCTTTGTCTGTGCAAAGCCGTTTTCGTCACAGGTGAGATAGTCACGCTCGGTATCCTTTGCATTATCATAAGAGCCTGCGGCTTTCAGGTACACGGCAAACTCAGCACCATTTTCGGGTGTTTCGATCTGCGTATCGCCGTTATCGGTGTGCTTGATGATGGCAACATTTCCCTTTGCGACCTGCTCGGTCACATCATTTGCCGTCTGATTATGCTCCACGGTATAAAGTTGCGGCTCTGCGCCGACCTTATGAACGGTAGTATCAAGAAGATAACCCTCAGACGGATTAATCTCACGCACCGTCCAATCGTCATCGCAGATATATTCCTTGGTGACGAACTGCCCGTTCTTGTCGGTAATATAGGTATCCACAAGCGTTTCGCCCTTATAGATACCATAGACCGCACCGGCAAGAGAAGCATCACCCTGCGCCGTACCGGTTTCAGCGTCGCTCTTGGTAACGGTCACAGAGAATTTCTTCAGAATGTTGAGAAAGCTACGATTTGTGACCTCGTTCCAGCGGATAGGCGCAGACTGCGCTTCGGGAACGACATAGCGAACAGCAGTGTCCACTTCCTCCACGGTATAAGGAGCAGCGTCGGAGATGAGGACATCTTCAAAAGTCGCCACGCCGTCCGCATCAGTCACGGCATATTCGTCCACAGCAATGCCCGAGAGCGATGTACCGTAGAGGTGGAAGGTCACGCCCTCGTTGAGGTTATCTTCCGAAGACTTTATAATTTTTAAATCTCCACGTCTGAGCTTATTATTAAAAGTCACTGTAGCTGTTTTTCCTGATACAACAGTTACATGATGAGACTCCTGTGGCTCATATTTGTCATAGCTCATTTCGGTCACGCTATAGTCACCAGGCATTAGATTTTCGATCTGTATCTCGCCCTTAGAATTTGTCTTAACTGTCTGATTAACGCCATTACCTATAACAGTAAAGGTAATATTTTCAATATAACCGTCTTCAGAAGTCTTTACAATCTTAGCAGAACCATAGGATACATTTAAATTAACAAACCCTTGTACAAGATCATCAACCTCTTGCACATATGTTACAAGGTCCTGTACACCTTCACCCGGCGCATAAACTCCATCGCCCCATACGACAAGACCTTTTCTCTGTGAATTGTTTTTCTTAGCAACAATTGTAATCGGTGATGATGGTGCTTCTGATGAAGTAACAATCAGATTTCTTCCGCTGACTTTAATCTGAACCCCAGAATAACCACTGGAAAAAGTGTAATCCTGAAGGACATTGTTAGTATCTGTAAGTGTGGCAGTATAAGAGTTCCCGTCCCACTTAAGTTCAATATTCTGGGCTCCATCAATTGTAGCAGAGCAAAAGGACGGCAATTTCGTATGTCTCTGAACCCTCTCAACAATATGATTATAATAGTTTAATATCTCTGAGCGAAGTGGATTGTCTGCCCGTATATAGTCAAGAACTGAACTACAATTCTTTGGAGCAACATGGTTAAACTCCGCATCGCGCTCACCAACGATAGTTTCCCATATTAGAAGCTGCGTGGCTGTAGCATTGGAAAGTTTCGCTGCATCCTCTGAATTCTGTGAACGCCATGATGTGCTTATAGTTCCAGTATAGCCATACTGTAGAATGCGCCCTATAATTAGCTTAACATTTTCCCCAGAAATCGTCTTATTGTATTTATCTGGATAATTATCCCAATATGTTTCATTGGTCGAAGATAATCTATCTCCGCTTTTCACCATGGTACTGGGTTCGATACAGTAACATATTTTACCGTTATATGAACCCATTGAATAAACCGTAAGATACTTTCCTTTCTGAAAGAACCAACCGTTCATAAGTTTTATATCATCATGTCCCCATGTGGTTGTACTATAATTTGCATCACCCTCGCGGGGGAATGAAACCAAACACACTTCCGCCTGCTCACCTTTAGCAAAGACTTTAGTTATGCCAAGCCCCAAAAATGCGGAAAGGCACAGCGCGGCAGAAAGCAGTCCTGCAATCCAACGCTTAAACGAATGTGTTTTCATTTTGTTTTTACCTCCTAAAAAACAAGAAACACACCATATGATACGATGTGTCTAAACAAATTTATTTAATTTGATAATCTGTTTTATATTTTTGACCCGTTAAAAATTTGTTTTTTGCCAATGGCCTTAACCTCCATTTTCTATTTGTCTCGAGCCTGTTGGGTTATTTTGGAACTTTTTTTACTATCCGAAAAACAGGGGCGAGCCTATTCGTGATGTGCAAGGCATTGTCTGCCAATCGCAAAGTACAAATATATGTTCAGAGCTTGCCCTTTTTCACATTTCTTCTCAATTATTCAACCACGCCGACCATTTAACATTGGCTTTTCCACAAATTCAAATACAGAACTCTTATTTGCTTAAGTAAGATAGAGTTTAATTTAAAACAGATTGTTTTTCGGTTAGTATGTGGTAGTTATAAAGGGGATAGAGTGTGAGAAAGGGGAAGTCACAACAAACATACTCCTTTTCTAACGGCTGTCCCGCTCCGTGCGCTTTCGCATAAAATCAGCATAATATTTGAGTGCTTTTACAATATATTCCTCTGTCTGATCTAACGGAACGCTTTTGGGTATAAGACTTCTTACCCTATCTCCTCGAATAATAAAGCGCTCGCGCTGATTGGGCTTTTGCTCGGTCATGATAGCTGTAATTGCTTCCGGTGTAAGTTTTCCCTCTTCGAACATTTTTCTCATGCGAATAGATTGATCATGGGACGGGGTACATTGGTTCAGGTCAATTTCATCAACAATCGCCCGCTGGCAGTCCTCGTCCAAATATGAAAGTTCCACAGCTGGACGCATCTTGATTTCCCCCTCATCTACAAGGTCAAGCAATTCGGTGACAAGGTTTGTCAGACGGATGTACCGGCGAACTTGTGTCTGGCTGTCGCCTGACTGCTCTCCAATCATCTGTGCCGTTTCCTTTCCATTCCACTTCCCACCCACTGGGTCGGAAGTTAAATCGGTACGCTTACCCTGCCTACTTAACGCATCCAATCGCATTTTGTAGGCAAATGCCTTTTCTGAGGGTAGTATCTGCGAACGTTGGTAGTTACTCTCTACCATAAGAATGGTCGCAGCATCACGATCAAGGTTTACAATCTCGCAGCGGAGGGATTCAAACCCGGCAAGCTCACAAGCTCTTTTTCGTCTGTGTCCTGAGACAAGTTCATATCTGCCATTCTCTTTTTGACGAACAGTAGCCGGAGTAATAACTCCTCGTTTCTTTACACTCTCCACAAGCTGTATCATATCTTCATCATCGCGCACCTTAAACGGATGCTCGGGAAAATCGTCAATCTCTATTAATGGAATATCCCGTATTTTGCTAAGCTTTGCATCATCTCGTTCCTCCTGTGTAGAAAACAGCTCATCGAGCATATTCGTGGGTAACGTGAAGTCGCTCTTTCTTTCTGTCATCAGCTAACACCTCCTTTGTAAAGTCTGCATAAGCTTTTGACACGATACTGTTTGGTTCATATGCATATATGCTTTTCCCTTTTGAGGATACTTCGGCAGCTTTCACGGCAATGGGTATGCTCGTCTTATAGATTTTAATGTAACTTCCAAAATGATTTCGTAATGTTTCTACGGTACTTTTTGCAAGATTTGTTCTTCCATCTACAAGTGTCAGCAAAACACCGTCTACATGCAGATTGGGATTAGTATGCTTTTTTACTTTTGCAATTGTCGCTAAAAGCTGTGTCATACCTTTGGCGGGCAAATACTGTGCTTGCACGGGTATAATTACGCTATCTGCCGCTGTGAGAGCATTAAGCGTTATCATGCCAAGCGAGGGCATACAATCTATAAGTATATAGTCATATTTGTCTTTCACCTGGTCAAGATAACTTTTCATAATACGTTCTCTGTTCATCGCAGTAACAAGGCTCATTTCTGTCGAAGCAAGTTCAAGATTCGAGGGAACAAGATCAACTTTTTCCTTGTGATTGAGCATACCGACAAGCGGATCCTGCTGTTCTTCTCGCATCACCGCCAACAGTTTATTGGCCAGTGTATGCGTTAAGCTGTCCGTATCTTGCCAACCGAGGCAAGTAGTTAAATCTCCTTGCGGGTCTGCATCAACAAGAAGTACTTTTTTATCCTGCATAGCAAGACCTACTCCAAGATTTACCGCAGTAGTTGTTTTGCCCACACCGCCCTTCTGATTACATATCGCTATGGTTTTACAGTTTGGCATCTTCGTTTTTCCTCCTTCTTATAAATTTGGATCATTAGACCATCAAAACACAGGCATATGTCCTATGCTTTGATAGCTGCATTTAATTCGATCTCATCCCCCAAAAACATAAAAGGAAATCAATAGGCGTTCGGCTGCTGACCGAACTCATAGGAATTTCACCTCTGCCGGGTACTCCGCCAGCCCCTTAGGGAAGTATCATTGTCCCTTGATCGTTTCATCGCCTTATCCGTAGCAGTCGGATATTTCTGAATGGCTCGGAATCGCTATCAACCTTTCTTTCCGTAATAACCTTTATGGTAAGGAAGTTCTTGGCGCGCCTTCATTCGGCTGAGACTTTTTTGTCTCCGATCAGGAATGTACCTATTGAATGTGTATTCAATTGTCAAGGTTCACGAGGATAATAATTTACCCCTCAATAGGTAGGCAGCGAGAAGACCCATTTGTGGACTACCTAAAGCAAAAAAGTTTGTAAACTTTTTATGAACAAAAAAGCCGTTGCTTCTGGGTTAAAAGCAACGGCTAAAATCTATCTATTCATTGTAAATAAAAAATAACGGCCACACAATTCAAAGAACTGTGTGACCGTATTCTTAAGCTATATTGCTATGCTAAAAGCCCCAAACTTGTGATTAGTGCTTTTTGCGAATAGCTGCCTGAGCTGCGCTGAGGCGTGCGATCGGCACGCGGAAGGGCGAGCAGGAGACATAATCAAGGCCGATGTCGTTGCAGAACTCGACAGAGCTCGGGTCGCCGCCGTGCTCACCGCAGATACCGCAGTGGAGCTTCGGGTTGACGGGCTTGCTCAGCGAGATGGTCATCTGCATAAGCTTGCCTACGCCGTTCTGATCAAGCTTTGCGAACGGATCGTTCTCAAAGATCTTGGTGTCATAGTAAGCGTTGAGGAACTTGCCTGCATCGTCACGGCTGAAGCCGAAGGTCATCTGAGTCAGATCGTTGGTGCCGAAGCAGAAGAAATCAGCCTCAGCAGCGATCTCGTCGGCGGTGAGAGCAGCTCTCGGGATCTCGATCATGGTGCCGACCTCATACTCAAGGTCAATGCCGGCAGCCTTTATCTCAGCGTCAGCAACCTCGACAACGATCTTCTTGACGAACTTGAACTCCTTGACGTCGCCGACAAGGGGAATCATGATCTCGGGAACGATCTTCCAATCGGGATGCTTCTTCTGAACATTGATAGCAGCGCGGATAACAGCAGCAGTCTGCATCTTTGCGATTTCGGGATATGTGACAGCCAGACGGCAGCCGCGGTGACCCATCATCGGGTTGAACTCGTGGAGAGAAGCGATGATAGCCTTGATATCCTCAACACTCTTATGCTTTGCAGCTGCAAGAGCCTCGATGTCAGCCTCCTCGGTGGGAACAAACTCATGGAGAGGCGGATCAAGGAAGCGGATGGTGACCGGCTTGCCTTCGAGGGTCTCATAGAGCTTCTCGAAGTCGCCCTGCTGATAGGGAAGAATCTTCTCAAGAGCCTCTTCTCTCTCTTCAACAGTGTCGGAGCAGATCATCTCGCGGAAGGCGGCGATTCTGTCAGCCTCGAAGAACATATGCTCTGTACGGCAAAGGCCGATGCCCTCTGCGCCGAGCTCAACAGCCTTGGCTGCGTCGCGCGGGGTGTCTGCGTTAGTGCGAACCTGAAGGGTTCTGTATTTGTCGGCCCAGCCCATGATTCTGCCGAACTCGCCTGCGATGGAAGCGTCAACAGTCGGGATGATGCCGTCATAGATGTTACCGGTGGAGCCGTCGATGGAGATGAAATCGCCCTCATGGAAGGTCTTGCCAGAGAGGGTGAACTTCTTGTTCTCCTCGTCCATGATGATCTCGGAGCAGCCGGAGACGCAGCAGGTACCCATACCACGGGCAACAACAGCTGCGTGAGAGGTCATACCGCCGCGGACAGTCAGGATACCCTGAGATGCCTTCATGCCGGTGATGTCCTCGGGAGAAGTCTCAAGGCGGACAAGGACAACCTTCTCGCCTCTTGCCTTCCAAGCCTCAGCGTCGTCAGCGGTGAAGACGATCTTGCCGCATGCAGCGCCGGGAGAAGCGCCAAGACCCTTACCGATCGGGGTAGCGGCCTTGAGTGCCTTTGCGTCAAACTGGGGATGAAGGAGGGTGTCGAGGTTTCTGGGCTCGATCATAAGAACAGCCTCTTCCTCGGTTCTCATACCCTCGTCAACGAGATCGCAGGCGATCTTGAGAGCTGCCTGAGCGGTTCTCTTACCGTTACGGGTCTGAAGCATGAAGAGCTTGCCGTGCTCGACGGTGAACTCCATGTCCTGCATATCTCTGTAATGGTCTTCAAGAATCTTGCAGACCTTCTTGAACTCTGCGAACGCCTCGGGGAACTTCTGCTCCATCTCAGCGATCTTCATGGGAGTACGGACACCTGCGACGACGTCCTCGCCCTGTGCGTTGGTGAGGAACTCACCGAACAGACCCTTAGCGCCGGTTGCGGGGTCGCGGGTGAACGCAACGCCGGTGCCGCAGTCATCGCCCATGTTGCCGAACGCCATGGACTGGACGTTAACGGCAGTACCCCACGAATAGGGGATATCGTTGTCGCGGCGATAGACGTTTGCGCGGGGGTTGTCCCACGAACGGAAAACAGCCTTGATAGCGCCCATGAGCTGCTCCTTGGGATCGGTCGGGAAATCGGTGCCGATCTTTGCCTTGTACTCAGCCTTGAACTGAGAAGCGAGCTCCTTGAGATCGTCAGCGGTAAGCTCGACGTCCTGGGTCACGCCCTTCTTCGCCTTCATAGCGTCGATGAGCTGCTCGAAATACTTCTTACCGACCTCCATAACGACGTCGGAATACATCTGAATGAATCTTCTGTAGCAGTCCCAAGCCCAACGGGGATTGCCGGACTTCTCTGCGATAGCCTCAACAACCTCCTCGTTAAGACCGAGGTTAAGAATAGTGTCCATCATGCCGGGCATGGAAGCGCGGGCGCCGGAACGGACGGAAACGAGGAGCGGATTCTCCTTATCGCCGAACTTCTTGCCGGTGATGCCTTCCATCTTGACGATGTACTCGTTGATCTCTGCCATGATCTCGGGATTGATCTCGCGGCCGTCCTCATAGTACTGTGTGCAGGCCTCGGTGGTGATGGTGAAGCCCTGAGGAACAGGAAGACCGATGTTTGTCATTTCAGCAAGGTTCGCGCCCTTACCGCCGAGAAGCTCTCTCATCTGAGCGTTGCCCTCGGAGAACAAATAAACGTACTTGTGAGCCATGATATACCTCCGTAAATAGTGTTTTTAGCTGCGAAGAAGATGCAGAAACCAAAGGCTGCATCTTCGCCTCATGTTATTATAGCAGACCGGCAGGAAAAATACCATATATTTTTACAATAAAATAGCGATTTTTGCGACTTTTCTTTTGTACAGATTTGACTATACAATTATATATAGCGCAGGGAGAGCCTCCCTGCGCCGAAAAAGTGTCTGTAATTTAGATGTTCAGAGCATAAAAGGCAAAAGAAAGCCCAACGCTGCAACAAAAATCAGCACGCCCGTAAATATTGCCCACAGTTGCCATGTATCTCCTTTAACAATGAGATTTACCGTTTTAAATCCCGAAAAAGTTGCGCCTACCGTTGCCAGAAAAACCAAAGCAACAATTAAAATAGAGGGATCCATATTTCGCACAGCCTCCTTTTACACTGTCCAAAGATATTCTTCAACCAACTGCTCATACGCAGCAGAGCGTTTTATGTCGGCAAGCCTCACCTATTAACCGGCATTAAATCACCGACTTTCCAAAATCAATTAGCAAAAATATATTTCATATCAATATCGTCATCTGACAAATTAATTTTATCAAATTATATTTCCAATGTCAATACAAAAGACAATTATTTTTTGTATTGTGCATTTAATATGCAATGTTTGTTGACACATCTTTATTTTTTGCGCAATCTGTGCTCAACAAACGGCACATCGCGACCAACAAACAGGATTTCATCACAAGCTGCGTTCTTCTCGATTTATAAAATCTTTGAAAAATCGCGCCGTCATATGCACAATGGCTTGTAATTTCACTCTTTTTCTGTCATAATATATTTTAAGATACCGCACGGGTATCAATAAGGAAAGGACAATGAGCTTTATGGATAAGAAATGTGCTGTTATTCTCGCCGCCGGCGAAGGCACGCGAATGAAGAGCAAAAAGCCGAAGGCTCTCGCCGAGGTTCTGTTCGCGCCGATGATCGACTGGGTCATAGGCGCCGTAAAAGAAAGCGGCATAGACGACATATGCGTTGTTAAAGGCTTCGGCGCGGAATATCTCGACGCGCACCTTGCAGGCAGCTGCGAGACCGTGCTCCAGAGCGAACGGCTCGGAACAGGTCACGCCGTTTTGCAGGCGGGAAACTTTATTGAAAGCAACGGCGGCGATGTCCTCGTTTTAAACGGCGACGCTCCGTTCATCGACGCAAAAACAATATACGATGCACTCGCCCTGCACAAGAAAGAGGGCAACAGCGTCACCGTTATCTCTGCGGAGATAGACGATCCGACCGGCTACGGCAGGATAATCCGCTCGGCGGACGGTTCGGTTGAAAAGATAGTCGAACAGCGCGACGCGAACGCCGAAGAGGCGGCTGTAAGAGAAGTCAACTCCGGCGCGTTCTGGTTTGACAGCAAAGCTCTGATGCGCGCGCTCAACAGCCTCAACGCAAAGCGCGCGAGCGGAGAGAACACGAAGAAAGAGTTCTATCTGACCGACGCTCTTGAAGAGATAAAATCCTACGGTCTGCGCGCAGGTTCGTTCACGGCGCAGAGCGAAGATATAATCCTCGGCGCGAACGACAGAGTTCAGCTCAATGCGCTCAACGAGCTTGCCCGTCACCGCGAGCTTGAGAAGCATATGCGTGCGGGCGTGTCGATCCCCTGCACCGACGGCGTCATTATCTGCCCCGGCGCAAAAATCGGCAGGGACACCGTGATTCTCACCGGTTCTGTGATAAAAGGCGACAGCGTTATCGGCGAGGACTGCACGATAGGTCCCGACTCGCTCGTTGAAAACAGCACGATAGAAAGCGGCGTTTCGTTCGTCCGCTCGGTCTGCTACTCGTCGAAGATACTCGACGGCGCGGACATCGGTCCGTTCGTCCGCATCCGTCCCGGCAGCGTTATCGGCAGTTCCGTCCATGTCGGCAACTTCGTTGAAGTCAAGAACAGCACGATAGGCGCAGATACAAAGATATCCCACCTTTCGTATATCGGCGACTCCGATCTCGGCACGGGAATCAACATCGGCTGCGGCTGCGCTACGGCTAATTACTCCGGCAACAAAAAGAGCCGCACCACAATCAAGGACGGTGCATTTATCGGATGCCACACCTGCCTCGTGGCTCCCGTTGAGGTCGGCGAAAACGCATACACTGCGGCAGGCTCGACCGTGACCGAGAATGTCCCCGACAACTCGCTCGCAGTCGCCCGCTCCAGACAGACGGTCAAAAAGGGCTGGGTGAAGATAAAGCAGCCCTATAAGCATAAAGTTTAAAAGAAAGACGGTGAAATTGCCATGAAGAAAGGCAAGAAAGCGGCGATAATCATTATTGCCGTCATCGCGGCCGCGGCGATAGTTGTCGGCGGACTCGTCCTCGGAGGAGTCATCCCTGTCGGCAACAAGAGAACGGCATCTGCACAGGAGATAGCTGTTGACGACACCGCAATGACCGCATACAAGACTATCCCCCAGGTCTACAAAATCACGCTCAAATCGCTCTACGGCATGAGCGCCGACGATGTTGCAAAGTTCTATGAGAACAACTGCGAGGGCTGGAACGTTTACGCCCAGACAGTCTCAATAAAGAACCGCAGCGACACTGCGATAGTCATCTCCAACGCGAAGAGCGAAGCGAACGGAACGGACAACATCTGGGTCTGCTCGCGCACCAACGAGGCCAACTATGTGACCATCGCTCCCGGCGAAACCGGGACATTCACATTCAATGTCCTCGCCAAGGGCTACAACAGCCCCGACGCTGTCAAATCGGCTCTCAAGAAGCTCAACCCGAGCATCGTGTTTGCGGAGAACAAGTCCGCCGCGAACCAGTCGTTCGTAAAATTTGACATGGCAAACGCCGACAAATTCGCGATCGATATAAAGTTCTGATAAAGTCAAAATAACATACGGGCGCTCGGGTTTCCGGGCGTCCGTATAAAATGTAAGGGAAAAAGATATGAATTTTTTCAGACGCACTCCCCGCGCTGTCGGCGCACCCGAATTTTTGATAGTCGGGCTCGGCAACCCGGGCAAGGAATATGAATTTACCCGCCACAATGCTGGCTTTCTCTGCCTCGATCTCTTCGCGCAGGAGAACGATATAAAAATAAACCGCTTGAAGTTCAACGCACTCATCGGAGACGCGGAAATCGGCGGCAAGCGCTGCATTCTTGCAAAGCCTCAGACATTCATGAACAACTCCGGCGAGGCGGTGCGCGACATAGCCTCGTTCTACAAGATACCGCCCGAAAAGATAATCGTCATTTTTGACGACATCTCTCTCCCCTGCGGCAGGCTCAGGATACGCCGCAAAGGCACGGACGGCGGTCACAACGGAATAAAGAGCATAATATATCAGCTTCAGAGCGATCAGTTCCCGCGCATCAAGCTCGGCATCGGCGCGAAGCTACACCCAGAGCAGCCGCTCGCCGACTGGGTGCTCTCGGTCATGAAAGGCGACGACCTCGAAAATCTGCGTTCCGCCTGTCTCAAGGCGTGCGACGCGATTCCCCTGCTCGTAAACGGAGAGACCGAAAAGGCAATGGGACTCTACAACGCCGCAAAATAACCGCGCGGCGACCGAGTCCCATTAAAAAGTCAGATCTTGAAGTTTTTCATCGAGGACATATCGTCCATTATGCCGCTGACGGTCTTCATAGCCTTTGCGGCGCTCTTCTTGACATTCTTCTTCGCCTTTTTGAGCGAATTGTTCGAGCCCATCATCATCGCACCCGACACTGCGGCTGCCGCGCCGCCGACTGCGAGGGCGACCATGACATTTTTGGCAGTCGATCCGGACTGAGCCATCTTCATAAAAGAATACACCCCTTTTTATTTTTCAGAACGCTTCGGGCGTTCCCTTTATATTTTGAGCAGGGAGCGCGCCGGGATTCAAGACAAAATTTGTTTTGTCAAAACGCACGAAACAGGAGGACAAAAATGCAGCTGAACATAGTTCTCGTTGAACCCGAAATACCGCAGAACACCGGCAACATCGCGCGCACCTGCGCCGCGACCGGCTCGCGCCTGCACATAGTCAAGCCCATGGGATTCACCATTGACGACCGCAAGCTCAAAAGAGCCGGACTCGACTACTGGCATCTGCTCGACATAACATATTATGAGAACCTCGCGGACTTTTTTGAGAAGAACGCAGGCGGAAAATTTTTCTATTTTTCAACCAAGGCGGAGCACATTCATTCAGATGTAGTTTATCCCGACAACGCCTACATAGTCTTCGGCAAGGAGACAAAAGGACTGCCCGAGGAGCTTCTGCACGACAACCCGGACAGCTGCGTGAGAATACCGATGATAAACAATTCGGACGCCCGCAGCCTGAATCTCTCGAACTCCGTCGCCGTCGGCGTATACGAAGTTTTGCGCCAATGGGGATATCCCGAGCTGCTGACAAAAGGCAAACTGACAAAATTTGACTGGGACGAATAACGGCGAATAAACGGACGGGAAGCACCCGCTTTGCGGCTATTATTGAATTTATAAACGGTGCGGCTTTTAGGTTGCGCCGTTGTTTTTAAGTTGTGAGTTGTGGGGCGGTGCAAATTTGGGATTTGTCGTGAAATCTATCAGGCTCCCCTGTAGGGGAGATGGCTCGGCGTAAGCCGAGACTGAGGGGTTATTCCGCTTCGTTCAAAGTAATAAGTAAAAGTGAAAAACGAAGAAGTGTGCGGTAGGAGCAGATATCATCTGCCGACAAAACTTGCAAAAATACTTGGCACACGCTCCCAGACGTTGTAGGGTGCGGCGACCTCGACGCACCGATGCCGCGCCGCAGTACTTAGCCTGCGGCTCTTGGTCGGCAGCTCGGCACATTCGCCCGTAAACTCGCTTCGCTCAAACGATACGGGCTCGTGCGTCTTGCTTCGCAAGCCGTTCCCTCGCTCATCTCCGTTGGCTTATCAAACACTGCGGCGCTGCTATTGAAAGTATGATTACAAAAATTGGTTGAGTCGCTCACTTTTACCTTGCTATAGCTCAAGCGATAAATAAATTCCAATTCATCAAACCAACATCACCATCTCCACTCGTTTAAATACATGCAAACATCAAAATGTTAATCTGCGTTGCTTGCGGCAACGGGCAATCGGGGATACAATGTCGGTAACGACTGACAGAAAGGCGGTTATACCGATGCTCAATGAAAACATCAAAACTATCAGAAAATCAAAAGGACTCTCGCAGGAGGAGCTCGCGGTCAAGCTGAATGTCGTGCGGCAGACCGTGTCCAAATGGGAGCAGGGGTTGTCCGTTCTCGATTCGGATATGCTCATATCTTTGTCGGACGCGCTCGGAACTCCCGTGAGCACACTGCTCGGCGAGAATGTCGCAAAGCAGGAAGCGGACGAGCTGAAAGCGATACAGGACGATTACGAACGGATTTACGCCGCCGTCGCCTGCCTGCTGTCGGGCGAAGCGGCGCGCGCGATGGAGTGCTGCAATGGATAAATGGACGATACGCCCGGCGTGTACGGGCGATTTTGAAGCGGTCGTGCGAATGATCGCGGAGCTGATGGACTATCAGGGCTTGGAGGGCGAAACGCCCGTCGAGGCCGCCGTACTGGAGCGGGACGTGCTGCAAAACGGGCATCCGTCTGTCGCCGTCGCGGAGGCGGCGGGGGAACTTGTCGGCTATGTGCTGTACTTTCCCACCTATTCCTCGCGCTACGGGCGGCCCTGCCGCTATATCGAGGATGTGTACGTCAAAGCGGCGCACCGCGGCCGCGGCATCGGCGGCGCGCTGATGCGGTACGTCATCGACGAGGCGGCCGCGCAGGGCTACACCCAGGTGCTGTGGCTCGACGGCGTCGAGCGCAAATACGTCGAAGAGGGCGGCGGCATGAACGTCATGTTCAAGATCAATGGCACCGTCGTCACCCCCGCGCTGACTGGCTCCATCCTGCGCGGCGTGACGCGCAAGTCCGCCATCGAGCTCTTAAAGAGCTGGGGCGTGCCCGTCGAGGAGCGTCTGCTGAGCGTGGACGAGCTCTTTGACGCCGCGGCGTCCGGCGCGCTGGAGGAGGCGTGGTGCATCGGCACCGCCGCCGTCATCTCCCCGATCGGCGAGCTGAGCTGGGGCGACAGAGACTACAAGGTCAACGACAACAAGATCGGTGCGCTGTCTCAGAAGCTCTACGACGAGCTGACTGGCATCCAGTGGGGCACAAAGCCCGACCCGTTCGGCTGGGTCTGCCCGATCGACTAATTTTGCTATTCTCTCATCTCTCTCATATAGGGAAAAGGCGGTGCGCTTGCACCGTCTTTTCTCTATTTTTTCGTTTTGTTATCGTTTAAATTCATGCAAATTGTAAAATAGCGCTCCGCTTATTTTGATAGATTTTAAGATTTTGCCTCGTTTTCTATGTCTGACTATTGATTTTTTAAAATTAAATGATATACTAACCTTATCAATCAAAACAAAAAGGAGGAGCTTTCCATGCCTACGCAAAAAAGCACCGCACGGCTGTCGAAAAAGCCGCCGCTGTCGCCCGAGGAGCTCAAACAGATCGACGCTTACTGGCGCGCAGCAAACTATCTGACCGCCTGCCAGCTCTATCTTCTCGATAATCCTCTGCTCGAGCGCCCGCTGTGCGAGAGCGACTTAAAGCAGACCATCGTCGGCCATTGGGGCACCTGCCCGGGCCAAAACTTCATCTACACGCACTTAGACCGCGTCATCAAGCGCGATGACCTCGATATGATCTACCTTTCCGGCCCCGGTCACGGCGGCAACGCCATGGTCGCGCAGGACTGGCTGGACGGCAGCTATACGGAGGTCTACCCCAACATCACGCGCGATAAGGAGGGCATGCAGAAGCTCTTCAAGCGCTTCTCCTTCCCCGGCGGCATCCCGAGCCATGTCGCGCCCGAAACGCCGGGCTCTATCCACGAGGGCGGCGAGCTGGGCTATTCCCTCTCCCACGCCTTCGGCGCGGTGGCGGATAACCCCGACCTGATCGCGGCCTGCGTCGTCGGCGACGGCGAGGCCGAGACCGGCCCGCTCGCAACGTCCTGGCACGGCAACAAGTTCATGAACCCGATCACCGACGGCGCAGTCCTGCCGATCCTGCACTTAAACGGCTTCAAGATTGCAAATCCGACCATCTTCTCCCGCATGAGCCACGAGGAGGTCGAGTGCTTCTTCCGCGGCTGCGGCTGGGAGCCGCGCTT
>OLSA01001762.1_pt1 | contig 17223 bp, 15 predicted proteins | sample 1672731 | NCBI WGS metagenome assembly OLSA01 (sample SAMEA3136718, study PRJEB25190) | human gut metagenome | biome: human gut; feature: human-associated habitat; material: faeces | place: Austria | collected 2013
AGGGACTCACCGGGGTCAACTCTGCCATCAATGCACTGGCTGAGCAATACCCAACCCTTTATTCCTATGCGTCCATGCAGCATTTCCAGCAGGATATTTTTGATGCAGAGGAACACTTACAAGCGGCGAGACGGTTGTACAACTCTAACGCATCTTTGTATAACCAGAGAATTAACACATTTCCCTACCTGCTTTTAGCAAAACTTCATGGCATGAAAGAAGCGAAGTTCTACACTGTGGAAGAAAAGAAAAAAGACTTTAAGCTGCAGTTTTAAGAAGAAAGGGGAAAAGATGTATGAAAATGGTGGAACAGAATATCAGCGGTGTCAAGCTGGAACGGTTGCGGCAGAACGCTGTTAAAAAACATAAAATCCTGCGGAAACTGTTTCCGGTATGCTTGATTTTGTTTATAGGATTGACATTGGTAAAAAACCGATTTTTGTTTGCCTCCATCAGCGAATATGGATGGGGAGATCCGGCAACTCAGGGAGCCTTTTGGATGCTGGTAGGAAACCTGATGCTCAGCGTGATTTTTGCGGGTGTCATTTTTGGTTTTTACTATATGCTGGTCTATAAAAAAGCTTATGACCTCTTTTGTATCAATTTCAAAAACAAATATGTGTTGGACACTCTCCGACAACTGCCGGATTTTTCCGAACTGCGCTACAATGCCGGAGGCGGTCTTTCTTATGAGGAAATGAACCGTTTAAAGTTAATCCCCGGAGGCCAGTCGGTCTTTTATCAATCGTCGGATGAACTGTCCGGCAAGCTGGATGGAGTCCCCTTCCGGGCTGTCAATGTCTGCACTGGCGAAAAAGTTTCCGCAAGAAGTTCTACCCCCAAAATTCTATTTGAGGGACAGGTCATTGTTTTTTCCTATTTTGATAATCGGAAGATCAGTGAGGGTTTTGTCCAGGTGTTTTCCAAAAAAGCTCTGTCTAAACTCAGGGAAACCAGAGTCCCGTTGCCAATTCAGACAGAAAACAGTGTATTCAACGAAAATTTTGCGGTGTTTGCAGAGAACGAGCAGAATGCTTTTTACATCCTGACCCCCCAGGTGATGGAGCAGATTACAGCTTTTCAGGAAGCTATGGAAGGAAACATTTATCTTTCCTTTTCTGAAAAATCTCTATATGTAACTTGCAGCCAGCTTCGCAACCCTTTTCATATTTATATAGATATTCCTGTTGAAGAACAGCGTCAAAAGATTGCCGGCGATACGGCGATTCTCCGCAGCGCAAAGGAAATTCTCATCAGGGCCGGACAAAGCAGTCCAAAATAAGAAGTCAGTCCCTGAAAGGAGGTAGGTATCATATGGGATGTACGATTGTGTTCGTTATCCTGCTTGTTATTGGAATGGGCATCCTCTGCTTTTTGACGGGGGATATGACGGCTTTTATCGCCCTGGCTGCTACTTTAGTCATAGGGCTTGGTCTTGCTGGTATTCTGTATCATATCTATAAATCGAAGCAAAGACGGATGGAGAAGTATAATCCCCTATCCCCTACATTGCGCTGGATGAATGCCGCAGGGTCGATCCTGATTGCAGCAAGTCAACATACAAATTTTCATCTGCTGGCTGGCTGGCGGTACAATAACGAATTTGACCGGGAAAGTATTAAAACAATGCTGTGGGATTATTGGGGCATTCAAGGACATGAGACAGCTATAAAGGAAATGCGCAGTCTGATCGACGAGGGAATGCGCGCCAGCTATCGGAAGAAAATGGAACTCTTGTCGCATAAATATAAGGATGATACAGAAGCCCAGCTCGTTGAGGAGGCCCGCAAAACTAATCCAAAAGCCGACGAAGATAGCTATCTGCCGAAAATGCTGACAGCATGGCGGCGTTATGGGGAAAATGCCCTGTTAGGCTGGGATATGGGACGCTGCGCATATATCACGCAATGTTGCTATCTGGCAGGCTACATCAATATGAAGGAAATGTTGGATTTGTGTGTAGATGCCGGGACAAAGGCGCAGGCTTTTTTTCAGAACTGGGAAGAAATGATGGAGAGCTATCTTCTGGGCGGACAATTTTGGAAGCATGAGGATCAAAGCAATCCAAACTCCATGACGGCAGAACGCTGGAAGTTATATGAACAGCTCTGGCAAGGAAGAAAACCCTTCCAGAGCTCTCCATACCTCGCTGTCCCGTTCGACCAGCCCCTCTCAAAAGAGGTTATCACCAATGAATACGGTATTTTGCCGGAATACCAGAAATATTATAATTATGGATAGGTAGCCTCTGGTACAGAGTAGGCATTGACAAAAGCACTTACAAATACTGAGGTAATGCTAATTTGATTATTTAGTAATTGAAAAATCCCTTTAGGAACTAAAGGGCGCACTTCTATACATAGCCTGACGGCCATGTATTCGTGCGCTCTGCGAGGCGGAACGGCGGATTGCCAGATGGAGCAACCCGCCGTTTTTGCGTCGCTACGCTCCGTCCAAGGGGCTGCACCCCTTGCGCGGCTTACGCCGCTTACCCCGCGCACCCGCTGAACCGATACACCCGCTTACGCGGCTATATCGGTTCGGCGGGTCTGAAAACCAAAACCGACACCCTGACCGCTCACCGGGAACGCCCCGGAGGACGGTCATTTTTTTACCCATTTTTCAGCCAAAGGAGGTCAACGACATGAACAAAGAGTTAGACGAGCTTCGGCGGGAGTACGCCGAGAATGAAGCCAAATTGCAGCAGTACCAGCACCGGGCCAAGCGTCTGGAACAGCGCAAGCAGTATTATGAAAAAGGCGAGCGGCAGAAACGCGCTCACCGCCTGATTACCAGAGGGGCCGCCGTGGAGAGCGTGGCCCCGGAGGTCAGGCCCCTGTCCGAGCAGGGCTTCTATTCCCTTGCCGAGCATATCTTCTCCATGCCGGAGGTGAGGGAGGCTGTCCGGGCCGCCGCCCAGCGGGAGGGCGAATAAATGGCCCTGTTCCATCTGGCGGTTACGCAGGTCAAACGGAGCGCGGGACAATCCGCCATCGCGTCAGCCGCCTACCGCGCCGGGGAGCGGCTTTACAGCGAATACTACGGCGAGTACAGCGACTACACCCGCAAAGGCGGCGTGATCGGTTCCGACATTCTCCTGCCCCCGCAGGCCCCGCCGGAATACCAAAACCGCCAGACCCTATGGAACGCCGTGGAGAACGCCGAGCGCGGCAAGGACGCCCAGCTTGCGTACAGCTTCGATATTGCCTTGCAGAATGAGTTTTCTTTGGAGGAAAACATCGCCCTTGCAAGGCAGTTTTTGTTGGAGCAGTTTGTCAGCCGGGGCATGGTAGTGGACTTTGCCGTACACCAGCCCGACAAGGAGGACGGGGGCATCCCCAACCCCCACTTCCATGTGCTTTGCCCCATCCGGCCCATCCGGGAAGATGGCAAATGGGGCTTCAAGCAGCGGCGCGTCTACCGTCTGGACGAGAACGGCAACCGCATACTGGATAGCAAGGGCAAGCCCCTCTTTGACGCGGTTCCCACTACCGACTGGGGCAGCCCGGAAACGCTGGAACACTGGCGGGAAACATGGGCCAAGATGTGCAACGCCAAGTTTGAGGAAAAGGGCCTGCCCTGCCGGATCGACCACCGCTCCTATTTAAGGCAGGGCCTTGACCTGCTCCCCACTGTCCACGAGGGGCCAGCGGTGTGGCAGATGGAGGCGCGGGGGATCGCCACCGACAAGGGCGACCTCAACCGCTGGATCAAGGCCACCAACGCCCTCTTGAAAGATTTGAAGCGGAGGATCGCCGCCCTGTTCGGCTGGCTGAACGAGGTACGGGAGGAACTTTCCAAGCCGCAGGCCCCCACCCTTGCCGACCTGCTGGGGGCCTACTACGGCGCAAGGAACGCGGGCGCATGGAGCAGCAAGGCCAAGACAGGCAATCTCCAAAGGTTTGCCGATACCGTGAACTATCTAACCGAGCAAAAGCTCTACACCGTGGATGATTTAGAGGCCCGCGTCACTTCCCACAATGAGCGGATTGAGGAACTCAAGGCCAGTATGGACAGCAAGCAGGCCCGCATGAAGGAGCTGCAAGCCCTGCTGGAACAGGCGGGACGCTACCGGGAACTGAAACCCATTCACGAACAGATGAACGCCATCCACCGACAGGGCCAGCGAGACAAATTCAAGGCCGCTCACGAGGGGGAGCTGCGGCAGTTTTACATGGCCCGCCGCAAGCTGAAAGACCACTTCACCCCAGAGGGCAAACTACCCCTTACCAAGTGGCGGATAGAGTACGGCAAGCTGCAACAGGAGTACCAGCGGGACTATGCCGAGTACAAGCCTATCCGGGACGACCTGATGAAGCTGTACCGGGTGAAATCCGTGATAGACACCGCCCGGAGGCGGCAGGAGCAGACGCAGACCAAGCGCCGGGACAGGGATATGGAGCGGTAAGGGACTTCTCATTTCCTGCCGCCAGTGGTAAAATGAAATCAGTTTTACGGGCCGCCAGCTATGGGACAAAGTGTCCCATAGCTGAGGGCGTGACCGGCCTGCCCCAACTTCTGGACACTTTGTCCAGCCAGCAGGCGGCGGAAGGAGGCGAAGCATTGAGCAGGAGAGAAATATACCGAAGGACAAAAGGCTATTCTATTTACGGAGTAGTAAATGTCAAAATATTTTCCGCCGCAGTGATTTTGATGGTTGTCGCCCTTGGTCTGAAAAATCCTCAGCTTATATTGGACAGCGATATGTTATGTATTTTTGCAATATTGGGCGCTATTGTACTGTTTTGGATTTTGCGCTATTGGAAACATTGGCTTGACATTTTCAAAAAAGACCTTGTTCTTTTTGAAGGCGAAGTTTTTTCAGAGGGTGCGGTGCCGGGATCAAATGCGGAAAGCCCCTGGGAAAATTGGCGGCTTACAGAAAAGGGAACGGACACGCCGCGACATTTTGTTATTTGTTTACGGCAGATGAAAAAACAATATCAAAACAATGCTTTGATCCCGGATATGTGCCGCGGGCCGGTTTCGTTTTTCTATCTAAGGCGGACGAAATGTATTGTAGATATTGTGAGTATTTCCACGCCTGAACAAGATAACAGAAGCAAGCACGCACAGAAAAAAGCAAGGCGAAAAGCCCAACATCAGTAACCGCCCCTACTTCTGGACACTTTGTCCAGCCAGAAACGGAAAACCGAATACCAACTACCAAGGCGCGGCAGACAGGCCGCGCCTTTCTCATACCTAAAACTGAATACAAAACCTAACAACCGGCGCTTGCCTTTTTCTTTGTGAGAATGGCAGGCGCTTTTCTTATTTCAGGAGGAACCGTCTATTTGAGTATCTTTGAAGAAGTCAAGCGGTCTGTCACCACCCGGCAGGCCGCCGAGCGTTACGGTGTCCGGGTGGGCCGGAACGGGATGTGCCGCTGCCCCTTCCATGATGATAAGACCCCCAGCATGAAGGTTGACCGGCGCTTTCACTGTTTCGGCTGCGGCGCGGACGGGGATGTGGTGGACTTTGTTTCCCGCATGGAAAGTATCAGCCCCAAAGAAGCCGCCCTTATGCTGGCGCGGGACTTCTCCATCCCCTATGCGGACAAGAGGCCGCCCGGCAGGAGCCGCCGCACCCGGCCACGGCAGGAAACCCCGGAACAGCAATTCAGACGCATGGAGCGGTATTGTTTCCGGGTGTTGTGCGATTATCGGAACCTGCTGCACCGCTGGAAGGAGGGCTATGCCCCCAAGACCCCGGAGGACGAATGGAACCCATTGTTTGTAGAAGCCCTGCAAAAGCAGGACTATGTGGACTATCTGCTGGACACGCTGCTGTTCTCCGACATAGGGGAACAGGCGGCCCTGATTGCCAGCCACGGAAAGGAAGTGAGGAACCTTGAGCGAAGAATGGCAGACCTTGCCGCCAGAGATACGGCAGGCCGCAGAACAGACTATGCAAGAAGCAGCCCCGCCCCGGAGCGTTGAGGAAGTACGGGCCATGCTGGAAAGCACCGAGAAAGGCGGCGTAAGGAACAGTATTCAAAACTGCCTGACCGCCTTCCAGTATGACCCCCTATTGTCCGGGGCGCTGGCAAAGAACCTGCTGACCGAGCGCATAGACCTTCTAAAGCCCATCGGCAGGCGGCATAGGACGGCCAGCCGCGCCCTGACCGACACGGACATGAAATATATCCGGCTGTATCTGGAAAACACCTACGGCCTGACCAGCGAGAAGAAGATCGCGGACGCCGCCGACCTTGCGGCAGACGCCAACCGCTACCACCCCATCCGGGACTACTTAAACGGCCTTGTATGGGACAGGAAAGAGCGCGTCCGTTTTTGCCTGCGCCACTTTTTGGGGGCCAACAGCGACCAGTACACCTATGAAGCCATGCGGCTGTTCCTTTTGGGGGCCATCCGGCGGGCCTTTTGCCCCGGCTGCAAGTTTGAGGTCATGCTCTGTCTGGTGGGCGGGCAAGGGGCCGGGAAATCTACCTTCTTCCGCCTGCTGGCCGTGAGGGACGAGTGGTTTTCCGATGACCTTCGCAAACTGGACGATGAAAATGTGTACCGCAAGCTGCAAGGCCACTGGATTATTGAAATGTCTGAGATGATCGCCACCGCCAACGCCAAGAGCATTGAGGAAATCAAATCCTTTTTGAGCCGACAGAAGGAGGTCTACAAGATACCCTATGAAACCCACCCGGAGGACAGGCCCCGTCAATGTGTGTTCGGCGGCACTTCCAACGCCCTGGACTTTCTGCCCCTTGACCGTTCCGGCAACCGCCGCTTTTTGCCGGTCATGGTAAACCCGGCGCAGGCCGAGGTACACATTTTGGATGATGAAACCGCGTCCAGAGCCTACATCGAACAGGTGTGGGCCGAGGCCATGACGATTTACAGAAGCGGTGATTTTAAGCTGTCTTTCAGCCCCGAAATGGTGCGCTACCTGAAAGAACACCAGCGGGACTTTATGCCGGAGGACACCAAGGCCGGGATGATCCAAGCGTACCTTGACCGCTACACCGGCGGGGCCGTCTGCTCCAAGCAGCTTTACAAGGAGGCATTGAACCACCCCTATGACGAGCCGAAACAATGGGAAATCCGGGAGGTCAACGACATTATGAACCACTGTATCACGGGATGGAGGTACTTTTCCAATCCCCGGATATTTGAGGGCTACGGCAGGCAGAAGGGCTGGGAGCGCGAAGCCCCGGCAACGGGCTTTGACAACGGGGACGGAAAAACCCCGGAGGGCTTTATGGAAGTCACAGAGCAGATGGAGCTGCCATTTTGAAAAATCCGGGGAAAAACCCAGCCGGTTGCCGACCCGGTTGCTATCCCGTTGCCGGGCCGGTTGCCGGAGAAAAGCCCGTAACTGCGGGCTTTTCTCCCCTCTGACAACCAAAACAACCAAAAAATAAAAGAAAAAGTAAATAGTAACCCAACCGCCAGATGGAGATTGTTTTTAAGGTTTTTTGAAGCCCGTTGCCGGACTTCGTTGCCGGCCCTCTCCTGTCTGGCTTATTTTATTATGGAGGATAACTGCCTATGGCGAAAACCAAAACGGAAATTCATGTGACCGCTGTTTTTGACGGCGAGTTGGACGCCGCCGATGTGTTTGTGAGCCTGATTGCCCAGAAATACGGGCAGGACGCCGAAAAAGTTAAACTTGCGAAAAAGCAAGATTTAGAGTATAATAAAGATAAGGTTCAGCAGAGCCGTGTTCCGTCTGGATTGTGCGGGTAACGGCTATGATGAACGGTTATGGATATGCAGGAATGGACGAAGTACTGGCGGGGAGCTTCCGGGCGGCTATCTATTGCAGGCTGTCCAAGGACGATGACCTTGACGGGGAAAGCGCCAGTATCGCAAACCAGCGGGATATGCTGGAAACTTACTGCCAGAGGCAGGGATGGGAGGTTGCGGCAGTCTATCAGGACGATGGCTACACGGGGCTGAACATGGAGCGCCCCGACCTGAAACGGATGTTAAAGGCCATCGAGCGCAGGCAGATAAACCTTGTAATAACGAAAGACCTCTCCCGGCTGGGCCGGAACTACTTGCAGACCGGCACACTGATTGAGGACTTCTTCCCCCGCCACGGCGTCCGCTATATCGCCATGAATGACGGGATCGACACCCTGCGGGAAAACAACGATATTGCGCCGTTCAAAAATATCCTGAACGAGATGTACAGCAAGGATATTTCCAAGAAGGTTCATTCTTCCTACCTGCTGAAAGCGCAGAAAGGCGAGTTTACCGGCTGTCTGGCCCCCTTCGGCTACCGCAAAGACCCGGAGGACAAAAACCACCTGCTGGTGGACGGGGAAACCGCCCCGATAGTCAAGCGGCTGTTTGCCTGGGCGTTAGAGGGACACGGCCCCAACTACATCCGGCGGCAGTTAGAGGAAGAAAAAATCCCCTGCCCTACATGGTGGAACCGGGAGCGCGGTTATCGGAACACGCGAACCAAGTGGGAGAAGAAAGACCCGGCCAACGGGCGGTATATCTGGGACTTTTCCGTTATCAAGGACATTCTGATGAATCCCGTCTATGCCGGGGATATTGCTTCCCAGAAGAAGGAGTACCGCTTCAAGATCGGCACAATCCGGGAGAAGAAGCCGCAGGACTGGATCGTGGTGGAGGGACGGCATGAACCGCTCATTGACCGAAAGAGCTTCGCCATTGTACAGAGCAAGCTGAAATCCCGCCAGCGCCCAAGGCAGAGCGGAGAAACAAGCCTGTTCGCGGGGCTTATCAAGTGCGGGGAGTGCGGAAAGTCGCTGACTATCCGAACCACCAACGCCAAGCACCCCCAGCAGATTTACGCCTGCAAGACCTACGGCGCGTTTGGCAAGAACCACTGTTCCCAACACCGGGTAGAGTACGACACCCTTTACCGCCTTGTGCTGAACAAAATCCGGGAGTGCGCCAGAGCCGCCCTGACGGACGGGGAGGCGATAGCCGGGAAGCTGTCCGACACCTGCGAAGCCGAGCAGAGGGGCCAGCGGGAGGCATGGGAACGCGCCCTTGCCAAAGACGAGGAACGGATTGAAGTGCTGGAAAAGATGGTGCTTCGGCTGTATGAGGACATGGTGGCCGGACGGATCAGCGAGGCCAACTTCAACCTTATGCTGGCAAAGACGCAGAAGGAGCAGGACGAACTAAAAGCGCGGGCCGGGGAAGCCAGAAAGAAGCTGGACGATGAGGCGAAGATTGAGAATGACGCCCGCCAGTGGATAGACGCCATTCAGGAATACGCCGATATTACGGAACTGGACGCCGCCACCCTAAACCGCCTGATTAAAGAAATCATTGTCCATGAACGCATAGACAGCGATAAGACAAGACACATTTCTATCGAAATTCATTTCAATCTCAAACCCATCCCGGAGGTGGAGCAGGTCACGGCCTGACCTGCCCCCGCCGGGGCGGTTCTTAAAAACTCCATAGATATTTCTTGACACGCCGCCGCCCGCCATTGAGCTGGTTTTACACTTAATTAGTGATAAAACAGCTGATGGCCGGTGGCGGGGTGGCTTTGATTGGCATTACCCTCGTGCCGCTGCTGTCCGGTCTATTCGGCTAATCAGGCAGCTCGTTTGCTTCCCATAAATCCACGGAGGGTGCCGCTTTCTGGCGGCATCCTCCCGAAAGGAGGGCAACCCTATGGATTTCTTATGGGATAAGATCACGGAATGGCTGAAAGAAATGCTCATCGGCGGTATCGTGAGCAATCTGTCCGGGATGTTCGATGCAACCAATCAAAAGGTTGCCGAGATCTCCGGTCAGGTGGGCTTATCGCCGCAGGCATGGAACGGCAGCATTTTCAGCATGATACAAAACCTGTCAGAAACCGTGATCGTCCCCATCGCAGGCGCAATTCTCGCCTTTGTGATGACGCTGGAACTGATCCAGCTCATTACCGACAAAAATAACCTCAACGACATGGACACATGGATATTCTTCAAGTGGGCGTTCAAGTCCGCTGCCGCTGTCCTGATTGTAACAAACACATGGACGATTGTGATGGGCGTGTTTGACGCTGCCCAAAGCGTCGTTGCCAGCGCCTCCGGGCTGATTATCGGCGATACCAGCATCGACATTTCAAGCGTCATGGTGGGCATTGAGGATCGGCTGATGGAAATGGAGCTGGGGCCGCTGTTCGGCCTGTGGTTCCAATCGCTGTTCGTGGGCATTACCATGTGGGCGCTGACCATCTGCATTTTCATTATCACATTCGGAAGAATGATTGAAATATATCTCGTCACCTCTGTTGCCCCCATTCCGATGGCGACCATGATGGGCAAGGAATGGGGCGGCATGGGACAGAACTACATCCGTTCCTTGCTGGCGCTGGGCTTCCAAGCATTTCTCATCATCGTCTGCGTTGCCATCTACGCCGTTCTGGTGCAGAACATCGCGCTTGTGGATGACATCATCTACGCCATCTGGACTTGCATGGGCTACACGGTGCTGCTGTGCTTCTGCCTGTTCAAAACCAGCAGCCTTGCCAAGTCCGTGTTCAATGCACATTAACGGGGGTGATACCATGCTGACACTCACGCCCGTCGCGCTTGCAACAGCGAACGCATTTGTCAATGCGCATCACCGGCACCATAAGGCAACTGCTGGGCATAAATTTTCCATCGGCTGTGCCAAGGATGGAGAGCTTGTCGGTGTTGCAATCGTAGGCCGTCCTGTGAGCCGGTATCTGGATGATGGCTGGACATTGGAAGTCAATCGTCTTTGTACCACCGGCGAGAGAAACGCTTGCAGTATTCTCTATGCCGCATCTGCGCGGGCGGCAAAGGCAATGGGATACCGCAAGATCATCACCTATACGCTGGATAGCGAGAATGGCAGCAGCCTCCGCGCCGCTGGCTGGAGCTGTGCAGGCATGGCAGGCGGCAAATGCTGGACAGGCAGCCGTAAGCCCGCCTCCGCTTTGTACCCGGCGCAGATGAAACTTCGATATGAAAAGCTCTTATAAAGGGGGATTTCTATGGCCTATGTCAACGTCCCAAAGGACTTAACCAAAGTAAAAACCAAGGTGCTGTTCAACCTCACGAAACGACAGCTCATTTGCTTCGGAAGCGGCGCGCTCATCGGCGTACCGCTTTTCTTCTTGCTCAAGGGCAGCATCGGCACCAGCCCCGCCGCCATGGTGATGATGGTGGTGATGATCCCGGCTATGCTGTTCGCCATGTATGAAAAGAACGGTCAGCCGCTGGAGGTCGTCATCCGCAACATCTACCGCGTGTGCTTCCAGAGGCCAAAGCAGCGCCCGTATAAGACCAACAATTTTTATGCCGTTCTGGAGCGGCAAAACCAGTTAGACCGGGAGGTGTATCAAATTGTCCGAAAAGAAAAAGCTGACCCGCGCCGAACGAAAACAGATCGAAGCCGCCATCGCAAGAGCGAACCGAACGGATAAGAAGGAAACATCGGCGCAGGACAGCATCCCGTATCAGCGTATGTGGCCGGACGGCATCTGTCGTGTGACCAATACGCGCTACACCAAAACGATCCAGTATCAGGACATCAACTACCAGCTCTCGCAGAATGAGGACAAGACCGCCATCTTTGAGGCGTGGTGCGATTTCCTGAACTACTTTGACAGCTCCGTGCAATTCCAGCTTTCCTTTGTGAACCTCTCGGCTTCGCAGGAAACCTTTGCACGGAGCATTTCCATTCCGCCCTGCGGGGACGAGTTTGACGGCATCCGCGCCGAGTACACCGGTATGCTGCAAAATCAGCTTGCCCGCGGCAACAACGGCCTCATTAAGACCAAGTATCTCACATTCGGCGTTGAGGCCGACAACCTCCGCGCTGCCAAGCCCCGTTTGGAGCGCATCGAAACCGACCTTCTGAACAACTTCAAGAGGCTGGGCGTTGTGGCTGCGCCGCTGAACGGCTTTGAGCGCCTGCACGTCATGCACGACATTCTGCGGATGGACGAGCAGGAACCGTTCCGCTTTTCGTGGGACTGGCTGGCCCCCTCTGGGCTGTCCACTAAGGACTTTATCGCGCCCAGCTCCTTTGAGTTCAAGACCGGCAGGCAGTTTCGTATGGGCAAAAAGCTGGGTGCGATCAGCTTCGTGCAGATTCTGGCACCGGAGCTGAATGACCGGATGCTGGCGGACTTTCTGGATATGGAGAGCAGCGTCCTCGTCAACCTCCATGTGCAGTCTGTGGATCAGGTCAATGCCATCAAGACCGTCAAGCGCAAAATCACCGATCTCGACAAATCCAAAATTGAGGAACAGAAGAAAGCCGTCCGCGCCGGGTACGACATGGACATCATTCCAAGCGACCTTGCTACCTACGGCGCAGAGGCCAAGAAGCTGTTGCAGGATTTGCAGTCCCGCAACGAGCGAATGTTTCTGCTGACCTTCCTCATTCTCAACACGGCAGACACGCCCCGGCAGCTTGACAACAACATCTTCCAGACCTCCAGCATCGCGCAGAAATATAACTGTGCGCTGACCCGGCTGGACTTCCAGCAGGAGGAAGGACTGATGAGCAGCCTCCCGCTGGGGCTGAATCAGATTGAGATTCAGCGGGGCTTGACCACCTCCAGCGTAGCGATCTTCGTCCCCTTCACCACGCAGGAGCTGTTCCAGAACGGTTCGGAGGCGCTGTACTACGGCATCAACGCCCTTTCCAACAACCTCATCATGGTAGACCGGAAGCTGCTGAAAAATCCCAACGGTCTGATTTTAGGCACTCCCGGCAGCGGCAAGTCGTTTTCGGCAAAACGTGAGATCACCAATGCGTTTCTCATCTGCCCCAAGGATGACATCATCATCTGTGACCCGGAAGGTGAATATACACCGCTGGTGGAGCGTCTGCACGGTCAGGTCATTAAGCTGTCGCCCACCGGCAAGGGCTACGACGGTTCGCCCTGCTATATCAATCCGATGGACTTGAATCTGGATTACAGCGACGATGATAACCCGCTGAGCCTGAAATCCGACTTCATTTTGTCGCTGTGCGAGCTGATCGTCGGCGGCAAGGATGGGCTTGCCCCTGTAGAAAAGACCATCATCGACCGCTGTGTGCGCATCGTCTACCGGGATTACCTCAACGACCCGAAGCCGGAGAATATGCCGTTGCTGGAGGACTTGTATAACGCCCTCCGTGCGCAGGATGAAAAGGAAGCGCAGTACATCGCCACTGCTTTGGAAATCTACGTCACCGGTTCTCTGAATGTGTTCAACCATCACACGAACGTGGATGTGAATAGCCGCATCGTCTGCTACGACATCAAAGAGCTGGGCAAGCAGCTCAAGAAAATCGGGATGCTGGTGGTGCAGGATCAGGTCTGGAACCGCGTGACAATCAACCGCGCCGCCCATAAAACGACCCGCTACTATCTTGACGAGTTCCATCTTCTTTTGAAGGAGGAACAGACGGCTTCGTACAGTGTCGAGATCTGGAAGCGCTATCGCAAATGGGGCGGCATCCCCACCGGGATCACGCAAAATGTCAAAGACCTGTTATCCAGCCGCGAGGTTGAGAACATTTTTGAGAACAGCGATTTCATCTATATGCTCAATCAGGCCGCTGGCGACCGGCAGATTCTCGCAAAGCAGCTCAACATTTCGCCGCATCAGCTTTCTTATGTGACCCACTCCGGCGAGGGCGAGGGGCTGCTGTTCTACGGCAACACGATCCTGCCCTTCATTGACCACTTCCCGAAGGACACCGAGCTGTACCGCGTCATGACCACCAAACCGCAAGAGGTGGCGTCGGCATGAAAAGAGAACCGCGTTTGCAGTTTTCCGACGCCGATCTTGCCGAGCCGAAGCTGGAAAAGCCCATCAAGCGGGTGAAAAAAGCGGAGGCCAAGGCGGATAAGGCGCAGGCGAAAATCCCCAAGAAAACCGTGGTCAAAAAGGAACGCGGCTTTGATCCGGCCACCGGCAAGGTCAAAACGCAGCTCCGTTTTGAGGAAGTGGATAAGAAAAAGCCGCCCTCAAAGCTGACCCATGCCGTGCAGGATGCCCCCGCCAACCTCATTCTTTCTCAGGTTCATCGGGAGGTGCGGCAGAGCGAGGATGACAATGTAGGCGTAGAGGCCGCGCACAAGGTAGAGCAAGCCGTGGAGAGCGGCGGGCGGCTGGTGCAGTCTGCCCACCGCGCCCATCAGCTCAAGCCTTATCGTGCTGCCATCCGTGCAGAGAAAAAGCTGGAACGAGCCAATCTTGACGCGCTCCAGAAGAAAGCAGAGATCGACAGCCCCACAAGCAATCCCGTTTCCAAATGGCAGCAGAAGCAGGCAATTAAGAAGCAGTATGCCGCTGCCAAGCACAATCAGGCGGCGCAGACTACGGCAAAGGCGGCAGAGAATACCGCCAAGGCCGCGAAAAAAGCCGCTGAAAAGGCTGAGAAAGCGGGCAAATATGTGTGGGAACACCGGCGCGGCTTTGCCATTGCCGCCGCAATTCTGCTGATGCTGGCATTTCTGCTCAATGGCCTGTCCTCCTGCTCGGTGATAATGGATGGCGTCGGCTCCGGGATCGCGGCCAGTACCTATCCGTCGCAGGACGCCGATATGCTGGGCGCGGAAGCGCAGTATTGCGCGATGGAGGCCGAACTTCAGCGCTACCTCGACACCTACGAAAGCACCCATGACTACGATGAGTACCACTTTGATCTGGACACCATCGAGCATGACCCCTATGTACTCATTTCCATGATTACGGCGCTGCATCAAGGGGAATGGACGCTGGATGAGGTGCAGGGTACGCTTCAAATGCTCTTTGACCGCCAGTACATTTTGACCGAAGATGTGGTGGTGGAAACCCACTACCGCACAGAAACCGACACATGGACGGACGCGGACGGCAACACCCATACGGACACCTATCAGGTTCCGTATGACTACTACATCTGCACGGTCACGCTGGAAAACTTCAATCTCTCCCATGTTCCCGTTTACATTATGAGCGAAGAACAGCTCGGAATGTACGCCACCTATATGGCCACCCTCGGCAACCGTCCCGACCTGTTTCCCGGTTCAGGCTACATCGGCAAGTATGTGGAGGGCAGCTATACCGACTACGACATTCCCCCGGAGGCGCTGGACGATGAGGTATTCGCCGCCATCATCAAGGAAGCGGAAAAGTATCTCGGCTACCCCTATGTTTGGGGCGGCAGCAGCCCCTCCACCTCGTTTGACTGTTCGGGCTTCGTCAGTTGGGTCATCAATCATTCCGGTTGGGATGTGGGCAGGCTGGGCGCGCAGGGACTTTGCAATATCTGTACGCCCGTATCCTCTGCCAACGTCAAACCGGGCGATCTGGTGTTTTTCACCGGAACGTATGATACCCCCGGTGTCAGCCATGTGGGTATCTACGTCGGCAACAATATGATGATCCACTGTGGCGACCCGATCTCTTATGCGAACTTAAATTCAAGCTATTGGCAGTCCCATTTCTACCGCTATGGGCGCTTGCCATAAAGGAGAGTGAACGATATGAACCCGAAAATTATGAAGCTCCGTGGAGAGCTGGAGAAGAACAAAGGCAAAATCTCTGATCTGCAAGGCCGCAACCGCGAGCTGGAAAAGCAGATTCGTGAGCTGGAGGACACCGACATCATCGGCATGGTGCGTGAGAACGGCATGACGATGGAGCAGTTTGCCGAGCTGTTCCGCCGTATGCAGGCCGCGCCTGCACCGGCCACTTCGGAAAAGGAGGCGTTGAACCATGACTAAGAACACACCACGCATTTTTATCAGTCTGCTGCTGATGCTCCTGTGCATCGGGATTCTCCCCGTTTCCGCCTTTGCCAGCGGCGGTGATTATCCTGATGATGCGCTGCCCACCGCCGAAAGCAGCGCCGCAGACGCACAGGAAACAAAACAGATCGGCACGGTCACGACCAACGGCGGCAACCTGAACGTCCGCACCGGCGCGGGACTGGACAACACCGCGTTTACGCAGCTCCCCAACGGCACGGTGGTCGATGTGATTGGCAGGGACGGCGATTGGGTAAAAATCCTGCTGCCTGCCCGTGTGGGCTATGTGTACGGCAGCTATCTGACCGTCACCGACGCCGCCGACAGCACCGTGAGCATCGGCGGCATTACGCTTCCGTTTGATGAAAAAGAGCTGGCCGACCTCTGGCAGCTCCTTGTCGGCAGCATGACGGGCGGCAGCGACGCGCTGACACCGGACGGCAATCTGACACTGATCGACGATATTGGCACCAGTACCAAGGCTGGAAAACAGTTCATTACGCTGGAAAGCAAGAACGGCAATACATTTTACCTGATTATTGACCGTGACGATGAGGGCGAAGAAACCGTCCACTTCTTAAATCAGGTGGATGAGGCTGACCTGATGGCGCTGACCGGCGAGGAAGAAACGCCCGCCACTTGCTCCTGCACCACCAAATGCGTGGCCGGTACGGTCAATACATCCTGCCCCGTCTGCGCGGTCAACATGACCGAGTGCGTAGGCAAGGAAGCAAAGCCAGAAGTCCCCGCTGAGCCGACAGAACCCGCCGCCGAGGAACCGGAGAAAAAGAGCGGCATGGGCGGCATCCTTGTCGTTCTGCTGATCGTCTCGCTGGGCGGCGGTGCCGCGTTCTACATCTTCAAGCAGAAAAAGGCCAAGCCGCAGACCAAGGGCAGCGCCGATCTGGACGATTATGACTACGGTGAGGACGAGGACGAATACGAGTTTGAGCCGTATGAGGACGAACCGGAACAGGATACTACGGAGGATACGAACGCATGAGATATTTCACCAACAATCCGCTGGAACGACTGATGATGCAGAAGCCGAAAGCAGCGCGGGAGGACAGCCCTCCCGACGCTGCCAAGGAACACTTCTGCTATGGCTGTAAGCGCTTCGGACAGAGCTGCGTTCGTCCCTGCTACCGTGACGTAAAGAGAATGGAGGCTGCACCATGCGCCTTGTGATCGCCGAAAAACCCTCCGTGGCGCAGAGCATCGCCGCCGTGCTGGGTGCTAAATCACGGCATGACGGGTATCTGGAGGGCGGCGGGTACATCGTGTCGTGGTGCTTTGGGCATCTGGCAGAGCTGGCCGACGCCGCCGTTTACAATGCCGATGATGCCAAATGGACGCTGGCGGCGCTGCCCATCATCCCCGCCTCGTTCCGCTTCATCGTCCGCTCTGAAAAGCAGAAGCAGTTTGACATTCTGCGGGAGCTGATGCGCCGGGAGGATGTGGCAGAGGTGGTCAACGCCTGCGACGCTGGGCGCGAGGGTGAGCTGATCTTCCGCACGG
>OLSA01001763.1_pt1 | contig 17221 bp, 11 predicted proteins | sample 1672731 | NCBI WGS metagenome assembly OLSA01 (sample SAMEA3136718, study PRJEB25190) | human gut metagenome | biome: human gut; feature: human-associated habitat; material: faeces | place: Austria | collected 2013
TAAGGAAGGGTGTGCGCGGGAAACCCAAGAAGGGTGTCCTGCGCCATTAAAATCCCACATTTTCGGAGCTCTCATATAGTTCCGAAAATGTTCAGCGGGGCGAAAGAAGTTCGCCCCGCTGACAGCTCCCCGGTGAATACCGGAGAGCTGTTTTGCTTGATTTCCTATGCGGATGCATAAAATTAGTTGATGCAATGACTTTAAAGCTGTATTACTTTACAGATTTCTGCCGCAGGCTACAAAGTCCGGCACCGATAGCGGTAGCGAAGGTGGCGCTTTCCGGGATCACGTAATGGATGCCGTAGAGCTTTTCGAAAGCCGCAAAGTTTGGCTCCGCCTGATCCAGCGTGGTCATGGAGCCGGTGACGATCACGGTGTCCGTATGGCAGCTCTGACAGGCCAGCACCGTCATAGTGCCGATGGCCTGAAGGACCAGATTTACCGCGCCGGCGGCCAGATCGGCGGGGGTGGCGTCCTCAGAGAGATCACCAAAGTTGGCAGCGGTCATGTTGGGGTCCAGCGTGGAGGCAGGGTCCCGGGCAATGTCGCTGATGGTGAGATCCACATGGCTCAGATCCCCCTGAGCGGCCAGCTTTTTGATCTGGTAGAAGCGTTCCATACCCACCAGCTTGCGGCAGAGACCACCCAGCGTGCCGCCGCCGATACCGCTGCCGCAAAGGTGCCGCACTTCTTTTCCGGCTTCCGCCCACAAAAAGGCGGTGCCGGTACCCATCGTCACAACTACGCCGGAGGATTGACCGGACAGAGCCAGCGCACCGGTGCCGCTGGCCTGAAATTCATCCACCCGGCAGGTGGGCAGGCCGAACACATCCCCGTCCACATAGCTGGCGCCAACGCCGGTCAGAACGACCCGGCGCACATCTCCGAGGGAGAGACCGTTGCTGGTCAGGTAGTTGCCCAGTGCGCCGTACAGGCTGGTGACCTGATCCTCCGCCCGGACCCGGAGCATGGAGATCACGCTGCCGTCGGTCCGCAGCCCTACGATCTTTGTAGTAGAGCCGCCAATATCAATGCCTAAGATCACTTCCATGGCTTGTTTCCTTTCCAAAGGGGGCCGGCAGGTGAGGGATACGCGAAAGTCGGCCGCCGTCTTAGTTATGATAGGGGAGCAGAGGTGCCTTGTCAATGTTTATTTGTGAAAAAATTGATAAAAGAATTGCTTTTATCCGGGGAGATAGCTATAATGTGTGGTAACTTGTGGTGTAACGAGAAGGAGACACACGATGGATATCACAGATAAACTCAATATGACGATGCTCTGCGACTTTTACGAATTGACCATGGGAAATGGTTATCTGGAAGCGGGGCTGAAGGATCGGATCACCTATTTCGACATCTTTTTCCGTGATGTTCCGGACCACGGCGGCTATGCCATCTGCGCCGGTCTGGAGCGGATCATCGCCTATATTCAGGATCTGCATTTTTCTGAGGAGGACATTGAATATCTCCGGAGCAAGGATCTGTTTTCCGAGCGGTTCCTGGACTATCTCCGCGATTTCAAATTCACGGGTGACGTCTGGGCCATCCCAGAGGGTACTCCCATCTTCCCCCGGGAGCCGGTGGTGACGGTCCGGGCGCCGGCCATCCAGGCCCAGCTGATCGAGACCTTCACCCTGCTGACCATCAACCACCAGAGCCTGATCGCCACCAAGGCCAACCGTATCGTCCGGGCCGCCAAGGGCCGCACGGTGCTGGAGTTCGGCTCCCGCCGTGCCCAGGGGGCCGACGCGGCCATTGTCGGTGCGCGGGCGGCCTATATCGGCGGCTGTGCCGGTACGGCCTGCACCATCTCTGACGAGGTGTACGGCGTGCCCGCCGGCGGCACCATGGCCCACGCCTGGGTACAGATGTTCGACAACGAGTACGAGGCATTCAAGACCTACTGCCAGACCTATCCCACCAACGCGACCCTGCTGGTGGACACCTATAACACGCTGAAGTCCGGTATCCCCAACGCCATCAAAGCGTTCAACGAGGTGCTCAAGCCTCTGGGCATCACCAAGTGCGGCATCCGTCTGGATTCCGGCGACTTGGCGTACCTGACCCGCAAGGCGCGGGAGATGCTGGATGAGGCCGGCTGGACCGAGTGCAAGATCTCCGTGTCCAACTCGCTGGACGAATATCTCATTCAGGACATGCTGCTGCAGGGCGCGCAGATCGATATGTTCGGCGTGGGCGAGCGGCTCATCACCGCCAAGTCCGAGCCGGTGTTCGGCGGCGTGTACAAGCTGGTGGCCATCGAGGAGCCGGACGGCACGGTGGTGCCCAAGATCAAGGTCAGCGAGAATGTGGAGAAGATCACGGTGCCCCATTTCAAGAAGGTGTATCGCTTCTACGGACGGGATACCGGCAAGGCCATCGCCGACTATATGGCGCTCCACGATGAGACGGTGGACGACACCAGGGATCTGACCATCTTCGACCCGCTGGCCACATGGAAGAAAAAGCGCATCTACAACTTTGAAGCGCGGGAGCTGCTGGTGCCGGTGTTTCTGGGCGGCAAGCGGGTGTACGACAGCCCGCCGCTGACGGAGATACGCGACTACTGCCGCCGGCAGGTGGAAACCCTGTGGGACGAGGTAAAGCGCTTCGACTACCCCCACAAGTATTATGTCGACCTGTCCGATAAGCTGTGGGATATCCAGCAGCATCTGCTGCGCAGCTCGCAGGAATAACGCAGAAGCAGGCCCGTAAGAAAGAGAGGAGGTGCGCCTGTGAAAAAACCGAAAGTCCAACAGAGGACAGAGCGCCGGATATCCGCGGCGCTGCGGCTGGTGTTGGTGGCGGTGCTGCTGGCGGCGCAGCTGGCGCTGGTGTTCCTCCTGACCACCGTACTGCGCCAGCGCGTGGCGCTGGCCTATACGGCGCTGGAGCTGCTGGCCTTCGTCTGCGCCGTGTACATCTGGACGAAGCCCGGCAACACCAGCTACAAGGTGGGGTGGATCTTCCTGATCCTCTTTCTGCCGGTAGTAGGACTGATCCTCTACTGGCTGTGGAACGGCGGGCGGCAGTCCAAGCGGCTGGATCTGAAAAAGCTGCCGCCGCCCCGTGAGCCGGGGCACAAGCAGGAGGAGAGCCGCCTGAACGTGGAGCGGCTGCGGCAGAGCATGCCCCAGTGGGTGCCGCTGGCGGCCTATCTGAACAATAAAGGCTTTCCCCTTTACAGAAACACGGCTGCAAGGTATCTGCCCACCGGCAAGGCGTTTCTGGAGGATATGCTGGACGCCATGGAGCAGGCGGAGCGCTTCATCTTTCTGGAGTACTTCATCATGGCCGAGGGCGAGATATGGCATCGCCTGACGGACATCCTGCGCCGCAAGAGCGGGCAGGGGGTGGAGGTGAAGCTGATCTTCGATGACTTCGGCAGTATGCTGCGCATGCCCGCCGAGGAGGTGGATTCGCTGCGCCGGGCCGGAGTGGAGGTCATGATCTTCAACCCGGTGCACCACTATGTGAACCGTCTGTACTTCAACTACCGCGACCACCGGAAGATCACCTGCATCGACGGTGACACGGCCTACACCGGCGGCGCCAATCTGGCCGACGAGTACGCCGACATCATCCGGCGCTTCGGCTACTGGAAGGACTGCGGCCTCCGGCTGGAGGGCGAGGGTGCGTGGGGCCTGACCAGGGAATTCATCTACATGTGGGAGCGGCTGGGCGGCCAGCTCCACAGCGAGCACGACTACTACCGTCCCATGCATCAGGCCGCGTCCGACGGCTTCTGCCAGACGCTGGTGGACGGCCCGGACAACAACCCTGACGCCACGGCGGAGGATGTGTTCCTCCAGCTGATCTCCCGGGCGCGGCAGACGGTGTATATCACCACGCCGTATCTGGCCATCGACGAGCCCATGCTCAAGGCGCTGTGTCTGGCCGGCGACAGCGGCGTGGATGTGCGGCTGATGATGCCGGGCATCCCGGATCACAAATTTGCCTATCAGGTGGCGCAAAGCTATTTTCCGGAGTTGACAGACCACGGGGTGAAGATATACACTTACACGCCGGGGCTCATCCACGGCAAGACCGTGATGGTAGACCGGGAAGCGGCGTTCGTCGGCTCGGTGAATATGGACTTCCGCAGCTTCCAGCTGCACTTCGAATGCGGCGAGCTGCTGTACCGCATGCCGGCCATCGAGTCGCTGCTGGAGGACATGGACGACATCATGGCCCGCAGCGAGCCGGTGACGCCGGCGCGCATGGCGGCGCGGCCATGGTATCTGCGGATCGTGGGCGTGGTGCTGCGCCTGTTCGCCATGTGGATGTGAAAGGGGAGGAGCACAGTTGGCCTGTTATATTTTCGGCGCGGGTAGCTATTTCGGCCTTATCCGCCGCCCCGCACCGGAAGACACCGTCATTGCCGCTGACGGCGGCTGGCGTATCTGCCGGGAGGAGGGCATCGTGCCCGACCTGCTGCTGGGGGATTTTGACTCCCTGCACACCGTGCCGGACTTCGGCCATATCCGCCGTGTGCCGGTGGAGAAGGACGATACCGACATGATGCTGGCCATCAAGGAGGGCCTTGCCCGGGGCGAGACGGACTTCCGCCTCTACGGCGGCGTGGGCGGACGCACCGACCACACCATCGCCAACCTGCAGGGCCTGCTGTATCTGGCGGAGCGGGGCGCACAGGGCTGGCTGTACGGCGACCGGGAGCGCTTCACCGCCATCTGCGGCGGCGAGCTCTGCCTTCCGGCCCGGGAGAGGGGCATCGTATCCGTGTTCTGCATGGGCGCGGACGCGCAGGGCGTGACCATCGAGGGCGGGCAGTACACCGTACACGACGCGGTGCTGACGGCGTCGTTCCCGCTGGGCGTCAGTAATCATTTTGTGGGCAACCCTGTCCGCGTGTCCGTCACGCAGGGCAGTTTGCTGATAGCATTGATTGAAAAGGAGTAAATCAACATGAAAAAGAACGGACTGAACAAGCTGCTGGCCCTGCTGCTGGCGCTGGTGATGGTACTGGCGCTGGCCGCATGCGGCAATCAGGCGCAGGACAACGGCGGTGCCGGCAATGACGCCGACGTGGTCACCGACGGTACCGTGGCCGATGGCGCCACCGTGGGACAGGGCAAAACCGCCTTCACCATGGAAGTGACCCAGCTGGACGGCACAACCGTCACCTTCACCGTCAACACCGACAAGGAGACGGTGGGCGAGGCCCTGCTGGAGCTGGGCATCGTGGCCGGTGACGACACCGAGTACGGCCTGTATGTCAAGACCGTCAACGGCGTGACGCTGGACTATGATACGGATGGCGCGTACTGGGCCTTCTACATCAACGGCGAGTATGCCATGACCGGCGTGGACGCCACCAGCATCGAGGCCGGCGCCTCCTACACCCTGAAGGCGGAGAAGGCCGAGGGCTGAGACTCGACCTGCAAAAAAACGGTGCGGCCTTGCGGCTGCACCGTTTTTTCGTTGTCAACTGATGGTACCGTCAGCGGAGCAGCGCCGCCTTGGCGTCGCCCATGAGGTACAAAGAGCCGCAGCACAGCACCGCGCCGTCCGCCGCGGCGCTCTCCAGCGCCAGCGCCGCGCCCTCTGCGATAGAGGTACAGGCCGTCACCGGCTTTCCCAGCGGCGCCAGATACGCCGCCAGCTCCTGCGCCGGCAGGGCGCGGGGGCTGTCAGGCGTCACGGTGATGAACCGCGCTGCATAGGGCAGCAGGGGGGCATACATGTGCTGATAATCCTTGTCCCGCAGAACGCCGGTGAGCACGGTCAGCGGCCGTCCCGGCAGGTAATCGCGGATGTTCTCCGCCAGCGCCGTCATACACTGGGGGTTGTGGCCGCCGTCCATCACCACCAGCGGCTCCCGGCGCACCACCTCGAACCGGACGGGCCAGCGCACCTGTGCCAGTCCCTGCCGCACCGCGTCCTCGCTGATGGCCCAGCCCCGGCGTCGCAGCACGTCCGCCACGGTCAGCACCGTGGCGGCATTGCGCAGCTGCATCCGGCCCAGTAGGGGCAGGTGCAGATCGGTCAGCTCACCGAAATCGAAGTCCTGCCCGTCCAGCGAGTGGGCGGCAGGGGAGAGGGCATCCATATCTACCCGGTGCAGCGTCACACCGCAGCGGCGGCAGCGCGCCGCCACCACCTCCACCACCGACGGTGCGCAGGGGTACAGCACCGCGTCGCAGCCGGGCTTGATGATCCCGGATTTGGTGGCGGTGATCTTCTCCACTGTGTCGCCCAGATAGGCCGTGTGATCCAACCCAATGTTGCACAGCACAGCCGTCTCCGGCGCGGGGATGACGTTGGTGGCGTCGAATTCGCCGCCCATGCCCACCTCGCACACCACGATATCGCACCGCCTCCGGGCGAACCATGTGAACGCGATGGCCGTCACGATCTCGAACTCCGAGGGGTGGTCATCCATGCCGTCCGCCAGCGGGCGCACCTCCTCCGTAATGGCGCACAGCTCCTCGTCGGGGATGGGCTGCCCGTCGATCTGCATCCGCTCGTTGAACCGGAAGATGTAGGGCGAGGTGTACAGCCCCGTGCGATAGCCCGCCGCCCGTAGGATGGACGCCAGCATGGCGCAAGTGGAGCCCTTGCCGTTGGTGCCGGTGACGTGGACGAATTTCACGGTCCGCTCCGGATGCCCCAGCCTGTCCAGCAGCCCGCCGATGCGCGTCAGACCCGGTACGCTGCGCCGCCAGTCCACCGCGTGGATGTAAGCCAGCGCCTCATTGATCGTCATGCCGCCGGCCTCCTTTGGTACGGATGTGCCGCTGTACGCTGCTGAGCGCGCCGCGCCGCAGCAGCAGCCACACGATAAGGGTGTCCACACCGCCGGTGAGGGCGAACTGGATGCTTCGCGACACCAGCTTCGTCAGGAAAAACGCCTGCTTGGCGTCGCCGCCGTATACCAGCGCCAGCGCCATGCTCTGCCACAGGACGGAGCCGAAAAGCGCCGCCGGGAAGAAGGCCAGCGCCGTCCGAGGCAGGGTGGGCTTTTCCAACACATACCGCCGCAGCAGTCCGGCCAGCAGGCCGTACAGAATGGGCGGCACGCAGAAGATGGGGTTGTAGCCGAAGGGCGAGATCAGGCAGCCGATGAGGTCGGCGGAGAAACCCACCAGCGCACCGGGCAGGGCACCGCACAGCAGGCCCGCCAGCACGATGGGCACGGCCTCCAGTGAGATGCGGGTAGTCTCTGCAGGGATGAGGGTCAGCACCCGGGCCAGCACCACGCTCAGCGCGGTCAGCAGGGCGCAGACGGTGAGGGAATAGGTGCTGAAAACGGGACGTGCGGCAGTTGACAATTCTTTTTCGGGCATAAAAAAACCTCCTTATCCTTGGGATGGGAGGGATCTCATAGATAAAATATGCGATATGCGCCGTGTGGAAGCTGGAATGGAATCGCGGAGCAAGCTCCTTCGTCCGGCGGCAGCCTCCCATCCGCTCGGCACTTAACGCACCATCCCTACACACGCGCTGACAGTATTATACAGCCCGCTCGCGGGAAATACAAGAGAGAATTGCCCGCACAGCCAATATTTTCCGGCAAGGCTCCCACACAAGCAGCTATCCCCCGGCGGAGCCGGGGGATAGCTGTTATACGGTGTTTACTTGCTGGGTCTTGCGGAGACGATGTTGCTGAAATCGCTGACCGCCGTGCCCTTCACCGCCACGATCCTGTAGTAGTACGTCGTGTTGGCCTTTGCGCCGGTGTTGACGTAGCTGGTCGCGGTGGTGGTATTGATCTTGCTGTACCCGCTGTTCTGCTGGGTGGAGCGGTACACCTGATACTCTGTCGCGCCGGGAACGGCCTTCCATGTCAGCTGGGGCTTGCCGCTGACGGAGGAATACCCCACCGCCAGCACGGGAGCGACCTTGCCCTCGACAACCGCGCTGAAGCCCAAGGACTTACCGGAGGCGTTGAGGGCCTCCACCTTGTAGTAGTATGTCGTACCCAGCGCCGCGCCGACATTGGTGTAGGTCAGGGCCTTGGTGGTGTTGATGACGCTGTACGCGCCGTTCTTGGTCGTTGCGCGGTACACCTTGTAGGACGCCGCGCCGCTGACAGCCTTCCACGTCAACTGGGGCTTACCGCTGGTGGAAGAATGTCCCATGGTCAGGGTCGTCACGGTGGCCCGTCCGCTGACCACGTTGCTGTACGCGCTCTCACCGGCGCTGTTGACGGCCTTGACCTTGTAGTAATAGGTCGTACCGGCCTTCGCGCCGGTGTTGGTGTAGGACGTAGCCGTCACCGTACCCAGCAGACTGTACGTCCCGTTCTGACTGGTGGCACGGTACACCTTGTAGGAGGTCGCACCGGACACGGCGTTCCATGTCAGCATGGGCTTGCCGCTGGACGCGGAATGGCCGATCTTCACCACCGGTGCGGACGGCTTAGGCGTCACAGATTTGACCTGTCCGCTGACGATGTTGCTGTAGGGACTCAGCCCGGCGTCGTTGCAGGCTTTCACGCGGTAGTAGTAGGTCGTGCCTGCCTTGGCACCCGTATTGGTGTAGCTGGTGGCCGTGGTCGTGCCCAGCAGACTGTACCCGGAGCCCTTAGCGGTAGAGCGGTAGATGCGGTAGGATGTTGCGCCCTCCACCGCGTTCCATGTCAGCATGGGTTTCCCGCTGGTGGCGGAGTTGCCGAGCTTAACAACAGGTGCGGTAGGAGCCGACTTTGCACAATGCAGCGTGGCACTGGTCAGGGGCTCGTTGCCTTCTTCAATAGTAATCTTCGCCCAGTCCGATGCTGTGCCAGCATAGTAAACGTCTGTCATGTTTAAGCAGGCGCAAAAAGCGTTTTCACTGATGCGGGTCATGCTCTTGGGAATAGTTACATTTGTCAGGCTGTCACAGAAAGAAAACGCAAAACTGCCGATGCTGGTCACGCTGTCAGGGATCGTCACACCGCTCAGGCGGCTGCAGCCGCGGAATACACCGTCACCGATGACCGTCACCGTGTCGGGGATCGTCACACTGGTTAGACCACTGCCACCGAACGCACCACCCCCTATGCTGGTCACGCTGTTGGGAATTGTCACACTGGTCAGGCTGCTGCAGTACTGGAACGCACCACTCCCTATGCTGGTCACACTTCTGGGAATTGTTACACTCGTCAGGTTGGTACAGCACCAGAAAGCACCATCGCCGATACTGGTCACGCTGTTCGGAATGGTCACACTGGTCAGGCTGCTGCAGCTTTCGAAAGCACTTTCGCTGATCGTTGTCACACCGTCCGGGATCGTCACACTGGTCAGGCTGGTACAGTTGGAGAATGCACTGCTACCAATCGTCGTTACACTGCTCGGAATCGTCACACTCGATAGTTCCTTACAGAAGCCGAACGCATATGCCCCAATGTCTTTTACTCCGTAGGGAATCGTTACACTGGTCAAGCTGGTACACCAATAGAACGCATTATCGCCGATGCTGGTCACACTATTCGGGATCGTCACGCTGGTCAAGTTTTCGCACCAACAGAAGGCATAGCTTCCAATGCTGGTCACGCCGTTTTTAATGATGGCTTTCTTTACTTGTAAACGGAGACCATACCACGGTGTTTCTTCCCATCCATAGTCCGCCATCTTTCCCGTGCCGCTGATGGTCAGCGTACCGTCGCTGGTCAGCTTCCACGTCACGTTGGAGCTATTGGCGCCGCAGTTGCCGCTGTCGATCACGTCCCCGGTCGTGCCGCCGCCAAAATCAATGCCAAGCGAGCCTCTGCACAACTCATGGATGGCATCCCGTGCATCCGCCGATGTAATATTATAATAAGCCGTTGTTCCGTTTTTCGTATAAGAACCGCTTCCCGTATATACTTCCTGCAGCTGGGTGGTATACTGTGACCGGTCTATCACAACATAACCGAAATCCCGTTTCTGCCCTTCGCTCAGCAGCGGCGGCTTTCCTGCGCTTGACAGGCTGCTGTCCCCGGTTATCCCCGCCATGAGTGCAGAAAACTCACCGTATGTTGCTCCTGCGAGAATGCACCCGACAGACCAACGAAATGAATTTGACTGCGTGGCCGTCTTTCCTGCGTGGCCATGAATCTGATAGGATCGATTTCCGCTTGTAATCTGGCTGTTCGTAAAAGGTTTGCCTGTTCCGCGCTTGTCATTGTCGCACAGATAAAAGGCATTCGTTTTTGCCCCTGTCAGATAGTTGTTGCTCATATCCAATGTGAGCGCCGCATAGTCCTCTTTTGAACCGCTGAGGTGGTTATCCAGCCGCACTTTATAGATGCCGTCATAAATCGTAGAAGGGCTATATCCGTTACCCTTGTAACTGAATTCCAACGGCATATCAGGAAAGGTCGAGCATTGATCTTCGCAGTAATAGATCTCCGGCGTACCGTTGACAAATTTCACCGCCAGGCAAACAGCGGCATTTCTGACCGCTGACTGTGTATAGTCGTCAGCTTTGTAGTTCGGGCTTGCGACCGCACTGACTCCCTCAAAGAAAAACAAAATTGACTGTCCGTCAGGAACGTTTGACAGTGCAGATACGTTCCGAATGTAGTACCGCATTGCGCGGTTTACATAGCCCGTATACGCGGGATTTATTTTTCCGGCTGCGACACCGACCGTACAGTCCAAGGTCTCCGCCGCCCACGCCGTGTCCACCAGCACCAGCAGGACGGCGCAGAGCAGCAGCGCCGTCAACAGGATGGACAGCAATCTTTTTTTCAACTTGATCTTCCCCTTTCTTTTTTGTGTCGTTCGACACGTTTTTACAGACCCATTATAGCGCGTTTTTGTGCAGAAGCAATATGCCGGCTGCATAGTATGGCGCTTTTTTTGATAAAAAATGAAAATTTTCCAAAATAAATATCCCCCGGCCTAGCCGGGGGTATTTCTTAGACGGGCGAAGCCCTATGTTACCAGCCACGCCTCATGCGGCGTTGGTACGGTCTGACATCTGCATGGGGCTTGCTACCAGCCGCCCGTAAACGGGCTTAGAAGTTGCCCATTGTCAGTTGTTCGCCCATCCTATCTTCCTCTAATTGATTCCGAATGTACTCCTCTATTTTCTTCGCATTCTTCCCCACGGTATCTACATAGTACCCGCGACACCAAAATTCGCGGTTTCTGTACTTGTACTTCAGATTTGGGAACTGTTCGTAGATCATCAGCGAGCTTTTGCCTTTCAGGTATCCCACAAAGCTCGAAACCGCAATTTTGGGTGGGATCTCAAGCAGCATATGTATGTGATCCGGACATACTTCCGCCTCTACGATATTCACCTTTTTCCATTCGCATAACTGCCGCAGTATTTTCCCAATCTCCCTGCGTTTTTCGCCGAAGAACACTTTGCGCCGATACTTCGGCGCAAATACGATGTGGTATTTGCAATTCCACTTCGTATGCGCTAAACTGTTTGTGTCATTCATTCTTGAGTGACCTCCCTTTGTTTTGTAGTTTGCAGTTGCCAGACCGCATCTCTACTATAACAGAGGGAGTTTTATTTTTCCTCATCGGCAGCAGCCTCTTTTGAACCACTCGCCCAGCGAGTGGTTTTCGGGATACAAAAAGGCCGTCCGGTGTGAACCGGACGGCCTTTTTATGCGTTTTCAGGAGGTCAGCGCAGCGCGCCGATGATGCTCCGGTACTTGTTGATGTCCGAGCCGCCGTTCCACGTCATGAAGCCGCCGGTGCAGCCGGTGTCCCGCAGAGCCTTGACCTCCGCCGCCACCTCCGCCTCGCCGTAGGTGTTGTACGGCTCCCACAGGGCGTTGTACGCCTGGATCCATGTGCGCACCGCCGCCGGCGAAGCCGTCTCCGCCTGCCGCTGGGCCGCCGCCGCGCCGAACATGTGCACCGTATCATAGGGATGCTCCCACGGCTTGTAGTCGCCCTGCGCACTGTAATGGTCGGGATAGGGCATGCCGGAGATGGCGTCCACCGCCGCGCTGATGGCCGGCCAGTACTGGCCGCAGGCGGTGACGTAGGGGTTGGCGCACTCGCCGAACACGTCGCCGGACAGGTAGTACCCGGCGCTGTGAAGCCGCTCCGCCGCGTACAGCAGGAACCGCTGCACCGCCTGCGCCTTGCTCTCGCCGTAGGTGTTGCGGTAGTCGATGGTGCCCGCCTTTTCGTAGCTATACGCCCCGTCGGGGAAGCGGATGTAGTCGAACTGGATCTCGTTGAAGCCCAGGGCCGCCGCCTCCAGCGCCAGATCCACCTTGTACCGCCACACCGTGCGGTCGTAGGCGCTGGGCCAGTACATGTGGCTGATCTGCAGGGGCGTCCCGTTCAGGTCGCAGATGACCTGCTCCGGGTGATCCGCCGCCAGATGGGCGTCGTTGAACACGGTGATGCGGCCGACGAGGTAGTAGCCCGCGTCCTTCAGCTTCTGGACGTTGGCCCGGAAGCCCTCCATGGTGTCCATGGCCGCCGCGTAGGCCGAGGGGCTGTACTGCTGCATCACCGGCGAGGCGTAGGACACGGCGGTGCCGTCCACGATGTCCACCACAAAGGCGTTGACGCCGCTGCCCTCCGCCGCCTGCAGATAGCTGTCGGCGTACTGGACGGCGGAGCCGTTGAGGTACAGCGCCCGCACCTCGTCGGGCATGTCGTTGCCGGGGATGGGGCCCTTCTCCACGGGGTAGTAGTCCAGCCCCGCCGCGTCGCCGCCGCCCCAGCTGTCGCCCCGGGAGGCGTGGAGCTGATACAGCGTCTCATCGTACTGGGCCAGCGCTTCCTCCTCCGTCATGCGGACGTTGTCGGCGGCGATATAGCCCTCGCCCCGGTCGCAGGACACCCGCCAGCGCAGCACCGCGCCGTCATCGTCCAGCCCGTCAAAGCCCGTGACCGTCAGGGCCATGCCCTTTTCCACGGCGCAGCCGGGGACGGCCCCCGTCTCGTCCAGCAGGCTCATGCCCCGCAGGGCGTACACCGTGTCCACCTGCACCGCGTCCTCATAGCGCAGGGCCAGATGCTGCTTTTCCAGCAGCACATACGTCTCGCCGTTGACCACGCGGACGTATGCGCCGTCGCTGTCCATATCCGCCAGCACATAGTGCACCTCCGTGCCCCGGGTCAGGGAACCCAGCACCGCCCCCTCCCCGTCATATACAGGGACGGACGCCTCCGGGGCCGCCGCGTAGCCCACCGCCGTTTCCGGCGCGGGGGGCGGCAGCTGCTGGCGGTAGATATACACGCCCAGACAGGCCAGTCCCGCCAGACACAGCAGGGCGATGATGATGCCTGCGGCGCTGCCCCTTCTGCCGGCTCTCTCTTTCGTTGACATAAGCGTAGCTCTCCTTGTGCTCTTTGATCTTGTGCAGGTCATTATACGATATTCCACGCCGTATTTCTACCCAAATATTGTGGCGGCGCTGACAAATTTTTCTTATTTTTTGTGTTTCTCCCGCTTTTCAGGTAGACAACGACAAAAACCGATGGTATACTGTCAGTGATTATTGTTATGTAAATCAGCCGGTGCTTCTGCACCGCTCTACCGACTCTTTTATAAAGGCAGGGTGTATGCGATGAAATGGATGAAACAGGGCGCCGCTGCGGTACTGGTAGCCGCGCTGGCGCTGAGCCTGCTGGCCACCGGACTGATGGCCGCCAGCAAAAACTGGCTGGGCGCGGAGCTGGGCGATCTGAGCCAGTACTACGAGACGGGCAACAACGCCGATCCCGGCTTCTACTCCACGGTGGATGGCGATCAGGGCGGCACGTCCTACGGCATCTACATGTTCGCCAGCAACGCCGGCACGCCGCTGAGCTTTGTCCAGTGGCTGCAGGAGTTCAGCTCCGGCTCCATCTACCGCTATATGGGCGATAAGCTGTACAACGCCTACGCCTATAACCTCAGCGGCAAGTACGCCCCCGGCTACGGCAGCAACTTCAACGCCACATGGCGCAGCATCGGCGACGACTATCCGGAGGAGTTCACCCAGGCCCAGAAGGACTACTGGGAGACTCACGCCTACGCGGATCTGCTGAACAATCTGAAGGCCGCCGTCCCCGCCTTTGACCTGAACGACTACTCCATCGCCCTGCGCAACGTGCTGTGGAGCCGCAGCGTCCACCACGGCGCCGGTGTGATCCGCGGTGCCAACAGCAGCGACGGCCGCAGCGGCGCCACCGGCGTGGTGCTCCGGGCCTTCGACAAGCTGGGCGGCTTCCGGAACCAGAGCGAGGCCCAGCTGATCCAGGCCATCTACGACGAGTGCAGCCGCCTCAGCGCCGCGCCCGAAGCGGACAAGAGGAAGCGCATGTCCGGCGAAACGGCGGAAAAGTACGGCATCAGCGGCCAGTCCATGGCCTATTTCAGCGGCAACTCCGGCGACGTGCAGCTCAGCGTCTACCGCCGCCTGCACGTCAACGAGCCGGCGGACGCGCTGGTGATGCTGTACGCCAACTCCGACGCCCCGCTGGCTGACGGCGACTACCGCGTCTCCCCCCACGGCGCCACCGACCGGGCGCTGGCCGCCAACCTGTCCGGCCTGACCAAGGCCGCCGACGCGGCCGCCGTCCGGCTGACCTACTACGCCAGCGGCTACTACACCCTGACCATCGACGGCAAGCGCCTCACCGACAGCAACGGCAAGGTGACGCTGTCCGCCCCCACCGCCGACAACAACCAGCTGTGGGAGCTGACCGGCAGCGGCTCCTACGTCCTGAAAAACCGCGGCACCGGCCGTATGCTGGCGCTGGCCGACAAGTCCGTGACCGTCACGAAGGACAGCGCCTCCGCCACGAAGCTCCAGTTCTCCGCCATCGGCGGCAGCTGGAACACCGAGGGCATGTTCTACCCCAGCAGTGAGGACTTCACCACCAAGCTGGTGTCCGGCCGCTCCTCCTATCCCCTGCGCGGCGTCGTCACCAGCAGCCTGCCCATCACCGGCATCACGGTGAAGGTGGTCTCCTCCGGCGGCGGCACCGGCTTCACCGCCTCCAGCAGCATCAAGGGCACCGTGTACTACTACGACCTGTGGAATCTGGACAGCGCCTGCGCCTTCAGCAAGCTCAGCGCCGGACAGTACACCATGACCATCACCGGCACCAACTCCGCCGGCTCTGTGACGCTGGCGGAGAGCCGCTTCACCGTGGATGTCAACGCTAACCCCGACCCCGGCGGCCTCACCGATGAGGAATACGTCGTGGCCTTCCAGGTGGGCGACACCACCATTGAAAGCCGTGTGTACAGCCTGACCGATACCTACGGCGAGCTGCCCACCGTGGAGGAGGCCGGGTTCCAGGGCTGGTTCCGCGGCGACGGCACCGAGGTCTCCCCCAACTCCCCGGTGGCCGCGTCCAACCACACGCTGTACGCCAAGTTCGGCGACCTCTACACCGTCACCTTTAAGGTGGACGGCGCCGTGGTGCGCACATTCAAGCTGTCCAAGGGCGAGCTGATCGCCGCCCCCTCCAACCCGGTGAAGGCGGCGGACAGCAGCTATACCTACAGCTTCAAGCAGTGGGTGGATCAGAACGGCGGCATCTTCACCGCCAACGCCATCTACATGGGCAATGCCGACATCACCTACACCGCCCAGTTCACCAAGACCGCCAAGTCCAGCGGCGGCGGCGGCGGTGGCGGCGGCGGCGGTGGCAGCAGCACCGATCCCGATCCCATCAAGCCCACCGGCGCCTTCCTCACCGGCATCGCGCCGGAGACCTCCGTCAAGGCCCTGAATGTCTCCGGCTACACCGTGTACAGCGGTAAAACGGAGATCACCTCCGGCTATGTGGGCACGGGCATGACCGCCGTCAGCGGCAATGCCAGCCTGACCATCGTGGTCACCGGCGACGTCACCGGTGACGGACGCATCACCATCACCGATGTGGTGAAGCTGCAAAACTACGCCGCCGGCGCCGGCGATCTGAACGAAGCCGCCATGAAGGCTGCCGATATCAACGGCGACGGGCGCATCACCATCACCGATGTGGTGCAGGCCGCCCAGGTCACCGTGGGGCAGCGCACCATCTGAAGCGGGAGGTAACGCATGAAAAACAAGCTCTTTCGCACCGCCCTGTCCCTGACCGTCGCCGTACTGCTGGTACTGGCGCTCCTGCCCCGGCCGGCCTACGCCGCCGGCGCGTCCCTCTCCGGCAGCAGCAGCGTGCAGGCGGGCAACTCCGTGACGCTGACCCTGTCCGTCAACAGCAAGATCTACGGCCTGACGGCGGATCTCAACTGCGGCAGCAACCTGACCTTTACCAACTACACCTGCTCCGTCAGCGGCTGGAGCATTCTGGTGAATCAGAACCACTTCAGCGTCTACGGCACCTCCAGCGCCAGCGGCGCCGTCATCACCGTCACGCTGAAGGTGTCCTCCGGCACGCTGTCCGACACGGCGCTCAGCGCCAGCTTCGACAACATCGTGGCCTCCGACGGCGACAGCGATATCGACATGGGCTCCGCCACATGGTCGGGTACGGTGGCCGCCGCGCCCAGCGACAACTGCTCCCTGTCCGCCATCATCGCCGGCAACTTCACGCTGAACCCGGCGTTCTCCCCCAACACGACGTACTACACCGCCAAGGTGCCATACAGCGTGGAAAAGCTGAATCTGGACTACAACCGGGCCGACAAGACCCAGTCCGTCTCCATCAGCGGCACCCAGCTGGCCGTGGGCCTCAACACCGTGACGCTGAAGGTCACGGCCGCCAACGGTGCCACCCGCACCTACACCATTGAGGTCACGCGGGAGCAGGATCCCAACTACAAGCCCTCCTCCGACGCCACCCTCTCCCAGCTGGGCATCGAGGGCGCGGCCCTCAGCCCCGCCTTCAGCAGCAGCGTCAGGGACTACATCGCCTACGTTCCCTTTGAGACGACCACGGTGAAGCTCTCCGCCGCCGCCAACGACAGCAAGGCCAGCGGCGTCAGCGGCACAGGCGACGTGACCATCGACAAGGACGGCGACAACCTCGTCACCGTCACCTGCACCGCCGAGGACAAGACCACCAAGGAGGCGTACACCATCCATGTGGTGCGCATGCCCCAGTACACCGGCATCGTGCCCACCGTCACCGTTACGGAGCCCGACCCGGAGCCGGCGCCCGATCCGGAGCCGGAAGTTCCCATGCTGGAGATCCCCCTGAACGTCAAGCTGCCCCTGCTGGGGGAGGTACGCACCTCCGTGGCCATCATCGGCGGTATGGTGCTGGTGGCGGGTCTGCTGTTCCTGCTGGGCCTGTTCATCGGCCGCAGCACCGGCGGCAATGACGACGATGGGCCGGACGATCCCCCTGCGCGGGACGACCGCCGCCCC
>OLSA01001771.1_pt1 | contig 17160 bp, 13 predicted proteins | sample 1672731 | NCBI WGS metagenome assembly OLSA01 (sample SAMEA3136718, study PRJEB25190) | human gut metagenome | biome: human gut; feature: human-associated habitat; material: faeces | place: Austria | collected 2013
TTTATCATAATTATCAAGTACAGTCTGTACTCCTTTATAACTCATTCTTTCAGTTACTTTGATTATTCCTTTTTTTATATCAGAAGTTTCCAAAATAGGTGATATAAAAAAAGGAATAGATAAAAACAAAGTGTTAAATTTGCTAAATATAGAACGATATTCGCAAGACCGGTGTAAGGATTGTTGGGCATATCAACATTGCACAATTTGTATAGCATGTGCAGATGACACTAAAAATATTTCAAATAAAGAAATAGAAAAACATTGCTGGAAGGTTAGAGGGGGATTTGAAGAGGCAATGAAAAATTACTGTACTTTAAAAGAACTTGGTTATAAATTTGAGGAGTATGAATGAAAATGTTAAAAAGAGTAGGTATATTTCCGGTAGATCAAGAAAGTATAACACTATTTGAGAACATACATGAATGTAGATATGGTGAAATTATGCATATTGCTTCAATAAAAGCATGGGGACTTTGCGGGAAAAAATTCAACGTTGTGATGGTAGTGAGATAATAATAGAGGAGGGAATAGGTAATATTATAAAAGAATGTGAAGTGTTAATTCTTCTTGAAAGTTGGCACGATGCATCGCCTGAATATATAAAGAGCGTGGTGAAAACAGCAAAGCAGAAATCCATAACGATAGTTTCTATTAATAATATCAGGAACAGTTTAGAGATAGATCAGCATTATGAAAATGTCGTTGTTGCTAAAAAATTAAAAATTCAAAAAAAGTGTGACGATTTAAGAGTAAGAAAGATAAATATTCCGGTTATTTGCGTTTTGGGTTTGACACAAAATAGTGGAAAATTGAAAATGGAATTAGAACTGCAAAAATGTTTGAAACAAAAAGGATATAAAGTTGCAGCAATTGTTTCTGGATTAAATGGATTAATTGGGAAAGATACATTTTGCTTTGAAAAGAAATATTTAAATGGGAAAAATAGGAATGAAGAGATAATTATAAATATAAATGCGGCTGTAAAGCGGTTAGAACAAGATTATGATATTGTAATTGTTGGGATACCAGGAGCATGTCTCTCGTTTAATCCACAATATTCTAATGATTTTGGCATTACTACACAATTGTTTATGTGTGCAATAGAACCAGATTATAGTGTTTTGATGCTACCATATATGCGCTATGAAGAAGCGTTTATTAGTCATGTTAAAGATGAGGTTCAAAAAAGATATGATATTACAATTAATGATATTGGAATATCAGAATTTGCAATTGATATGGATGCGAGTTTTGAACAAAAAAAGATGTGTTTTTTAAAATTAATTGACAAGGAAAGGGATTTTGAGCATTTGAAAAAAATATCAGTTGTTGATATTAAAAGTGATTCTCAAATAGAAAAATTGAGCGATAGGATTATTTGGACACTTGAAAATTAAACATAAGCTTGTCGCATTTTGAAATATATAGGGGGAAGAAAGAATATGTTGAAAAGAGCAAGCAGAAAATTAAGAAGTACTCCTGCGAAAACATTGATGTATATCATACTGTTTTTAGTACTTTTCCTGGCGATATTTTCTATGCTGATGATTGGAATTGCAAGTGGAAATAAAGTGAAAAGAGCACAGGAAACATTGGCCAACTCTATTACTCTGCGCGGGCCGGCCGAGGGAGAAGCTGGAAAATCATGTACTGTATATGCGATCCCGTCCGCAATCGTAGAAAAGTTCATTGACAGCAATTATGTTCAGGGGTACACCATGGAAGCGGGAACATATTGGCTTGATCCGGTGGATACGGAAACATATATCAGCGAGGAGACACAACAGCGCCTAAAAGGTTATCTGAAAGATTCAGGCATGTATACGATGACGGCTGTTGGAACACTGGACTGCGCATACGATACCTATTTTCTGGCAAAGGGTTACAGGATTGTGGAAGGAAGCGGACTGAGCTACGGAGAACGGGGCAAATACGAAGCTGTGGTAGGAGAAAAATACGCCGAAAAAAATCATCTCCATGTGGGCGATACTGTTAAATATAAAATGGAGCAGGGAACGATCGAATACTATAAAGTAAGTGCCCCGGAAGAAATTAGTTTCAAAATTCGAGGCATTTACAGAACTCCAGAGGTTTATCAGTCCGATTCCGTTGTGAATGACTGGCACAATAATTTAATTTTTATTCCACTGGATATTTTCTGCGAGTATTCTATGAAAGCATTAAAAATTCAAAATGTGGGATTTAATACAGTTACGGTCTATTTGAAAGATACAAAATCAGTTGAACCATTCATAGAAGAAACAAAAAACAAAATAAAAATAGGAAGTGTGGATGATGTTGTACAGACCGATGAAAATGGAATACGTTCCAGCGTAAAGCCAATGGTAATATCACAGCAGGATTTGGAATCTGGAGAATGGTCCTATCAGTTGATTCGAAACAAGGAATGGTATGAGATGGTTGCGAAACCTGTTGAAAAATTGAATCGTCTGATAGGATATATGATCGTAGGATTTGTGACTGCCGGAATTTTACTGTTCGGCATTCTGACCAGCCTGTCAGTCAAAGGGCGAAAACGTGAGATTGGAATTTTACTTTCGATGGGGGAACACAGAAAAAGGATTTTAGGACAGTTCGTTTTGGAGAATTTGGTTCCGGTTTTGATTGCCCTGGTTTTTGCGGCGCTGTGTGCGACACCAACAGCAGAGTATTTCGCAGATCGGATGATTTCGAATCAGGCTGAGAAAGTGGAGCAGGAAAATGAAGATCTGTCGGGAAATATTAAAAACGCGCTCCCGACAAGCGAAATAGCTGCGTATGAATCAACGGGAGTAACTGTTGATACGGATTTGTCCATTGAGTGGAACTGGAAAATCATGACGGGGATGATTCTTGGTATTTTAGATCTTTTCCTTTTGATATTAATTCTGCAAGTCGGCAAAATAACTAGAGAAAGCCCGGCATCTATATTGCTGGACAGAAAGTAGGTGTTCATGAAGAAAAAAAGAATGATAATGATCGTAGCGATGGTTCTGGTGCTGGTATGGCGGGAAGACGTTTTTGCAGTGGAATCTGGAACGACACAGGTTTCGCTACAGGCAGACTGGCTCCAAGAGGGAGATTACCAGTATAGCGTGGAAGAAGATGAAACTGTAACTTTACGAAACTATATCGGGACGGAAAGCGTGATTGTCACACCGAAAGAAGTAGGTGGGAAAGAAGTGACGAGAATCGGAGATTCCTGCTTTTTGAGAAAAACGGATCTTCGGGCAGTGCAGATATCCGAAGGCATTGTTGAAATCGGGGAATCTGCCTTTGCGGAAGATGGTCAGTACAGTGATACAACTGCTGGGTTTATCAGCATTGTAATGCCAAAAACACTAAAAAAGGTAGGAAAAAGCGCATTTCAGGGAACTAGAATCACACAGATTTATTTTTATGATGGTTTAGAGAGCATTGGTGATAATGCCTTTATGTATTGCTCTTCTTTGTCAAAAATACGGATTCCAGATAGCGTGGAGAAAGTAGGACAATTTTTATTTTTGGGAGCTGGAAAACCCTATGAAGAAAGTCAAGATAGTGCGATGAAGATTTTTGGCGGAAAAATAGCGGAAGAACTTGCAAAAGATAATCAAAGAGCCGAATATGGTGGTGAAGAAATGCAGGAAATTTCGATCCAGTATTGGCTTGAGAAGAAGGAGAATGAAACGAAAGAAGAGGTTATAGGACAAAAATATTTTGATAAAAATGATACAGGCTTTGAAAAAGTATTTTTTAAGGCTCCTTCGAGTGGAGAAAAGCAAAGTGGGAAAATAGTCTGGATGGACATATTTCTTGGGGTGTGTATGGTTGGACTAATAGGAATCAGTGTTTGCTTAAAGGATTAAAAATATTATATTTGTGAACAATGAAGAAAATAATAGAGAATAATAAATGTTTATATTTTTTAAAAGAGTTACTCAAATATAAAAAAGAAATAGGTATTTTGAGTATAAGCACTATTGTTTCTACAGTAACTGTATTTCTGCAACCATTATTGATAAAACAGATCACAGACATCGGAATACTCGAAAAAAATATGCCCCAAATTGTTAATGGAGTAGCCGGTTTATTTGTTTGTGTGCTGGTATATTTAATGATTGAAGTTGTGCAGGCAAAAACTTTTGCAGAAATACATAATTCATTCTATAAGAACTTGTATTGCAATGTATTTCGAAAATTATTGCATTTAAAAAAACATTATTTTCAAATGAAAAATAGTATGGAAATAGTGCAAATGTTACAATGCGATGTATCTCAGGTTGCGTCTATGACAGATAGATATGTAGTGATGAGCTTTTCGTATGTTTTTCGTGTAATTAGTGGACTTGCTGGACTTATGCTGTTGAGTCCTGAACTGTTATGCATTGTAGTGATAGTAATTCCAGTGAAATACGTGTTAGTAAAATGTCTTGCTAAAAAGCGTGAGAAAAACATGAAAATGTATATTCAAGTTGAGCAACAATTTGGAGGATGGCTTGGCGATACAATTAATACTGTGGAAGAAATTAAATTGTGGAATCTATATGAATTAAGAAAATGCGAATTTTTAAAACAGATTTGTAAATCGTTAGCGGTTGAAATGAAAGGAACCATGATTGAGACATGGAATATTTTTGGGGATGCTGTTTTAGAGTGGGGTGTAACAATTCTTATTTATTTAGTTGGTGGATATTTGGTGTTCGTGGGAAAAATTTCCATAGGTTCAGTTTTTGCTTTTGTTTCTTATTCTAGTTATGTTACAAGACCGGTAAATAGTTTAATTGATCTGCGTATGCATTTTGCAAGTGTCAAACCGTCCGCTGAACGACTTTATACATTTTTGAATATGGAAGAGGAACGAAGTGGAAGTAAAAGAGTGGAAAAAGAGATTTCGCCAATATTAGAATTTAAAAATGTGAGATTTCAGTATACAAAGGATAGGGAAGTGTTAAAGAAAGTATCTTTTAAACTTGAGCCGGGAGAAAAAGTGGCTATTATTGGAAAAAATGGAAGTGGAAAATCAACAATTTTGGAATTACTATTACGATTTTATGAACCGGAAGAAGGAGAAATTTTATGTAATGGTGAAAATATAAAAGTGCTAAAATTATCAGAATACCGAAGCCTTTTTTCTGTTGTGAGTCAGAAATCAGCGTTGTTTTTGGGGGACATTGTGCAGAATATAGATTTGGAGGGGAAAGCAGACAGACAAAAACTGAATGAGGTACTAAGGAAAAGTGGCGTGAAAAAATACTTGCAACGTTTTCCAGAAAAAGAAAAAACACAAATAGGAGATGATGGAGCATTTCTTTCAGGAGGAGAAAGACAAAAGCTTGTGGTTGCACGGGCACTATTGAAAGATGCGCCGGTTATGCTTTTTGATGAAGCGTCCAGTGGATTTGATGTAGAAGCCAATGAATATCTTTATAAAATTATAACAGAAGAAATGCCGGAAAAATCTGTGATTTTTATTACACATCATTATGATAAACTGGAAAAATTTGATAAAGTATATTTGGTAAAAGATGGGTTTCTTACGGAAGTGAGAACTGGAAAAATGTAGAGGCGACTAGATTATAGTAGAAAGGAACAATATGGCAGAACTGGAATTAAAAGAGGTAAGCTATTTTTACGAGAGCGGCGGAAAGAGAATTGATATTTTGGATAAAGCCAGCTATTCATTTGAGAAGGGTACTCTTTACACGATTGTTGGTCCTTCTGGATCGGGGAAAACAACGACGCTGACTTTGGCGGGTGCGCTGGAAGAACCTAAGAGCGGCTGCGTGTGCTTTGAAGGAAAAGATATCCGGGAAATTGGCTATACAAGATATCGAAACAGCAAGATTGGAATTGTGTTTCAGGCGTATAATCTGCTGCCTTATCTGACCCCGCTGGAGAATGTGCTGGCGGCAATGGAAATTACGTCAAATCCGATTAAAAACAAAAAAGAACGGGCGCGGGAACTTCTGACACGAATGGGAATTACAGAAGATCAGATGAACCGCAATATCAATAAACTTTCAGGAGGCGAACAGCAGCGCGTAGCGATTGCGCGCGTGCTTGCCAACGACCCGGAAATCATCCTCTGCGACGAGGCGACGAGTGCGCTCGACCCCATGACGACCGAGTCGATTCTCTCGCTGCTGCAGACGATCAACCGGACGCAGAACATTACGATTGTCGTCATTACGCATGAAATGAAGGTCATCCAGCAGATCTGCAACCGTGTGGCAGTGCTGGACGAGGGCAGGATTCAGGAGACCGGTCCGGTGAGCGAGGTCTTCTCGCATCCGCAGACAAGAGCGGCAAAGCGGCTCGTGCTGGCGCGCATGCAGGACGCGGACGCGCCGTGCGTGAAGCTGGAGCTGCCGGAGGACGAAAAGACTTTCCTGCCCTACAAGCGCGACGGACTGCGGCTGGCTCGCCGTTGGGCATTCCCCGGTACGCCCGGTTTGGAGCACCGCATCGGCGGTCTGGAGAAGGATATCTTGAAGGGGTCTCCGTCGCACAACCCGCAGAATCACCAGCGGATGGTGGAGCTGCGTGCCGAAAAAGTGGCCCGCGTGGCGGACTTCATTCCCGAACAGGAGGTGCTGGGCGACCGGGAAGGCGACCTGCTCGTCGTCGGCTGGGGCGGTACCCGCGGCCATCTCGAATCGGCCGTGAAGGAGATGCGGGCGGCAGGGAAGAAGGTTTCCCTCTGCCACTTCAACTACATCAACCCCCTGCCGCACGGCGTGTACGAAATCTTCTCCGGATTCAGGAAAATCGTGGTATGCGAGCTGAATGAAGGACAGTTCGCCAACTACATGCGCATGTCGTTCCCGCAGTTTGGGTATGAACAGTTCAACAAGGTTCAGGGGCTTCCGTTCACCAAGGAGGAGCTGGTCGATAAGTTTAACGAATTATTGGAAAAGTAGTCATGAGCGAACTCAAATATACGGTTGCGGACTTCAAGAGCGACCAGGAAGTTAAGTGGTGTCCCGGCTGTGGCGACTATGCTGTGCTGAGCGCCATTCAGAAGGCCATGCCGCAGATAGCCGCCAATGCCGATGTGGACCATTCGCGTTTTGCGGTGGTCTCCGGTATCGGCTGTTCGTCGCGTTTCCCCTATTACGTGAGCACATACGGTTTCCACGGCATACACGGCCGTGCCAACGCCATCGCTACGGGTCTCAAGACAGCCAACCCCGACCTGAGCGTTTTCGTGATGACGGGCGACGGCGACTCGCTGGCCATCGGCGGCAACCATTTCATCCACTCCATCCGCCGTAACATCGACCTGAACGTGGTGCTGTTCAATAACGAGATTTACGGTCTCACCAAAGGACAGTACTCGCCGACGTCGAAGCTCGGCAAGATTACCAAGACGTCGCCCTACGGTACGGTGGAGCGTCCGTTCAATCCCGGCGAACTGGTGATAGGCGCTCACGGCACTTTCTTCGCCCGTTCGATAGACGCTGAGGTGAACCTGACCACGGAGTGCATGGTGGCCGCTTCGAAGCACGACGGCCTGTCGGTCATCGAGGTGCTGGTGAACTGCATGATATTCAATAACGGTACCCACAAGGCGTTCGCCGGCGACAAGGAGGTGCGGGCGGAACACACCATCACCCTCCGTCAGGGCGAAAAGATGCTCTTCGGCAAGAACATGGACAAGGGGCTGATGCTTGACAACATGAAGCTGAAGGTGGTGACCGTCGGCGAAAACGGCGTGACGCTCGACGACATCCTCGTGCATGACGCCCACGAGAAGGATACGATGGTGCACGTGATGCTGGCCAGCATGAAGTATCCCGATTTTCCTGTTGCGCTGGGTATCATCCGTGACGTGGCGGAACCCACTTACGAACGCGAAGTGGCCCGGCAGATTGCCGAGGTTCAGGCTACGGCGAAGATTAAGAACGTGGACGACCTGCTGAACAGCGGGGAAACGTGGGAGGTCGAATAGCGTAGTGTATTCGGTCCGTTCGGAAAAGCAAGGTTCCGGGCGGCTTGTGAAATACTGGCCGGCGGGCAGGAGTTACTCCTGCCCGCCGCTTTTGGTGTCGGTTCGTTCCATGGCGGGGAAGACGGTACCGCTGCGCAAACATGTGTCGATGCTCGTCCGGTCACCGCATCTGTGCCTCGAGGCTATGGAAGATTTCCCGCATCCGGTCGGCGTCGCCGGAGATGGCGGGGGCGGAGATGGCGAAGGTTCCCTTGTCTATCGGCATGTTGATGCGGGGTGCTGCCAGCACGTTGCCTTCGTAAAGGAAGACGATGTGCCGTCCGACGGCCTTGCGGGTGGCGGCTGTCCATCGCTTCTGCTTTTCCGGTTTGACGGTGCCCGTTATCTGATAGATGAACGTACCCTCGCCGGAGGGTAGCGAGTCGAGATGCAGTGCGGCGAAGTCGCTGCATGTAACGATGGAGGGGCCGATGCGTGTATCCGGGCCTTCGCCGGAGGTCGTGTACCAGCCGTCCGGCAGGTTGTGCGGAGTGCATGCCGGCAGGATGAAGAGTGCGGCGGCCAAGGAAAGAATGCGGGTTATGGGGCGGTATTTCATGCAGGACATTCGGGCTGACTGGGGTTTTCGGGACGGGAAACGCTTGCTTGTCGGTCGGAAGAGGTGGAATGGTGGTGGGATTGTGTTCCCGCGGCGCCTGTTCCGATGAGGAGTTCCCGGTAGTCCCTCCATCGGCGCAGGACTGTTGCTTTCGGAACGCCGCATGGCGGTTGTCAGGAAAGTTGCTGCATTTCGATGAGTTTGGCGTAGGTGCCCTTGCGGCTGATGAGTTCTGTGTGCGTTCCTTCCTCGGTGATGCGGCCCTGTTCGATGACGATAATTTTATCCGCGTTGCGTATCGTGCTCAGCCGGTGGGCGATGACGATGGATGTGCGCCCTTCGAGCAGTGTGTTGAGGGCCTCCTGTACGAGTTTTTCGCTCTCGGTGTCGAGGGCGGATGTCGCCTCGTCGAGGATGAGGATTTCGGGGTTTTTGAGAACGGCGCGGGCGATGCTGAGGCGCTGACGCTGCCCGCCGGAGAGTTTCGCGCCGCGGTCGCCGATGTTCGTCTCCAGGCCGTAGGGGGTCTCTGCGATGAACTGTTCGGCGTTGGCGATGCGTGCCGCATCCATGACCTCTTCGCGCGTGGCTTCGGAGTTGCCCAGGCGGATGTTGTTCTCGATGGTGTCGTTAAAGAGTACGGTATCCTGCGCCACGATGCCCATCCGCTCGCGCAGGGAGTGCAGGTCGTACTGTCGGATGTCGCGGCCGTCGATGCGGATTTCGCCTGCCGTCACGTCGTAAAAGCGCGGAATGAGGTCTGAAATCGTCGATTTGCCGCCTCCCGAAGGGCCGACGAGCGCGACGGTCTGTCCCTTCTCTACCGTGAAGCTGATGCCGCAGATGACCTCCCGCTCCTCGTAGGCGAAACGGACGTCGCGGAATTCAATGCGTTCGCGGAAGTGGTCGAGCTGTACGGCGTCGGGCGCGTTCCGGACGGAGGTCTCCGTGTCGAGCAGACGCAGGACGCGGTCGCCGGCGGCGATGCCCTGATTGATGGTGGCGAAGGCATCCGTGAAGGAGCGCATGGGGCGGGTTATCTGGGTGAATATGGCGAGGTAGGTAAGGAAACCGCCCGCATCGAGCTTGCCGCCCGTGACGAGGATGCCGCCGAAGATGAGCAGTCCGGCTGCCGCCGCGATGCCGAGGAATTCGCTCATGGGCGAGGCCAGTTGCTGACGGTAGGCGATGCGCCGCGAGATGTCGGAGAATTTGCGGTTGATGTCGTTGAAGCGGCGGCCGAAAAAGGTTTCCGCATTGTATCCCTTTATCACTTTCATTCCCGAGAGCGATTCGTCGAGTACCGAAGTCAGTTCGCCGAACGACTCCTGTACCTCCTTGGCCGAACGGCGCAGGCGTTTCACTATCGTCCCAATCAGCAGCGCCACGACGGGCAGGTAGATGACCGAGAAGAGGGAGAGCTGGACGGAGATGGCCAGCATGGCGACCACGTAGAACAGAATGAGGAAGGGGTCGCGGAAGACCACCTGCAGCGTGTTGGTGATGCAGAACTGCACGACCTGTACGTCGGAGGTGATGCGGGCCATGATGTCGCCCTTGCGTTCGTTGCTGAAAAAACCGAGGTTCATGCTCAGGACGTGTTCGTATACCCGGTCGCGCAGGCGGCAGAGCGTCCGCACGCGCATGTTCTCGATAATCCGTTGGGCGAGGTAGCGGAAAAGGTTGCTCAGCAGCGAGGCGGTGACGACCACGCAGGCGAGCATTATCAGCACGTCCATGATGTCGTAGTCGCTGCCGAACAGGCGGTAGAGGAGATAGGAGAGCAGGGCGCTGATGTAGTCGGTCAGATGACGTATGCTGAAAACGGGCATCTCGGTAACGGCCTGCAGCGCTCCGTCGGGGGAGAACAGCGAATTGACGATGGGCATTATCAGCGTGAAGGTACAGACATTGAAGAATGCGTACAGCAGCGTGCAGAAAAAATAGGGTATGGCGTATTTCTCTATCGGTTTCGCGAAGCCGAGCAGTCTCCAGTATGTCTTCATCTCTTCCTTAATCTCCTGAACGGAGCAAAAGTAGGTAAAAATGGCTAATATATGGTTTTTTTACCTTACTTTTGTTCGGTTGTAGAACGTCGCCAAGACAGTAACGGAGAAGACATGGATATAGTACTCAGTGGCATCAGACCCACCGGACAGCTCCATTTGGGAAACTATTTCGGGGCGCTGCGCAATTTCGTCAGAATGCAGCACGATGCGAAATGCTACTTTTTCATCGCGGATTACCATGCGCTGACTACGCATGACGACCCGACGCGCCTGCACGAGAACGTCCGGACGGTGCTTGCCGAGTACCTCGCCGCGGGCATCGACCCCGACGTGGCTACCGTCTACGTGCAGAGCGACGTGCCGCAGGTGACCGAACTGTCGCTGCTGCTCGGTATGCACGCCTATGTGGGCGAGCTGGAGCGTACGGCCTCTTTCAAGGACAAGGTGCGCAAGAATCCCTCGAACGTCAATGCCGGCCTGCTCACCTATCCCGTGCTGATGGCGGCGGACATTCTCCTCCACCGCGCCACGCATGTGCCCGTGGGCAAGGACCAGGAGCAGCACCTCGAACTGACGCGCGTATTCGCCCGCCGTTTCAACAACATGTACGGCGTGGAGTATTTTCCGGAGAGCCAGCCCTACAATTTCGGGGCTGATTTGGTGAAGATACCGGGGCTGGACGGTACGGGCAAGATGGGCAAGAGCGAAAACAACGGCATCTTCCTGGCCGATTCCGACGAGGCGATACGCAAAAAGGTGATGCGGGCCGTGACCGATTCCGGTCCCACGGAGCCGGATTCTCCCCTGAGCGAGGGTGTCGCCAACATCTTCACCATCATGCAGGCGGTGTCCGCGCCCGATACCGTGGCCTTTTTCAGGGAGCAGTACGCCCGGTGCGAGATACGTTACGGCGACCTGAAGAAGCAGCTCGCCGAGGACATTATCAAGGCCATAGCCCCCATACGGGAGCGGATAGAGGCCATCAAGGGCGATGAGGCGTACCTGCGCAGGGTGGTGTCGGAAGGGGCCGAGAAGGCGCGGGCGAGTGCTTCGCAGACCGTTGCCGACGTGCGTGAAATCATGGGTATCCGCCCGTTCTGATACCTTGCATGCCTTAGCGACGCTGCTCCGGGCAGCGCTTACGGGGTGATATGGAGAGCTCGAAAAAGATACTTAACAGGGCTTACGTCCTGTTGATGAAGATAACGCGGCGCCTGTCGGGACAGCAACTGATGATAGTCCTGGCCATCGTCGTCGGTCTTGTGTCCGGTTTCGCCGCCTATGCGTTCGAATGGCTCCTGCATCTCATCCGCCACTCCCTCGTGAGCTGGATACCCGCCGATACGGCCGGTTATCTCTTTCTCGTCTATCCGGCTGTGGGCATCATCCTCGCTTCGCTGTTCGTGAAGCATATCGTGAAGGACAATATTTCGGAGGGTGTCACCCGCGTGCTGTACGCCATCAGCAAGACGGGGTCGCGCATCCGGGGACACAACTGTTATACCTCGATGGTGGGCGGAGCCGTGACCATCGGATTCGGCGGCTCGGTGGGGCCTGGGGCTCCCATCGTACTGACGGGGTCGGCCATCGGCTCCAATATCGCGCAGGTCTTCCGGCTCAATTACCGTGATACGACGCTGCTGCTGGGATGCGGTGCCGCGGGCGCCCTGGCGGCCATCTTCAAGGCTCCCGTTACGGGGCTCATCTTCGTGCTGGAGGTGCTGATGCTCGACATCTCCATGCGGGCCATCGTACCGCTGCTCATCTCCTCGGTCGTATCGACCACGCTCGTGCTCTTTCTCAAGGGGTTCGACCCCATGCTGAACGTAAGCGTGGGGGGAACCTTCAACCTCCAGCACCTCCATATGTACGTCGTGCTCGCCGTGCTGTGCGGGCTCGTGTCGTTCTACTTCCTGACCGTGAACGGCAAGGTGCAGAAATTTTTCGGAAACATGCGCAAGCAGTCCACCCGCTGGATTGTCGGCGGGGTGGCGATAGGGCTGCTCATCTTCCTCTTCCCGCCCCTTTACGGCGAGGGGTACGAATCCTTCATCGACCTCATGCACGGACAGGTGGAGCCGCTTTTCAATAATTCGCTTTTCTATCAGTACCGGGACATTCCGTGGGTGGTGGTGCTCTTCCTGCTGGGGACGCTTTTCCTCAAGGTGGTCGCCATGGCCGTGACGAACGCTGCCGGAGGGGTGGGCGGTTCGTTCGCGCCGTCGCTCTTCACCGGAGCCTTCGTAGGCGGGACGCTCGCCTACATCTGCAATACCTTTTTCGGTATGGAGATGTCGGTGGTCAATTTCTCGCTCGTGGGCATGGCGGGTGTCATGACGGGTGTCATGAAGGCGCCCCTGACGTCGGTGTTCCTTATCGCGGAGCTCTCCAACGGTTACGGGCTCTTCGTTCCGCTGATGCTCGTGGCGTCGCTCTCTTTCGCCATATCCTACTACCTCGAACCCGATTCGATATACACCAAGAAGCTGCGGGCCAAGGGCGAACTCGTCACGCACAACAAGGACCGGGCGGTGATGGTCTTCCTCGACCTCGACAAGCTGATAGAGACGAACTTTTCGCCCGTCAGCAAGGAGGCTACCCTCGGCGACCTCGTACACATCATCTCCTCCTCCAAACGCAACGTCTTCCCGGTGATAAAGGAGGGCGGCGAGTTCGCCGGCATCATCCTGCTCGATGACATACGCACGGACATGTTCGACCAGGCCAAGTACCGGACCCCCGTCTCCAAGTATGTCGTACAGCCCCCGGACATCATCTTCAAGAACGAGATGATATCCGAAGTGGTGGAGAAGTTCGAAGAGTCCAGGGCGTGGAACCTGCCCGTGGTGGACAAGAACAACCGGTACCTCGGTTTCGTCTCCAAGTCGAGCATTCTCGAAGCCTATCGCCAGCAGCTCATCGAAATCACCGAGGAGTGACGTTTCCCTCCTCCCCGCGCGGTGTCGGGTGCTGTGTGACCGTTCTCCGGCAGTTGCCGGGTGTTTTCCGGTCCGGACTCCCTCGCCCGGTTTTGTCTGCGCGTCCTGTTCTCGGGCGCAGAGCCTTCTCCGGGGGTTCGGATTCGCTGCTCGGTCTTTCGTCGTCATCGTTTCCCCGTTTCTCATTCCGGTTTGCCGCCGTTCTTTTTCCGTATGCCCGGACAAAGTCCCGCAGCGCGTCACAATCTCTGTTCCTGTCATAAAGGGAATTGAAAATAATACAATAATATATGTTGTTGTATTATTATTTGAAGTTTCTTATTATTGCATGTTCTCACTTCGCAGAACCGGTCGGACGGACGGCGAGTGAGTGTTGTGCTAACAAGTTAAAAGGAACTAATCGTTATGAGAAAAGATTTATTTGGAGTCCTCGCCTTGCTGGTGGGGTCGGCTCTGTTTGCCGGCTGTACGACCGGGCCGGAAGGAACCGAGGAGCATTACATCAAGCTGAGCGATGCGGTGTGCACCTTTACCGAGGACGGCGGGGAGACGCAGGTTATTGACGTCAGGGCCAATCCGGAATGGAGTTTCGAGAGCGGTGCATCGTGGCTGAAGGTCTCCGAAGGCGAAGGAAGCACGTTGGTGGTCTCCGCAGACCCCAATACCGACGGGGAGCGCAGTGCGGAAATCACGCTGCAGGCAGGCGAGGCGACCGCATCCATCCGGGTCTATCAGCTCGGTTTCGACCGGATGAATGCCCGATACCGCTATCTGGAAGACCTTAATCATGCGGTCATGTCGCCCAGCGGCAAGTATGTGGGCGGTTTCATAACCGGTCTGGAAGGAGAGAACGATTTTACGTTTACTGCTGTCATTATCGACCTTGAGAGCGACGAGCGGGTAGAGATAGGCCCATATCCGGAATCGCTGATGGGACTGGAAGAGGCCGAGGTGATGACCGACCAGGGTACCCTTTATATAAGCGATTACGTGAACGGAGGGTGCGTGGCCTTTGAATTGGACGGTACCTATTACCGGCCGGAGGCCGTTCCGGGCGGATACGGTCCGACGGTCATGCAGAGCGTTTCCGCCGACGGTTCCGTTTTCGTCGGTTATGCTGAGGGCGACCCCGTTACGGGATGTATGTATGCTCCTGTCAAGTATGTGGATGGTGTGGGAACGGCGCTTCCACTGCCTGAAAAGAGTTTTCGCGATGAGGAGTGGTGGGCCGGCGTGATGGTACGCGGCATGTCGGCCGACGGTTCGGTGGCGTATGGCAGTTCGTGGGAGAATTACGATTACGGCATGGTCTGGTGGGACCGCGACGGCAATGTGGACTGGGTAGGCAGCGACCTGCGCAAGGTGACCACCGTTCAGCGGGAAGATGCGCTCGGGAATCCGGTGGATTACAATCTCGTAGACGGGATGATATGCTGGGCGAACCAGACGCAGATAAGCCCCGACGGTACGTGGATAGCAGGTACCTACCGCACGGAAGAGTTCAATGCGGAGAGCAATACGGTGACGCAGGTCAATTATCCGGCCTTTTTCAATACCGAAACGCGTACCACGACCGTGTTCGACGAATATGTCGGTTATGTGGCACTCCACGTGACAGACGAAGGATTGGGTATGATAGGTCTTCAAGGGTTGGGTGTGACGAGCGGTTCGGTGGTGGACGTGAAGAGCAAGACTTTGCTCGGTTCGATGTCCGAATGGATACAGGAGCGTTACGGCATCTACGTTTCCGGCGGTGTCCTCACTTATGTGACTCCCGATGCGAAGTCGGTGTTCGGTTATACCCTTGAAATACAGGAGAATGGTCAACCCTATACGGTTTATTGGTATATAGCGCCTCCGTTGAATTGATGGAGGGGAGTCGGAAGGAGGTTTGCATGTTTGCGGTCGGTCTTGCCTGTACGGGCAGGACCGACCTGTTTTTTTGTAGGTCCGAAGGTTTGCGGATACTGTGCGCGCGTGTTATAGCTGCTGCCTGTTTTCGGCGAATTTATTAAAAATAATACAAAAAAGAGCAGTGCATTGGTGTGTAAAGTTATTGTAATGTTATTGGAATTATTCTATATTTGTACGATTTATGGTCGGATGCACTGTCTCTTGTGATATGTATTGACCTGCGTGAAGCCTATAAGTAACCAAATTATTAACATGAAAAGACATCTTTACACTATCTTGCTTCCGGTGGCGGCAGCCTTGGCGCTTTCCGGTTGCACGACCGGCTCGGAGGAAGCCGATGAGCATTACATCAAACTCAGCGATGCGGTATGCACCTTTACCGAAGACGGCGGGGAGGCGCAGATTATCGAAGTGAGGGCCAATCCGGAGTGGAGTTTCGAGAGCGGCGCATCGTGGCTGAAAGTCTCCGCAGGCGAGGGAAGTACGCTGGAGGTCTCCGTAGACCCCAATGCAGACGGGGAGCGCAATGCGGAAATCACGTTGCAGGCAGGCGAGGCGACCGCATCCATCCGGGTCTATCAGCTCGGTGCACGGGGATTGAGTGCCCGGTACAGGCTGCTCGAACAGTTGAACAGCGCCGTGATGTCGCCCAGCGGCAGGTATGTGGGCGGGTTTTATACGGATGTTCTCGGCGAGAACGGATTTCAGTACACCGCAGTGGTCATCGATCTCGAAACGGACAAGTGGCATGAGTTCGGTCCCTATCCGGAGACGCTGTTCGGTTTTACAGAGGCCGAGGTGGTGACCGACCAGGGCGTACTGTATATCTCCGATTCGACCAACGGGGGCTGTGTCGCGTTCGACCTCGACGGTACCTATACCGTTCCCAAGTCGATTGCGGGATACGGACCGTTGGTAATGCAGAGTTCCTCCGTCGACGGTTCGGTCATGGTCGGTTATACGGAGGGGACTCCCTACGGATGTATGTACGGGCCCGTCAAGGTGGTGGACGGCGAGGTGAAACCGCTGCCGCTGCCCGAGGAGGGCAATTTCCGGAACGAGGAGTGGTGGGCCGGTATCCTGGCCCGCGGTATGTCGGCCGACGGTTCGGTGGTGTACGGCACCTCGTGGGAGAACTACGACTACGGGATGGCCTATTGGGACAAGGACGGCAACGTGGACTGGGTGGGCAGTGACCTGCGCACGGTGACGACCGTACAGAGGCCCAATCCGCTCGACGGTACTCTCTACGACTACAATATCGTGAACGGCATGATATGCTGGGCGAACCAGACGCAGATAAGCCCCAACGGCACCTGGATAGCAGGTACCTACCGTACGGAGGAGTATGACAAGGAGAACGACGAGGTACTGCAGGCGAACTATCCCGCTTTCTTCAACACGGAGACCAAGACGACCACGGTGTTCGACGAATATGCCGGTTGTGTGGCCATGGGTGTCACCGACGACGGCCTCGGCCTTATCGGTATACAGGGGATGGGCGTGAACAGCGGTTTCATCGTGGACCTCGCATCGAAAACCAAGGTAGACGACATGCTGCCGTGGATAAGGAGTGAATTCGGCATCATCATCTCCGAGGGGGCGATACATTACCTCACGCCCGACCGGCAGAAGGTATTCGGTGCCAAACTCCGGTATGAGCAGAACGGTGCGGTGACCACGCTGTATTGGTATGTCGCTCCGGCACTGAACAATTGACGGCCCGTACGGCTTCGGCTGCACCGATTGACGAACCGCCGCATC
>OLSA01001772.1_pt1 | contig 17159 bp, 13 predicted proteins | sample 1672731 | NCBI WGS metagenome assembly OLSA01 (sample SAMEA3136718, study PRJEB25190) | human gut metagenome | biome: human gut; feature: human-associated habitat; material: faeces | place: Austria | collected 2013
AAGAAGTCCGCTTTTAATATTACTTTGCCATTCCAAGAAAAGCCGCTCCTATTATTCCGGCGTCATTTCCGAGCTTTGCAATTACTATTTCTGTATTTTTCGGAGAATTTCTCGTGTAAACCTCTTTTTTAACAAGCGCCCTGACCGGAAGAAGGAGCGGATCTCCCTCATTGCATACGCCGCCGCCTATACATAAAATGTCGGGCTGGAAAATATTAATAGTGTTGGTTATTCCGGCCGCAAGATACTTTATGAATTTATCAACTACCGCCTTTGCGGTTTTGTCGCCCATTCTCATAGCGTCAAAGGACGTTCTTGCCGTAACCTTGCCGTTTCTCTCGGCAGTTATCTTGTGCATAAGCGTATCCTTGTCATTATCCATAGCTTCTTTGGTCATTCTTATAAGTCCTGTCGCCGAAGAGAAAACCTCAAAACAGCCTCTTCTTCCGCAGGCGCACTCGGGACCGTCTACCTCGATAACCGTATGTCCTATTTCAGCGCCGGCAAAGTTTGAGCCTGAATAAATCCTGCCGTCTATAATGATTCCGCCGCCAACGCCGGTTCCAAGCGTTATGCAGACTGCATTCTTAGCTCCCTTTGCAGCGCCGGCCACATATTCGCCGTAAGCCGCAGCATTAGCGTCGTTTTCAATAAATACCGGCTTATCTATGTATTCCTTGATATAATCGACCATCGGAGTATTGTCAAAGCCGAGATTACAGGAATATTCTATAATTCCTTTTTCACTGTTGGCTATGCCCGGAGTACCGATGCCAACCCATTCAATCTGATTCATATCAAGACCGGCTTCCTTTACGGCCTGCACCGAAACCCTTGCCATGTCGGCCGCAATTTCCTTTTCGGGCCTGGGCAGATTGGTTTTTGTACTTGCCTTTGAAATAATTTTATAATTTTCGTCCACCACTCCGGCTACAATATTTGTTCCTCCAAGATCAATACCAATATAATATTTCATAATGAACTCCATTCCGCCGCCTTTTTTGATTATATATGGCGCCGGAAATCTCCAAGCGGCAAGAAAATTTCCGGCAAAAACCACGTCCTTAATCCTCAGGACGAAACTCCTATTTAAAATAAACGCTTATTTTTCAGCAATATCTCCCATTACAATACCGCGGCCGTTTGTCGCAAAATAGACTCTGCCGTATATTTCACTGTCTCCGGTAATGGATAGGGTAAGATTGCCGAACAAATGGCGCTCATCGTTTATTCTTTCCCATGTCTTGCCCTTGTCTTTGGAACGGTAAATACCGTCGCCCTGCTCTTCGGTAGAACCCATTGCATATATTACCATATATTCGCCGTCCTTTTCAGGCGCTCCGAAGCCCATTGCCCTGCAATTGAAATTTTTTATAGATTCAAACGACTTTCCGCCGTCCTCAGTATGCATGATAAGCCCGTTATTGTAAACCCAGACATCGCCTTCCTTATCTCCCGTTACGGCGATAGAAGCGTTTTCCATAACCATCTGTCCGGTTGAAGCAAAGTTATTGCCGCCGTCCTCGGAAATGTAAAACATTCCGTCGCAGACAGCATAATATTTGCTTGGATTTACCCTGTCGGCAACAATCGTCGAGCCGTAGCCCAGTCCGCCTACATTATACCATGTCGCGCCCATATCGAATGTTATGTAAGGCTTTCCTGTATTTGAAGCCGGAGTCCATATAAACGAGCTTCCGTCCGCCGCCATTGCGACAGTTCCGTCCTGAGCAGATTCAGGCAGAGCCGCGCACTTGTTCCATGTCGCGCCGCCGTCTGTGGTATATCTCAGACTTCCGTTCATATCTCCGCACATTACAGCCTTGTTAGGATCAATCCATGAACAGTCAATATCCGACGGATCGCCGTCCTTCATAAAGCGAGTATCGTCCGGACACTTTGTAACGTCAAGATGTGAAAATCCGGTCAGATCCCCCATTATAGAATAAAGCTGAGGACCGCCCGCAGGAGGCGAAACCATCTTATAAACCGCAGTTTCCTCAAGCCCGTAAGCATGGAACTTTACAGTTACAGGAGTACCCGTTCCCAAAGCGGTAATATTTTCCGTAGCATAAATCGTCGCGCCGGTTCCGTACATTACCTCGTCCGAATTAAAGGGATTTATATTGATATCAGACGTCCACCAGCCAAGCTTAGCCTCGTCGTTGCCCCATTTCAGCCAGTCAGCTTCAGAAGTATCCATCACATAATTTTTATTTGTATCAAAGAAGGCCGACCACGTTGCTCCGCCGTCAGTAGTACGGTAAATATTATCTCCCTTATCGCTCCAGAAGCCTACCGTTGAAACGACGACCGTATCGGGATTCTGAGCGTCAACCGATACCCCGCTGAACCCGCCGTATCTTCCATCGTTCAAAGCGGGGGTAATGTCTGAAAACGTACCTGCCGCCATATCATAAGCATATACTTTTCCATTTTCCGGAGAAAGGTTTGGACCGCAGTTGTCGCTGTAGGTTATATACATTTTGCCGTTTGAGGAAATATCCGCCTGAAGAGGATACATTCCCTTTTCATTTTCCGGCAGCGCCGTCCATGTTTCGCCCTTGTCGGACGACTTATATATGCACTGTCCGTTTATCTCGGCTACGCCCGCATACATATCGTCAGAATTCGGATCAAACTCAATCCACATTATTCCCATATTCACACTTTCCTGATTATAGGTACCCTTTGTAGGGAAGGAAGTAACCTCAGACCATGTTTTGCCGTAATCAGACGATTTCCACAAGCCGTTGCTCCTGCTTCCGAAATAAACGTTTTTATTGTCCTTGGGATCAACTGCAAGACGTTCGCCGACGCCGCGTCCGGACTGGTTTCCTCCGCAGCCGAACTCCAGATCGAATCTTGTCCATGTTTCACCGTAATCGTCAGAACTGAATATTGCGCCGTTTGACGTATCCATATAGGTACCGCCCGCAATATAAACCCTTTTCGGATCCACCGGATCGGCGCAGATACTTTCTATTCCGATGAGATTCCATTCATCAGAGCCCAGAAAATCAGTTATAGCCACCCATTTTGATTCTGAATCTACCCAGCGGTAAGCGCCGCCTATATCGGTTCTTGCATAGGCAAGTCCCTCTTCGGCCTTGCTGTATTCCATACCTGTTACATAGCCGCCGCCGCCTATTGCCACATTGCTCCATTTATAATCCACGGAAGCCGCGGATTTTCCGTCCTCCTTGCCGGAGCAGCCCGAAAACGCAGCGCTTATCATAAACGCTGAAGCCATAACGGCAAGTATTTTTTTGATTTTCATTTATTACTTTCCTCCTGTAAATATATAAAAGCTCTAAGCCTTGACGCAGACCATTGCGGCGTATGCCGGAAGCTCCGTTTTGCCGCTGTAGATATTTTCGCTTATAAGATCCCGAAGCGGATACGGCAATATAATTTCCCGCGTTTCATTCATAAAATTCTGTATGAATATATATTCCGTACCGTCCTCCGACGTTCTCATTCCGGTTGTAACGCCGTGCGGCAGATCGGCTTCAAGACATTTTCTTATACATAGCTCCTTGCAAAGCGCGGAATAAAATTTATCTGAAAATTCAGAATTCATAAAGGTCGCCTGATAATAAGCGCGTCCCTTTCCATAGCTGTTTACCGTAAACGCAGGGGACCCCGCATAGAAATCCTCCTTATACCTTCCGAGAACCTCCGCGGCTTTAACGTTTATAATCTCACAGAGCTTCGACGTTTCATATTCTCCCTCAAGACCGCTTTTTCCGTCAAATAAAACATGATTTCTCTGATAATCATAAAGCCCGTCAATATCTTCAAATACAATTCCCAGCATATCCGACAGACCGGCGGCAGGAGTTTCGCCCAGATAGCAAAGATCGGTTTCACCCGCCATACCGCAGAAATAAGTTACAACAGCGACGCCGCCGTTTTCAACGAATTTCATCAGTCTTTCGGCAAAGCTCCCCCTAAGCATATATGGCATAGGCACGCATACAAGCTTATATTTATCAAGGCTTGCGTCCATGTTTATAACATCGACGGGTACCCCCTGCTTCCAGAATGATCCGTAGGTCTGTAAAATCTGATCAATATAGCCCATTCCTTCGTTTCTGGGTCCCTTTCCGTCATCAATCGCCCACTTATTTTCGACATCGTATATAATTGCAGTTTCAGATATGACCTCCGAATTCAGCACATCTCCGAGCTTTTCCAAAGCTTTTCCCGTTCTGCAAACCTCAAGAAAAATTCTTGATTTTTCCGATCCGTTGTGACCTACGACCGCACTGTGAAATTTCTCCGCCGAGCCTCTGCTCTGCCTCCATTGAAAATACTGGCAGCTGTCAGAGCCGTGAGCTATAGCCTGAACGGCGGTAAGCAGATTCATTCCCGGACGCTTATGACGGGAAACACCGCACCAGTTTGCGGTACTCGGCGTATTTTCCATCATAAGAAACGGCTTCTGCTTCATTGAACGCATAGCGTCATGCCAGCAGGCGTTCCACATGGCGTTTCCAGAATCATCAGTTCCTCCGTTATGCCACATAGGGTAGGAATCCCATGAAACAATGTCTATAAAATCCGCAAATTTCCAGTAATCAATTCCGTCATAATACGCCATCATATTAATTGTTGCGGGAATTTTGGGATTTTCACTTTTTAGAGGTCTTATTTCTTCCCTGTAAAAATCAACAGTCTGCTCCGTACAGAACCGTTTCCAGTCCAGATTAAGCCCGTGAATGCATATTTCACCGTTCGGCGCGGGCGATTCGATTTCCTCCCAGTCCGAATAGGTATGACTCCAGAAGCAGGTCCACCACTGCTTATTCAAACTGTCGATATTACCGTATTTTTTCTTCAGCCATTTTCTGAATTCCGCTTGACACAGCTCGCAATGGCATTCGCCCTGAATTTCGTTGGAAACGTGCCACAGAATTACGGCAGGATGATTTGCAAAACGCTTTGCAAGCTCGGTATTAATCAGCCTTGTCTTCTCGCGGAATACCGGAGAGGTATAACAATGGTTATGCCTTCCGCCCTGAAGATTTCTTACGCGGCTGCTTTCCACTCTGAGAATTTCAGGATATTTTTTTGCCATCCATGAGGGCTTTGCGCCGGTAGGCGTTGCAAGAACAGTATAAATTCCGTTATCATAAAGCCGGTTTATAACGCTTTCAAGCCAACCGAAGGTATAGACGCCCTCCTCAGGCTCAAGCGAAGTCCATGAAAATATACCGACTGAAACGCAGTTTATACCGGCCTTTTTCATTAATTCGATATCGCGCTCCAATATCTCGGGCATATCGAGCCACTGTTCGGGATTATAATCGGCTCCGTGCAGTAGAGCTTTAAGTCCAGTTATATTATTTTTACTCATAATTCCTCCGTTTACGTAAGCCTTGGGGCTGAATACATATATTTATATGATAAACCAAATCCAATTAATAGTCAACACTTTTTTTACATTTATTTGTTACATTCTGCATAAATTATTACTATATATTTTAAGGACTGCGCCCATTGAAAACATGACGGTTATGTGATACAATAATAATTGACAATTTAAAACAGGAGTATAACCCGTATGACAGAAAACAAAAAGGAAGAATTCATTAATATTTATCGGGAAAATATCAGCCGTCCCGGCGCAGATAAGCTTTTGAATTATCTTTTATCGGATCAAAGCGATTTTTTTGAAGCTCCCTGCAGCACCCGATTCCACGGCTCATATGCCGGAGGTCTTGTCGAGCATAGTATCAACGTCTATAACTGCTTGAAGGATTATCTTCAGAGACCGCGCGCAAAAGAGCTTTACAGAATGGATTACAGCGAGGAAACCGTCGCTTTGGTATCGCTTCTGCACGACGTTTGTAAAATGAATTTTTATTCTGTGGATTACAGAAACGCTAAAAACGAGCAGGGAGTATGGGAAAAGGTTCCATATTATACCATTAACGACCGTCTGCCCTACGGACACGGAGAAAAATCAGTTTACATAGTTTCCGGCTTCATGAGAATTACCAGAGAAGAGGCTTTCGCCATAAGATATCATATGGGGTTTTCCGGAAACGAGGACAGAAACAGCATAGGCAGCGCGTTTGAAATGTTTCCTCTCGCATTTGCACTCAGCGTGGCCGATATGGAGGCTACCTATTATCTGGAAGCCAAATAAAAAGAAAGGTGAAAATAAATATGAGCAATCACTGGTATGACAACGCGATAATATATCACATATACCCTCTCGGCTTCTGCGGAGCGCCGAAAATCAATGAAGGAGGTCCTGTCGAATACCGGCTTGACAAGCTGCTTGACTGGATTCCTCATCTCAAAGAAATGAACGTTGACGCAGTTTATCTCGGCCCCGTCTTTGAATCGTCGGAACACGGCTACGACACCATAGATTATAAAAAAATAGACAGACGGCTCGGCGATAACGATTCTTTCAGAAGAATCTGCGAACAGCTTCACAATAACGGCATAAAAATAATACTTGACGGAGTTTTCAACCATGTAGGCAGAAGATATCCTCAGTTTGAAGACATTCGCCAGAACGGACCTTCGTCACAGTACTGCGGATGGTTCCAGAATCTGAATTTCGACGGAAAAAGTCCCTGCGGAGACGATTTTTGGTATGAAGGCTGGAACGGTCATTATAACCTTGTAAAGCTCAATCTTAGAAATCCCGGCGTATGCGATCATCTCATAGACGCTGTAAACTACTGGATAGAGGAATTCAAAATAGACGGTATACGCTTTGACGCCGCCGACTGTATTGAGTTTGATTTCTTTAAAAGAATAAGAAGCTTCTGTAAAGGCAAAAACCCTGAATTCTGGCTTATGGGAGAAATCATTTTCGGAGATTATAAGCGCTGGGCTAATCCGGAAATGCTGGACAGCGTTACCAATTACGAATGCTACAAGGGAATTTACTCCTCTCATAATACTAAAAACTATTTCGAGATAGACTATTCTATAAACCGTCAGTCAGGCAGCAACGCTATTTACCCTGGGTTAAACCTATATAACTTTGTCGATAACCACGATGTAAACCGTATTGCAAGCACGCTGCAGAATCCTGAGCATATTTATAACGTATACACATTGCTATACTCCATGCCGGGCATTCCCTCTATATATTACGGAGGAGAATTCGGAATCAAAGGCATAAAGGAAAACAACTCCGACGATAACCTTAGACCATGCCTTGACCTTGACAATATACCGGATAAAAATATGCGGCTTTATGAGCACATTGTTAAGCTTGGAAGAATTTATAAAGCATTTCCAGCTCTGAGAACGGGAAAATATTTCACTATTCTTATAAAAAATCAGCAGATGCTATTTTTAAAGGAATTAAACGATCAACAGGTTTTTGTAGCGCTGAACCTTGAGGATAAGGAATACGAGCTTTCCTTCTCCACCAACAGAACCGCTCTGGTAGACGCATTGAGCGGCAGACAGGTAAGCGTTGAGAATGGCGCGGCCTCAGTTAAAATGCCGCCTTACTCCTCAATGATTATTGTAGAGGATAATATTCTTAATAAGGAACCAATAGCTTCTGCCGAGGATTCGTGCAAGGAAACAGAAATAGTAGTCGGAGGCAAATACCGCCATTACAAAGGAAACGAATATGAAATTGTCTGCGTGGCAAAGCAAAGCGAAACCCTTGAAGAGCTTGTTATCTACAAGTCTCTTGAAAACGGCGGGATATGGGCAAGACCGAAATCGCTGTTTACCGGAATTACAGAGGGACGTCCCAGATTCACAAGGATAGATTAAAAATAAAACGCGATAAAAAGCCGTCTGTCTTGGAAATGACAGCCGGCTTTCATCATTATTTATTCAATAAATTTCAGCGATATCGGATAAAGCTATATGATATTTTGAAAATCTGTCCTCATGATACGACAGGACTGACGAGCTGAATTCAGCAATGCTTTCGCCCGCGCGGCAGAAAGGAAATTTAATTGAATAGGTTTTGCTTCCGTTATCCTTTCCCTCGGCTACGAACAGCGTTCCCCCGAAAGTACAGCAGAACCGCTTTACAACAAAAAGGTCCGAATCCACCGAATCTTCTCCGTAAAGCCTGTTGAATTCACTGAAAACCTTATGGACAGTTTTATCCTCGGGATTATCGGACGATACGGTTACAGATACAAAATCTCCCAGCCTTTCAGCGTCGAATCTTATATATCCCGCGCCCGGATTATGACGGCCAACAAGAACCGTAAGGGAAAGAAGACATGCTGTAAGTCTTTCAGGATCGGCTTTTATATAAAGCTCCGGCTGAATTTTTAAAAACACGTCAATCTGACCTTTTAGTATATTGCGGCATATTCCGGTAAAGCTCTCCAAAGCGGTAGTAAGATTGATTCTGCGGTATTCTATAGTATTGTCCGTATACCTGATAAGCTCCGTTGTGTTCAGAACAGATTTTAATAGCTTATAGCAATTGCCCATTGTAATATCCAGATATTTTTTACTATCCCGCATATTTTCCTCGTCGAAAACCTTCTGAAGCATATTCCCCGCAAAGGCTATTCCCGTTACCGCCTGTCTTACAGCGGCCGCCTGATTTGTCAGGAATTCTTTGACAACGTTGCATTTTATATACGAAAACATAACGTCGTCTCCGCTCATCTGCATAACGTATAAATTCCGCTCTTCATAATTTATTATTCTGCACATAAATTCAAGACCGTCAAATACAATAAAATATTCTCCGCTTTTAAGAGGCTTAACTTCCTTACTGAAAAGCTCTCCTACTGAAATACCGCTGAAAAAAACATCCGCGTCAGCTTTATTGCTCCATAAAATCTGAAATTCATAATTTAATATAAAAACATTTTCGGATGAATGTAAAAAAAGACTTTTTAAAATCTCAACTTCCTTGTTCATTCCATTTCTCCATTCTGTTTTACTGAAATTAATATTTATTAAGTCGGTTTTATATTATTTACAGATTATGTTATTATTTTGTCTAAAAATATTCTTTCTATTATTATACTACAAAATTGTGAATAAATTAAGTACAAAACTAATTTTTTTCTAAAAAATTGTTGATTAAATACAAGATATTTGTCTTATTTTGCAGTATTTTGGAGGTAACAACATTTAAACAAATAAAATAGGTTATTTTTTTGTCAAAGTACTTGAAATAAATTGAAAATTAGTGTACAATAATAATATAAAAAATTAGGAGGTAATTTTCCAATGTCAGTAAAAGTTGCTATTAATGGTTTTGGCCGTATCGGCCGTCTTGCTTTCAGACAGATGTTCGGCGCGGAAGGCTACGAAATTGTTGCCATCAACGACCTTACAGATCCTAAGATGCTTGCTCATCTTCTTAAGTACGATACCGCGCAGGGCGGTTACTGCGGCAGAATCGGCGAAGGACTTCACACAGTTGAAGCCGGCGAGGATTCAATCACGGTAGACGGCAAGACAATAAAGATTTACGCTAAGGCTAACGCCGCTGAACTTCCTTGGGGTGAAATCGGCGTAGACGTAGTTTTAGAGTGTACAGGCTTCTACTGCTCAAAGGCTAAGAGCCAGGCTCATATCGACGCAGGCGCTAAGAAGGTTGTTATTTCAGCTCCGGCAGGAAACGACCTTAAAACAATCGTTTACAGCGTAAATGAAAAGACTCTGACAGCAGAGGATAATATCATTTCAGCCGCTTCATGCACAACCAACTGTCTCGCTCCAATGGCTGACACTCTTAACAAATATGCTGAAATCCAGAGCGGAATCATGTCGACAATCCACGCTTATACCGGTGATCAGATGATTCTTGACGGTCCTCACAGAAAGGGCGACCTCAGAAGAGCAAGAGCCGGCGCAGCTAACATCGTTCCTAACTCAACAGGCGCTGCTAAGGCTATCGGTCTTGTAATACCGGAGCTCAACGGTAAGCTTATCGGCTCCGCACAGAGAGTTCCTGTTCCAACAGGCTCAACTACTATTCTTACAGCGGTTGTTAAGGGTAAGGACGTTACAGTTGACGGCATCAACGCAGCTATGAAGGCTGCTGCTTCCGAATCCTTCGGCTACAATGAAGATCCTATCGTTTCTTCAGACGTTATCGGCATGAAGTATGGTTCGCTATTTGACGCAACACAGACAATGGTATCAAAGATATCTGACGATCTTTACGAGGTTCAGGTTGTTTCATGGTATGACAACGAAAATTCATACACAAGCCAGATGGTTAGAACAATCAAGTATTTTGCTGAACTCGGCTAATAAATCATTTAAAACTTGATATTTAAGGCGTTTCTTTAATAAGAAACGTCTTTGTTTTTATATTTGTACAAAACAAACAATATATTCAATTAATGTTTGTAACTTTTGACATTTTATTCCAATCCGTATTGACATTATTAAAAAAAATATATATAATTATAATAGTAAAAGGTTAAAATAACGTTATGAGATGGGGGTTGTTATTATGAAATTAAAAAAACTAATCAAGGGTTGTGTTTTATCTTTACTTATGGGCTCTCTTTTAACAATGAATGTATCTGCAATGGATTCTTATGTAATATATTTTACCGGATACAGACAAAAAACATTTAGTTGGTGTTGGGTCGCTTCAGCAGAAACTAGTGCAAAATATATGACAAGTTCAAAACATGACCAATATAGTACAGTAAGGTACTTAAAGGGCACAAACACTAATCCATATCCTGAGGTATCGGGAGATATATATGATATTGCCAATGCGGCTAATTATATTTCTTATAACAAATTTTCATATAAAGGATATAATTCAATTCGTACAGAATTCTTTTTAATAGGTCAATTAAATTCCAATAAAATGCCTATAGCTGGCGCGTCGAGATATAAAAACGGCGTTAAAAATGGTGGCCATGCTACACCTATATGCGGTATGTTTGTTTACAATGACGGAACTATTTACATAGGATATTATGATCCATTAAATGACTCTGTTTTAAGTTGCAAATTTCAAGAATTTTGTGACGGTTCATATAACGGAAGAAAATATGATTCTACATGCTACATATAAAAGGAGTGAAATTTTATGAAAATTAAATCAATTATTTTATCAGCGCTTTCAGCCGTTATTTTTACTTCAAACGCATTATTTGTCCACGTTTCAGCGGAGGATATGACCATATTAAACAGCAATGAAATTTCTGATATTGTTTCGGCAATCAATACCGAAAATTCTAATGCCACAGGTACACAAAGCTATTCTCTAAATTCGGAAACCGGTTATATGGACTTAACAATAACAGACTATGACACGGAGATGGCATATAAAATATATATTCTAAAGGATTTAATGATAACTGAATATAAAAATAATCCTAATTTCAATGATCTTATAGATTACGATAACTCTCGTATACAAGTACCTGCAAAAGGCAAGTTGGTAACGCTTATGGAAAAGGATGGAGTCTATCAAGTAATCGGCTCAAAATTTACTGATGATTTTTTGGATTTCAAAGTACTGAAAGCTGATATGATAAGCTGTATTAATGAAGAAATTGTAAACATTGTTCATACCTATTCTTTTTTGTATTACATGGACATAATTTATGTTAAAACAGCGGAAAATGAATATGTTGTTCCATATTTTGATGACCAAATTAATTATGGTTTTGGCGACAGACTTATAAGCGGCACTGTTTACTCCGTTCCTGAATTCATGGACAGAATGGACCAGACCTTTGACGAAGAATATCTTATAAATCACGGAGATGAAAACATCGGAATACCAATTAAGAATTATACTCCGTATGTTCCGTCGTTTTCTCAAAATATTTCTGAAAAAAATGAAGAAAATAATTTGATCACTGTTGCATTAATCATTGGAGTTATGGCTGCAGCGGCTTTTTTAACAGTATTTTTAATTTTTAACAATTCCAAAAACAAAAAGCCTGAGAAATAAATTTCTCAGGCTTTTTATGACCAGACCGATAAGCCGGGTTCTGTCGTGTGCGGCAATTTATCTAGACCTTAAGTTGCCTTAAGGCTCAAGCCGTCGTTACCTATGAATCCATCGAGCAAATGTTGACGCATAAGTACCAATAGACGTTGCATCGGATAGGGTTTACACGGCAATACACTCTCATGTATTCCGGTGAGCTCTTACCTCGCCTTTCCACCCTTACCCGTTATATACGGGCGGTTTATTTCTGCTGCACTTGCCCTAAAGTCGCCTTCGGCTGCCGTTAGCAGCTATCCCGCTCTGTGATGCCCGGACTTTCCTCGTAAACATATAACGTTTCCGCTGCCGCATAGTCTGCTCATGATAATATTTTATACTATTTTAATTTCTTTGTCAATAGCTGCCCTCTTATATATTTTCCCGTTTTATTTTTATTTTTTGAAACTCTTGCTTTATTAAGACAAAAATAGTATAATAATTAGTATCGGAAGAATTCTTTCTTCTGATAATAAAATATGGAGGTTTTAAACAATGGCGTTTAAAAGCGAATACTTACAGGGCGTATATGATAAGGTATGCCAGAGAAACAAGGGTGAAGAAGAATTTCTTCAGGCAGTAAAGGAAGTACTTGAAAGCTTCGAGCCTGTTGTAGAAAAAAGACCGGATATTGTAAAGGCCGGAATAATCGACAGACTTGTTGAACCGGAAAGGTTCATTCAGTTCAGAGTTCCGTGGGTTGACGACAACGGCAACGTTCAGGTAAACAGAGGTTTCAGAGTTCAGTTTAATTCTGCAATCGGTCCTTACAAGGGCGGTCTTAGGTTCCATCCAACAGTCTGCGCTTCAGTAATTAAGTTTTTGGGCTTCGAACAGATCTTCAAGAACAGTCTGACAGGTCTGCCGATCGGCGGCGGCAAGGGCGGCTCCGATTTTGACCCTAAGGGAAAGTCAGACGCCGAGGTAATGAGATTCTGCCAGAGCTTTATGACAGAGCTTTCTAAACATATCGGAGCCGACACAGACGTCCCCGCAGGAGATATAGGCGTCGGTGCAAGAGAGATCGGTTTTATGTACGGTCAGTACAAAAGACTCCGTAATGAGTTTACAGGAGTTCTGACAGGCAAGGGATTATCCTACGGCGGTTCTCTCGCAAGAACGGAAGCAACCGGTTATGGTCTTTGCTACTTCGCCGAGGAAATGCTCAAATCCATGAAAAACGAAAGCTTTGAGGGCAAAAAGGTTGTAATTTCAGGCTCAGGAAACGTTGCTATATACGCGACTCAAAAGGCTACGGAGCTTGGCGGAAAGGTTATTGCTCTTTCCGACTCAAACGGTTACATATATGATGAAAACGGCATCAATCTTGATGTTGTTAAACAGATAAAGGAAGTTGAAAGAGGAAGAATCAAGGAATACGCTCAAAGAGTTCCGGGCTCCGTTTATACAGAGGGCAAGGGAATCTGGAGCATAAAATGCGATATCGCTCTTCCATGCGCTACACAGAACGAGCTTAACGGCGACGATGCGGAAATGCTTATTAAAAACGGCGTAATAGCAGTCGCTGAAGGCGCTAATATGCCTTCTACGCCTGAGGCAATTGAAAAGTTCCTTGCGGCCGGAGTTATGTTCGGTCCTGCAAAGGCAGCTAATGCAGGCGGCGTTGCTACCTCCGCACTTGAAATGTCACAGAATTCCGAAAGACTTAGCTGGACCTTTGAAGAGGTTGACGCTAAGCTAAAGAATATAATGAAAAATATATTCCATAACTCCTACGATGCTTCTAAAGAATACGGCCTTGAAGGCAACCTTGTAGCAGGCGCTAATATCGCCGGCTTTGCAAAGGTAGCCGACGCTATGATGTGGCAGGGCGTATCATATTAATAGTATTTTAACATTTTTAAAAATCCGTATAGTTTAACGCTATGCGGATTTTTTGTTGACATATTATTAAAACAGTGTTAAAATATCAATATTAATTGATTATTGCGTCGAACAGGAGTTTGCTATGAGAGTCAGATTTCATCTTCCGGATTTTGCAGTCCATTACCGTTTTAATATGGTTTTTCTTTCTATGCTGAAAAATTGTCCCGATTATTTTCGCGACGGAGTAGAAATCGCTTCAATCTACGGAACGTTTCCTCAGTCCTTGTGGAACGGCGGACGTACTATGCTGGGAGTCTGTGACAAAAATTATGTTAAAACGGTTGTAAATAACTTTGATAAAATCGGAATACCGCTAAGATTTACCTTTTCAAATCCAATGATAACAGAGGAACATCTTGATGATGAATTTTGCAATTTTATACTAAAGACTGCTGAAAACGGTAAAAACGGCGTTATAGTCGTTTCACCGATACTTGAAAAATATATAAGGGAAACTTACCCCGGATATAAAATAACAAGCTCCACATGCAAGCGAATAACTGATATTACCGCTTTAAACAACGAGCTTGATAAAAACTATGATATTGTGGTTTTGGATTATGATTTCAATAATCAATTTAATGTTCTTGAAAAAATAAACAAAAAGGAAAAATGTGAGATACTTGTCAATTCGTGCTGCCAGCCGGGATGTAAAAACCGCGTTAAGCATTATCAGGAAATTGGTTTGACTCAGATTGCTTATTGCAATCATCTGAAAAGAAATCCCGGCAAACCGTTTCGTCCGGAAGATTACAAAGCGAAGGATAACGCTAAAATGAACTGTCCGTATATGAATTACGACGCTGTAGATGTAAGGCAGCTTTCAACTCACGTAACGCCCGACGATATTTACAATAAATATATTCCTATGGGCTTTAATCAGTTTAAAATCGAAGGCAGAACGGCAAACATTTTTAATCTTATAGAATATTATCTGTATTACATGATAAAGCCTGAATTCAAGGATAAGGCAAGGCTTGCTCTATGCATTAATCTCATGAATAACGGAATAATCAAGGAAAATAATTAAAGGGCATGAAAACATGCCCTTTTTTATTATCCTCTTTTTGTGCTGAATTTTCTTTTTTGCCCCAAATTCAAGGATATAGTAAATATTTTGTCAGAGGTAAATATCCTGACAGCAAAAAACATGCAGATTAAAAACAGTATCATCTGATAAATCAAACCGAACCAATAAAGATTCATATTTCCGAACATAATATTATTGATAGCGTTAAAGGTATGAGTAAACGGTATAGCGTAAATAATCGTTCTCAGAACAGGTGAAAGAAAATTTATATCATAAACTATCGAAACAATATAGGGTATCATTGCCAGAACCATTATCGGCATCAGCATTGTCTGCGCCGATTTTGAATCATTCACTAATGCTCCGAGAATCATTGCGGCAGCAAGACATATCATTATAGTCATGAACATCTGCAGACCTACCATAAAATAACCGGAAACGCCAAGCTTAAGCCCCAGCTCCTTCATTATGTCGTCTACAGTCATTGCCGAGCCTACAATTTCTGTGTTCTCAATCGCTCCGCTGAGCATAGAGCCCATGTATCCGTAAAAGCCCACCATATAAACTCCGGCGTTTATTATTGCAACTATTCCGGCGGCAAGCATCTTAGAGCATAAAACTGATAAACGTGAAACAGGAGCTGACAGAAGCGTTTCAAGGGTTTTGTCAATCTTTTCGGTAGAGATAGCGGATATTATCATCTGTGATGTGAACATTACGAGAATAAATACGACTATCGGTATGAACATGCTCTGGGAAGATATCAGTCCCGTCAGCGTTTCCGTACTTATATTCGCCCATTTGTCGTTTGCAACCGTAATCTCGTTCAAGGAAACAGGATTTTCAATTGTTTCTATATCCTGAGAATCAAGCCCTTTGGCGGTCATAATCTCATTTTTGACTATATCATTAATAATATCGGCAGCAGAAGCAGTCTTATCAGATATCGAGGCAAGAGCGGACGAGGTCTTCATAGTACTGATAAGCTCCATGGTTCCGCTTTTATTTTCGTTTACAACGCTTTCCGTAAATCCCTCGGGAATTATAATAAGACTCTCGCAGCCTGAATCCTTTAAAAGCTTCGCCCTGTCGGCATTATCCTGTGTAACAAGCTTTACCTCAAAGCCCGACGATTCAAGGGACGATATTATATTTCTTGTAAACTCAGTATCGTCCTTATCGCTTATATTAACGCTCCCCGTATCGGATACTGCGTCGTCCATTACATTAGACATGATTTTTCCGATAGACAAAAGCATAACCAGCGTAATTACAACGCCTAATATCATCTGCGCATTTATAAGCTCGTGAAGCTCTTTTTTCAGCAGATTAAGAAATTTCATTCTGCTTCACCACCTTTTCAAATACTTCCTCAAGATTTGCGGAATTATATTTTTCCTTCAGCTCGTTTATTTTGCCCACTGCAAGGAGTCTGCCTCCCGCGATTATTCCGACGCGGTCGGACACAAACTCTATCTCAAGCATGTTATGTGAAGAAAGCAGAAACGACATATTTTCCGTTTTTGAAAGCTCCTTTATCATTTTCCTGATTTCAAGAGCGTTTATAACGTCCAGTCCGCTGGTGGGCTCGTCGAGTATAGCCAGCTTCGGTCTTGTCATCACAGCCCTCGAAAGCAGCAGCTTTCTTATCATTCCTCTGCTGTAGCTTCCGATCTTTTCATTCAGTCTGTCTCCAAGACCGCAGGTTTTTTCCGCACGGGCAGTAAATTCGGTAATTTCCGCTTTGCTCTCCGCAAACATACCGGCCATGAATTTAAGATAAGCTCTGCCGGTCATTGTCTTATAAGCGCCGGCCTCGTCGGGAAGATATGTAATAGACCTTCTGACCTTTTCTGGTTCCTTTATTATACTGTGTCCGTCAACCTCAGCGTCCCCGGAAGTCGGCTTTATCAGAGTGGAAATCATTCTTATAGTAGTCGTTTTGCCGGCGCCGTTAGGACCGATTAAAGCAAATATCTCCCCTTCGTCAATTGAAAAGGAAACATTGTTTGCGGCAAGCACTTTTGTATATTGCTTGCAGAGGTTTTTTACTTCCAATACTGCCATTTTGCCCTCCATACCTTTTTTATTATATCAACATTATATCACATAAGCCCATTCATAGCAAGAACAAAAAATGTAAATATAATGTAACGGTTTTCCAGTCAACGGTAAACCGTTATCGCCATTATATCATATCTATGCATATATGTCAACGGTTTACCGACAATATAATTCGGCAAAAAATGATATTATTTTTTATATAAAATAATTTATAAGGAGTAGACCGTTATGAATATCTCT
>OLSA01001781.1_pt1 | contig 17136 bp, 20 predicted proteins | sample 1672731 | NCBI WGS metagenome assembly OLSA01 (sample SAMEA3136718, study PRJEB25190) | human gut metagenome | biome: human gut; feature: human-associated habitat; material: faeces | place: Austria | collected 2013
AAAACGGCGATTCGCACTGGTGCTTCGACGGCTATTTCCGCAAATCGCCCTCCAACTATATCCCGTCCGGCGAGAATTATTATTACTGCTGCGCCGCAAGCTACTGCATCCGCGGCTATCTTGGCCTGATGCCGCGCTGCAAGGCAGCGCCCGCGCTCGTCATCCTCTCGCTCGATACCATGTCGCAGCGGCAGAACCAGTATGGCTATGTGCCCACCACGCCCGGCAGCGAATGGCTCCAGGGCGATTACGGCATCGGGCCGGGCTTTTATGACACCCGGTTCAATACCGACCTGCTTGAGCTTTACATCTCGGCCACCCGCAGGCTCGGCAAGGGGATGTTCGAGGAGACGATGAACCGCTATCTCGCCTTTTTCAGCCAGGTTGCCGACACGAGCCACATCCCCACGGAAAACGGCGGCTGGCTGATCCCCGACTACTGGCACCCGGACGAGCTGACCGCCCCGCATACCTCGCTCAACCATCAGGCGTCGGAGTGTCTGGCGCTGTACCACGCGGCAGATCTGCTGAACCGGAAGGATCTGCGCGCGCTGGCCGACCGGATGCTGCTGGCCATTGTGGACACCGGCTCCGGCTGGGTCATGCCGAACCACAATCTCTATTACAGCATCAAGCCCGACGGAACCTATGTCGAGGGCGATTATCCGTACCTGACGTACAATGATCTGTATGACCTGCGCAAGTATCTGAGCAGCTCAGAGCGGCCGGAGCTTGAGACGCTGACGTATCTGATGGGTGAAAAGCTCCAATGGATGCAGAATAACGGCGTGACCGGTTATGAAAAAGGCTGAAACCCGTTTTTTTACTTGTACTTTTCCGGCAAATCGGTTAGAATGAATTGAATATCCCAGAAGGAGGAATCTTGATGATCCGTATGAATACAGACGCCGGCCAGATCACGGTCGACAGCGCTGTCTATACCAACATCGCGGGCTTTGCTGCGACCAACTGCTTTGGCGTCAAGGGCATGGCCGTGCGATCCATGACGGACGGCCTGGTCCATCTGCTGCGCAAGGAGGCAATGGGCAAGGGTGTCAAGGTCACGTTCAGCCCCGATAATTCCATATCCATCGACCTGCACATCATGGTCGACAAAAGCGTCAATCTCAGCGCAATCGCGTCCTCCATCATCAGCGAGGTCCGCTATTTCGTCACCAAGTCCACGGGCACCGAGGTGCGTGCCGTGAACGTATTCGTCGACTCCATTTCCGTCGACTGATATCGATTTCAATTCACGCGCGCATACAAGGGCGCTCACGGAGGTAAACCATGATCAAAACCATTGACGGCGCGGCGTTCAGCCGGATGATGCTCTCCGCCGCTGCCGAGATCGACCTGAACAAGCAGAAGGTCAACGAGCTGAACGTCTTCCCCGTCCCGGACGGAGACACCGGCACGAATATGAGCATGACGCTCTCTGCCGCCAGCACAGAGCTGCGCAAGGCGGACGGCATTACACTCACCAAGGCCGCCGACAAGACGGCCTCCGCGCTCCTGCGCGGCGCAAGAGGCAACTCGGGCGTGATCCTGTCCCTGCTGTTCCGCGGCTTTTCCAAGTCTCTCAAGGGCAAGCTCGAGGCCGACGGTAAGGATTTTGCCGCCGCACTCACTGCGGGCGTGGAGGCCGCGTATAAGGCGGTCATGAAGCCCGCCGAGGGCACGATCCTGACCGTCTCCCGCCTCACGGCAGACGCCGCGCGCGATCTGGCCGCGGAAAACAACGAGATCGAGTATGTGCTGCAGCACTGCCTCGACACAGCGCACGCCGCGCTGGACAACACCGTCAACCAGAATCCGGTTCTCAAAAAGGCCGGCGTCGTCGACGCGGGCGGCATGGGTTTCTGCCTCATTCTGCGCGGGATGCTCGAAAGCCTGCGCGGCAACGACATCGTCTGCGAGGATACCGGTGCGGTAAACGAAGAGGCCGATTTCGGCATTTTCGACTCCGAGGATATCTCCTTCGCCTTCGACACGGTCTTCATCGTGCGCAAGCGCGAGGATATCACCTCGCTCGACCCGTTGCGCGAATATCTCGGCAGCATCGGCGACAGTCTTGTCATCGGCGAGGACGACGAGGCGTTCAAGGTCCACGTACATACGAACATTCCGGGCGACGCGCTGAGCGAGGCCCAGAAGTATGGTACGCTGGAACTTGCAAAGATCGAGAACATGCGCCTGCAGCACGACGATCTGACGGCAGGCCGCAAGGCCCGGTCGACCGACGATCTGGAGGCCGTGGAAAAGGAGCTGGAAAACCAGCCCGCGAAGCAGGAAGCTCCGGCGGAGCCTGAAAAGCGCTACGGCAGCGTCGCCGTGTGCGCGGGTGCGGGTCTGGCAGGCGTGTTCCGCGATCTCGGCGTCGACGAGATCATTGAGGGCGGCCAGACCATGAACCCCTCGACGGAGGATATTCTGCACGCGATTGAAAAAACGCCTGCGGAGATCGTCTTTGTCCTGCCCAACAACAAGAACATCATCATGGCCGCGCAGGCTGCGGCGGAACTGGCTTCGCGCGAAGTCGTGGTTATCCCGACCAAGACCGTCCCGCAGGGCATCAGCGCTATGCTCGCGTTCGACGCAGCAATGGAGCCGAGCGAAAACGAAGCGGCCATGACCGACTGCCTCTCCGGCGTTATGACCATGCAGATCACCTATGCCGCACGCGATTCGGACTTTGACGGCTTCGATATCCACGCGGGCGACTATCTCGGATTGTGCGACGGTGCGCTGGCCGGTACGACGCGCGAGATCACCACGCTTCTCGCCTCTCTTGCGGACAAGGCTGCGGAGGCCGGCAAGGAATTCATCAACATCTTCTATGGCGCGGACATTCAGGAACCCGACGCGGAAGCGGCGCTGGAACTGTTCCGGCAGCACGCCCCCGACGCGGAGGTCAACCTCGTCTCCGGCGGCCAGCCGATCTATTATTACCTCATTTCCGCAGAATAACTTCCCCCACCCATATGTGCATGAACAGCCCCATTCGACCGGAATGGGGCTGTTTTGTCTGGAGGCGGCGTGGTGCAGATTTGCGGGCTGGTCATGTCTCCGACGGCCCCATCTTCTCCGCCTTGCATTCGAAATTTGCGGGGCAGCACGAATTTGCCGGAGTCATGTAGGGGCCGATGCCCACATCGGCCCGCTGGGCAGCCACGGATTCGCCGTAGATTCCCGTAAAAACCGGTGCGGTCTGCGGGCGGACAGAGTCGTCCGCCCCTACGGGATACGTGTGCATCGAAGCTTCGCCGTAGGGGCCGACGACTCTGTCGGCCCAATGAGAAGTTACGAATTCGCCGAGGATTTCAGTAAAAGCGGTGCATCCTGCCGGGCCGATGTGTACCGGCAAGCGGCAGACCCACATCCGCAGCGCTCCTTCGTCGCGAACGGCTGTGACCGGCATCAACCCCTACAACGGCTTTAAGAACAGCGTCGGAAGTATCGAGCTGCTTCAAATTTCGCGGGAAAAAGGCAAGAAAACCGAAAAGTGTTCTTGCATTGATGGGCATTTAATTTATTATAGCACACCCCGCCACAAAAGAACAGCCTTTCTCTCAGCACCACAGGATGGTCGGGCAGCGGCCGGAGAGGCAGGACATTGCGGCGCAGATGCCGCAGCAGGCGCGGCTCAGGTCGATGTTGTCGAAGCCGAAGCCGGACTGACGGCTGTGGTAGACCGTGCCGCTTCGGCCGATCTGGTCGCGGGCGGCGGCGTATTCCGCGTTCGCCGGATCCATGGCGCAGGCTCTGGTGATCTGCTCATAGCCGAGCACGCGGTTGCCGAGGTTCGTATTCGCGACGGCGGCGAGATAATACCACTGCGCCGTGCGCTGCGATTCGGGCACGGCGTTCAGCGTCCGCAGCGCCCGCTCGTATTCCTGCACAAAGATGTACCGCCGCGCGGACTCCATCGGGTCGGCCTCCGACCACGCGCCCTGATAGCTCTGCCGGTACCAGCCCGCAAAGGGGTCTGCCTGATAGCTTCGCTGCTGCGTATTTATGCGCGGCTGCGGGTTTTTGATCTGGTCATAGGCGGCGTTAATGCGGTTCATCATCTCCGCCGCGTGCTGGTCGCCCGGATTCATGTCCGGGTGGTATTTCTTCGCCAGCGCGCGGTAGGCGCGCTTGACCTCCTCGTCGCTCGCGTCCGGCGTCAGGCCGAGCACGCTGTAGGGATCGTCGATCATGTTGGTTCCTCCTGCTTCGTCCGGAACGCTGCTTCAAAGCGCGTCCAGACGCCGGAATATAGAATGTTCTGTAATATCGCTGCATCCTGCACGATGGGCAGGCGCTCAAACGCCTCCGCCGCGTCGCCCGCCAGAAGCGTCAGCTGCGGGCGGAAGTCCGCGCCGTTCTGTACGCCCAGCAGCGCCAGCGGGTTATACTGGCCCTTTTTCCGATCCTCTTCCAGATCGCAGGCCGCGTCCATAAAATAGATCAGCTTGCCGAGACTCCGGCCAAACTGCCGCAGAACCGGCGTCCAGTGATCTGCTTTCACTGTAAACAGCTCCGCCATCAGTTCTCCAAACGCGTTGGCAGGCGCTTCGGAATAAGCCGTGCGGTCTTCCTCTGCCTGCGTGATGGTCTGAAGCGCGGCACGGATGGCGGCGGCCTTTTCCGGATACTGCGCGGCGGCCCGCTTCGCGCCGGGGCCGAGAAGCCCTGCGGCGGCTGCCGCGGAAAGCTTTTGATCGTCGTGCCAGTCGTCCCGGCGGTTCTCATAGGCCAGCAGGCAGTTCATTGCCGCCGCGTAGCCGGTGAATGCCGTCTGCGTCCAGCTCTGCGCCTGCGCCGGATGGCGCAGGCAGCGCGATGCGCCCGACTGCTCCGCCGGTTCGTAGAGCGCGGACAGAAACAGCGTCAGAAACGCCATATCATAGGTTAACGCCAGCGCCGGGACCGGCCCGTAGCCGCGGTACAGCGCGCGGCACAGCCCGCAGTAGAAGCTCTTGTAGCGCGTCTGCTGCCCTTCGTCCAGCCGCGCAAGGTCGGCGATCACGTATCCGAACATTCCGGCTTCTCCTTCTCTTCCTTCCAGTCGAACAGCGCGTGATTGAGCAGCGCGCCGTAAAACAGAATGGAAATACACGCGTACAGCCACAAAAGCATCAGAAGCAGCACGGACAGGCTCCCATAGAGCGCTGAGGCTTTGGCGATGTGGTTGACGTACCACGAATAGATCTCCGAATAGATCACCCACGCGCAGGCCGCGCCCGCCGCGCCGGGCAGAACGTGAACGAACCGCTGCCGCTTGTCCGGCAGAGCCAGAAACACGCCCGTAAACAGCGCCGTCAGCAGCACGAATGAATACAGATGCAAATTCCGCAGGATCGGCTCAAGCACGGCGGCAAAGGAAAAGCCCCGTGCCAGCAGAAACGCCAGCAGCGCCTGTCCGCCGACATAAAGCCCCAGCGTCAGCAAAAGCGCCAGCAGCATCCCGACCGTATATAAAACGCACAGCAGCCGCCGGTGCAGGTACCTGCGCGTCTCGCGCACCTCCAGCACGGCGTCAAGCCCGTAAAGAAGACTCAGCATCCCCTTTGAGGCCGACCAGAGCGTCAGCACGGCGCTGGCCGAGATGATCGCCGCCGAGCTTGAGCCGTAGAGCGTCCGGATAAAATATTCCAGCAGCCGCAGCAGCCACTCCGGCGCAAGCTGCGCGCAGAGGCCGAGCAGATGCTCGATCGTCAGCGGCGTGTACGGAAGCAGCGACAGCAGCAGACTCACGATCGGAAACACCGACAGCAGCAGGAAAAACGAGGCGTTGCCTGCGTAAATCGGGATCTGCATGGCCGCGACGCGCGCAAGCAGCTGTTCGAGCTGTTTTTTCAGTTTCATCCGCCGCCTCCTATACCCGAAAGTTTTCGACAAAAATCTGTCCCGGCCTGCACAGGTTCCCCAAAACGCGGATGATCTTTCTGTAAAGATCATCAAAAATCACAATGCTTTTGTCGAATCATGCGAAATTTTTTGGTTTTCGAATCGCAGAAGTTATGGTTCAATATTCCCGGGAGGGAGAACACCATGAGAAATAAGAGTCTGATTCACACAAAGGACGTCAAGACACAGGAGGGCACGCCGCTGCATCTGGAATATTATCTGCTCAATGACAGCGTGCTTGGCGGCTGTGCCGAGTGTTATGGCGTGGAGATCCTCGCGCAGACCGGCGAGGCGCAGTGCTACGCCGGCATCCCGCGCATCACCATGCGCGGGACCAGCATCTTCACGCTCATCGACCAGCTGGCCTACTTCGCCGTCACGCCGGATTCGCTGAATGATGTGATCCAGGACTGGCTGTAGAAAGAAGTAGACAAGGCCTCTCTTTTTTGCTACAATCATAACAGAAAATGGGCAGAAGCGCAAGATGCGCGTCCGCCGGATGAAGAGAGGAGTTTTTGCCATGAAGTGCCCGTACTGCGGCTATCAGGAGAGTAAGGTCGTCGATTCCCGTCACTCGGACGACGGGGTGAGCATTCGCCGCCGCCGCGAATGCCTGCAATGCCAGAAGCGGTTTACCACCTATGAGACGGTCGAAAGCCTGCCCATCGTCGTCATCAAGCGCGACAGCAGCCGGCAGCAGTTCGACCGCAACAAGATTTTGAATGGTATGCTCCGCGCGTGCGAAAAGCGCCCCGTGCCGCTGGCTGAGCTGGAAAAGGCCACCGATGAGATCGAGCAGGCCATCCAGAACTCGCTTGACCGGGAAATTTCCACCGAAAAGATCGGAGAACTGGTCATGGAACGCCTCAAGCCGCTTGACGAGGTCGCCTATGTCCGCTTTGCGTCGGTCTACCGCCAATTCAAGGACATCGACAGCTTCATGCGCGAGCTGAACAAAATTCTCGAAGAGCGATAAAACGCTTCGCCCCGCTGAACAGCGGGGCGTTTTTTTCAGGAAAGCACCGGTGCGGGAGCGTGCCTACATCACATTCTCCACCGTCGGCAGCTCCATGCGGCGGACGTGCTCCAGACGGGCGGTGAGTTCGCCGCAGGCGGCGAGGTAATCGTCCAGATCTTCCAGCTTGATAAACGCTTCGAGCTGCGCGAACAGGGCGAGGATCTCGTCGACCTCCTCGTGGTGCAGGAAAATGCCGAGGACTGTCTCGCGGTCCTCCCAGAGCTGCTTTGCCTGCCGCAGAGACTCCGCTGCCGCGGTATATTGTTCTTCCTCCGCCTGCCGGATGGAGCGCTCCAGAAGCGTGACCGTTTCCTCGCCGGACGCACGCACATAAAAAAGCGAAAACAGCCCCACGGCCAGACACAGCGCAAACACAAGACACGCGATCAGAATATGCTTCATGCCTCATCCTCCCGCATGGCGGCAAAATACAGCTTGCCGTCCGGTTCGCTCGTGAGCAGATACACGTCCTGCACGCGGCAGTTGTAATTTTTCAAGATCTCCTGTACCCACGCTTCGTCCCGGCCCAGAAGCGGCAGATTCTGCCGCATGAGACGCCCGGAGGCAATGACGGTAATGGGCAGCTTCCGCCCGCTTACCTGCACGCCGGCGTCCTTTGCGGGCGCTGGTTCGTATTTCGGATACAGGAACGTCGAAATTGCGCCGCTCGTCTCCAGAATGGCGTACTGCACCTGCGAAAGGTCCGTCACGCCCTGAATGCGCAGATATTCTGCCAGCTCGTCGGTGTTCACGCGCGTCTTTTTAAGATTCTGCTGCAAAAGCCGCCCGTTTTCGATCAAAATAACTGGTTTGCCGCACAGGAACCGCCGCATGCCCACGCTCCGGTACGTCAGCACGGACAGAACCAGCTCCACGCTCAAAACGACAAGGATCGGCAGCAGTCCCGCCAGCAGCGGCGTGCCCGTCTCCTGCATCGGCACAGCGGCCAGATTCGCGATCAGCATCGTCACAACGAACTCCATCGGCTCCATCTCGCCCAGCTGCCGCTTGCCCATGAGCCGGACGACGAGGATCAGCGCCAGATATAAGACCACGGCGCGAATGAGTGAAATCAGCATAAAAAACTCCTCCCCGCCGTAGCATTTGCATGCGGCAGGGAGGATATACCGATTTGTTTGTAAACACAATCGGTATGCAGCTATTCGGAGATCATTGTTCGGACTGAAACAGCGCCAAACGTTCGGTGCTATCTGCATAAATCAGCGACGCAGCAATGTCATCGCTCCAGTCAACATCAAGTCCGTATGTTTCGAGGATGAAGACACCATTTTGAAGCTGCCAGCATAAAAAACGGTGCTCGCTTCCCGATTTTTGAAGAATCAACGGCGGAGTTTCAAAAAACGCGCTGTCAGTAATACAGTTTTTAACGCGATCCTGAAGCCCTGCCATGAGAAATGCAACATTTTGGTCTTCGCATACCCCATAGTACATATTTCCGACTGCGGAATAATAAACTGCGCCATCGTTAAGATCCAGAAACGTTGTAAGAGAGGTCAACGAGATTTCGGTTTCAAAAGATATGTCCCCTTTTTGAAGCATGATGCTGTGCTGTGTTCCAAAAACAGGGATACTGCAATCTACATATGGAAGTGTAGTATCCACCGCCTGCACCTGTTTGAATTCCTCTGTCTGCTGTTTTTCGTCGGAGATTAGATTTCCGTCCGCAAACACAAGTTTTACCTGATTGGAAGCGGCATCATAGGCAAAAACATTTACGGCTGTCACGTTTCTGGAATATGGTACGGCAAAAAATTGATCGGTTGCGGACGGAATATGCACGCGATATATATCATACCCATCATAATCATATGGATTTGGATCCAAATCACCGGTGATGGTCACAGCGTACTCCCATCCCAGCGAGTTCGGCAGAGCCTGTGCATAATAGGCGGAAAACACACCGTTGTCGTACCAGTCATTTCTGGCCGACGCTGTCTCGAAAGCAGCGGAAGAAAACGGTGCAGGCTCATACCCTGACAGGTCTTTTTCCAATACGGTGTTGTCGGCTGTAGGTGCATCCGACAGTACAGCATGGTCTGCTTCTGATGCAGTAATAGACGTGTTTTGGGTGGGCTCTGGCGGCTGTGCTTGCCCAGACTCCACAGAACAGCCACACAATAGCGCGAAAAATATCATTGTGCCCGCTAATTTGCAGATCTTCTTCATGTGTGCTTTCTCCTTCTAATAAAGTGGGCCTCACTGTTACTTTTCCAGATACTCCGTGCATTTTGCCTGCGCGTCGCGGGCGAGTTTTTCCTCGTCGACGCTGGCAAGACGGCCCTCGCGGACGGTGATTTTGCCGTTTACGACCGTGTAATCGACCGGGCCGCGCACACCGACGGTGGCAAGGACGGATTTCGGGTCATAGCAGGCCCCGACGAGCTCCATCCGGCGGCTGTCGATCAAAAACAGGTCGCAGCACTTGCCGGCGGCAAGACTGCCGATGTCACTGCGGCCGAGCAGCCGCGCACTGCCGCGCGTGGCGATCTTCAGAACATCGTAGCCCGAGGGCGCTTCGCGGCTGGAATTGAGCCGGTGCAGCAAAAACGCCGTGCGCAGCTCCTCCATAAGGCTCGAGCCGTCGTTGGACGCCGAGCCGTCGACGCCGAGGCCGACCGGCACGCCAAGCTTCAGCATATCCGGGATGCGCGCGATGCCGGAGGAGAGCTTCATGTTGCTTGCCGGGCAGTGGCACACGCCGGTGCCGGTTTCGGCCAGAAGCTTCAGCTCCTCGTCATGAAAATGAATGCCGTGCGCGTACCACACATCCGGGCCGACCCAGCCGAGCGTCTGCATGAACGCCAGCGGGCGCATCCCCTCGCGTTCGAGCATATAGGCTTCCTCGTCCTTTGTCTCACACAGGTGCGTGTGCAGGCGGACATGGTACTGCCGCGCGAGGATGGCGCTCTGCCGCAGAAGCTCCGCCGAGACGGAGAACGGCGAACACGGCGCAAGCGCGACCTGCCGCATGGAGCCGAACGACGCGTCATGGTATGTTTCAATGAGGCGGGCGGAGTCGGCCATGATCTCGTCGACCGTCTGCACAACGGAGTCGGGCGGCAGGCCGCCGTCCTTGACGGACAGATCCATGGAGCCGCGTGAGCAGTGCATCCGCATACCAAGCTCCGACGCGGCCTCGAACTGCGTCCCGATCAGATCGCCCGCGCCGACCGGGAAGACATAGTGGTGGTCAAAGCAGGTCGTGCAGCCGTGCTTCATGAGTTCGCCCATGCCCGTCAGGCTCGACAGGCGGATGACCTCCGCGTCGAGATTTTTCCAGATCTCATAGAGCGTTTTCAGCCAGTCGAACAGCTCCATGTTCTGCACCTGCGGCAGATTGCGGGAAAACTGCTGGTACAGATGATGGTGCGTGTTGACAAGGCCCGGATAGCACAGCATATGGCTGGCGTCCAGCACCTCGTCGGCCTGCCGGTCAAGCTTCGGGCCGATGGCGCGGATGATGCCGTTCTCAGCGTAGAGGTCGACATTTTCATATACGGTATCCTGCTCGTCGCAGGAGACGAGGGTTTTGATATTGCGGATCAGAAGTCGCTGCATGGCAAAGCCCATCCTTTTCGTTCAGATACCTCTATTTTACCATGCGGGCGCGGAAAATCAATCGTTTATGCGATGCCGCTTGCGGGCAGATGCGCAATATGATAGAATGTATGCAGAGTAAATGACATTTACGCAGGAGGCAGTGCTATGACGCTCGGACAGAAGCTCAAGCAGACGCGGCTTGCACGCGGCATGACGCAGTCGCAGGTCGTGGGGGACCGCATCACGCGCAATATGCTCTCGCAGATCGAAAATGATCTGGCTTCGCCGTCGGTCGGGACGCTGGAATATCTGGCGTCGGTGCTGAACGTCCGGCTCTCGTGGCTGCTGGCGGACGAGCAGGAGGAGGCGGAGGCCGGTCGCACGCAGCGGCTGCGGGAACTTCTGAAAAGCGGCGAGTATGCCGCCTGTCTTGAGCTTGCGCCGGAGCACGCGCCGGATGACGAACAGGCTCTGGCACTGGCTATGGCCGCAGTGCAGTGCGCGCAGCGGGCGCTGGAGGCGGAACGGTTTGACACGGCGCGTCATCTGGCGCAGCAGGGACTCTCATGGAACGCCGGAAGCGTCTATGAAAGCACGCAGCTGTCGCTGGATCTGCAGGCGATTTTAGCCCGGTGCGCGCAGCACACGGGTCTGGGGCAAGAGGAATCTGCTTTCGCGGACTACCGGCAGGCCTATGCCGCACAACGCCCCCGCGCCCGATACCATCTGACAATGGCCCGCTATCAGCTTGAACGCGGGAAGACGGCCGCCGCAGAGGCGGAGCTTCGCGCAGTCCCCATGCCGCCGGAGGAAAGCCGGGCGGAATACCGCGTTTTGCAGGCACGCCTCGCGTCGGCCTCCGGCCGGTACGCGGAGGCTATGACCGCGCTGCGGCAGGCCGAACGGACAGGCCCGCTGCCAAAGCTGCTCGAACGGGAGCTGCTGCAGGCGATGGAGCTTGCCGCCCGCGAACTCCAGGACTACAAAACGGCCTACGAATGCGCCGCCCGCCAGCTCAAGCTGTGATGCGCGGCAGCACTTTTTCTTGCGCTTTTTTGGCAGCTGTTGTATACTGAAAACAGGAGAAACAGACAGAAGGGGAGTGGCCGGATGAAACGGGCGGGCACGCTTCTGATCGCCGCCGTGCTGCTCCTGACGCTCTGCGCCTGTAAGCGTGAAACGCGGCCCGCCGTGGGCCTCGGAACCTTCCATGGCGAGCAGGTCAGCGTCTATGGCGGAGACTGGCAGCCGATCGGCGAGGTCTACAGCGGCCAGACCTATCTCACGCTGAACGCAGGCGGCGAGGGCGTTTTCTGCGTGGACGGTGAAGCCGCCGCGGTCGAATGGGAAACATCAGGCGGACGGCTCACGCTGACAATGGGCAGCGCGCGCTGCGAAGGAACGATCGACGCAAACACGGTCACCATCGGCTTTTTTGACGCTGATATCCGTATGAGCTTTTCCAGAACGGCCTCCGCCGCGCTTCCGCTGCCGGACAGTCTGCCGGAGCAGGCACAGGAGCCGGACGCGGATGCAGAGCCGGATCACGCGGCCTATTGGGCCGGGGATTGGTACGGCTGGCACATTGTTACCGATGCGAGCGAGGAGCTGCAATACCTGAAGGACACCGCATGGGATGCCTGCGCGCACATCAGCGTGCGCGGGGATGCAGGAATGCTCACCGTTTGGGATACGGAGAATGAACCCGGCGAGCTTCTGCTCCGGGCAAGCGTCACGTTTTCGGCGGGGACGACCGACGCCGGGCACATGACGGCGGACTCCGGCACGTATCTGGACTGCGATCTGACGAATGGGCTTTCCTGCGATCCTGGCGTGTCGGAGGTGCATACGTTTGACCATATGATCTGCATTTCCGGCCGTGCGGAGGATGAAAACGGCGGCTGGGTGCGCTTCCGTCTCTATCTGCGCCCGTGGGGCACGGACTGGGAGGATGTGCGCACCGGCGACACGAGCGGCTGTCTGTACCGCAATATGCTCCCGCCGGATTACGACAGCTGGTACGCGCCGTTGCTTGCGCGGGGCGTTGCCGATATGCCGGACTCATTCGGGACGGCGAAATAAGAAAGGAGAACCGACCATGGCGTTTTGTCCCTATTGCGGAAGCAAAATCGAGGAAACAGCGAAATTCTGTACGGAATGCGGCGCAAAGCTGACACAGCCCGAACCCGCACAGCCCGAACCCGCACAGCCGCAGACCACACGCGCAGACGGCTTCCCTCCCCCGCCGGAGCGGCCTGCGGCGCAGAGTGCGCCCCCGCAGAAGCCGAAGAAAAAATCCAAAGCGCCGCTGGTGATCGGGATCATCGCAGGCGTTCTGGTGCTGTCCGCCGTGCTCTGGGGGCTGGTGGGAAGGAGCCTTTTCGCGGCCTATCAGCCGGCAGAGCCGGTCGATCCCTCAATGAATGCCGTCTCGCAGACGGCCTTCTGGAACGGCAGCTGGTACGGCTGGTGGATGATCGAATCCGGAACCGGCGCCTATGAAGACAACGCAGGCAGCTGGTGGGATGCCTGCGCACAGATCGAGCTTGACGCGGACGGAAGCGGAACGCTTACCCTGTGGGACGATTCCTGCGAGGCCGGACAGATCATCGCCGATGCACAGGTGCAGGCGAGCGCTGATCTGACGACGAGCGGACGGCTCGTTTCGACGGGCGGCAGCTTCTTTGACTGCTCGCTAAGCGGCGCGGACGCGTGGTACATTGACGCGGCCCCATCCGAGTCCATGCCGTATTCCGAGATGATCTGCATCTCCGGCGTCTATACAGACCCGGAAAACAGCGAAGATTCCTTCGTCTATACGGTCTATCTGCGCCCCTGGGGCATGGATTGGGAGGATGTGCGCACGGACGACGAGACGCGCCTGCCGTATTTCTACGACGACTGGTACCTGCCGCTGATCGAAGCCGGTGCGTCCATGCCAAACGCCATCGGCGGCACACCGGCCTGAGCATATAAATCATCACACTGAAAAACGGAGGTTTACAGATATGGAACTGGCAGAAAAGCGATATGCGCAGTGGCTCGCGCAGCAGGGATTGGAGCCGGAGCTGCGGCAGGAGCTGGACGCGATGCACTCCGACGCGGAGAAGGTCACGGACGCGTTCTACCGCGATCTGGAATTCGGCACGGCGGGTCTGCGCGGCGTGCTCGGCGCAGGCACGAATCGGATGAATATTTACGTGATCCGCCGCGCGACGCAGGCGGTTGCACAGTATCTCAACGAGACGGAGCTGCCGAAGACCGTCGCCATTGGCCATGACAGCCGCATCAAGAGCGACGTCTTCGCCCGCGAGGCTGCCGCGGTCTTCGCCGCCAACGGCATCACGGCGTACCTTTATCCCCGGCTCGAGCCTGTCCCGGCGCTGAGCTTCGCCGTGCGTCATCTGCACTGCGGGCTCGGCGTCTGCGTCACGGCCAGCCACAACCCGGCGGAATACAACGGCTATAAGGTCTACGGCTCCGACGGCTGTCAGATGACGCCGGAGGCGGCAAAGCGCGTGGTCGCGCTGCTGGAGCACATGGACTATTTCACCAGCGCGAAGACCACGGACTTTGACGCGGCGCTGGCCGCCGGAAGCATCCGGTACATCCCCGACGAGGTGTTGGACGCGTTTGTCGACGCCGTCTATGCGCAGCGCGTGGGCAGCGGCGAGGGAATTGAAAACCTGAAGCTCGTCTACACGCCGCTCAACGGCGCGGGACTTGAATGCGTCAAAAAGTTGACGCAGAAGATCGGCATCCGGAACATGACCATCGTAAAGGAGCAGGAGCAGCCGGACGGTCATTTCCCGACCTGCCCGTATCCGAATCCGGAGATCCGGCAGGCCATGGAGCTGGGCCTTCAGTACTGCGACCGCGTCCACCCCGATATTCTCATCGGCACCGACCCCGACTGCGACCGCTGCGGCACCGCCGTGCCGGACGGAAAGGGCGGCTACCGGCTCATTTCCGGCAACGAAATGGGCGTCATTCTGCTGGACTTCATCTGCCGCAGCCGCATCGCGAATGGCACGATGCCGGAAAATCCCGTCGCTGTCACCACCATCGTCTCGACCGATATGGTCACAGCTGTCGCCAAAAAATACGGCGTCGAGCTGCGCCGCGTGCTTACGGGCTTCAAATATATCGGCGAGCAGATCGCCCTGCTGGAGCAGGGCGGCCATCCGGAACGCTATATCTTCGGCTTTGAGGAGAGCTACGGGTACCTGTCCGGTACGCACGCACGCGACAAGGACGCGGTCAACGCCGTGCTTCTCATCTGCGAGGCGGCCGCGTGGTATGCCAAAAAGGGTATGACGCTCGGCGACGCCATCGACGCGCTCTATGCCGAGTTCGGCTGCTACTGCAACGCCCAGAAGAGCTTTGCCTTTGCGGGCGAGACGGGCATGGAGAAGATGGCCAGTCTCATGCAGGGCCTGCGCACGCAGCCGCTGCGCGAGATCGCCGGACTTCCGGTCGAGGGCTATACGGATTACGAGGCCGAGGGCACCGGCCTGCCGAAAGCGAACGTGCTGGAATACCGCCTGCCCGGCGGCAGCAAGGTCATCATCCGCCCGTCCGGCACCGAGCCGAAGATCAAGGCCTACCTGTCCGCCGTCAAGCCGACCGTGGAGCAGGCAAACGCTCAACTCGCCCGCCTGGCCGAAGCCGCCGCAAAGCTGCTGGCGTAAAAAATAAAAATACCTCTTGCAAAACCCACCTGGATATGCTATGATACATAAGCTAATTCAATAGCTATCCGGGTGTGGCGAAGTTTGGTATCGCGCTTGAATGGGGTTCAAGAGGCCGCTGGTTCGAATCCAGTCACTCGGACCAAGTCGTCGTGGACTGCGCAAGTTCACGACGACTTTTTTATGCTTCGCATCAAAAAGTCATCTTTCACTTGTTCCGTCACTCCTCCGCTCAAACTCACAATCGCTGCCGCTGGATTGTGGTTTTGTTTTCAGTTTCAGCAGCTGATCTATAGTGTTCACATGGCACAGGCAAAAGGACTCGAAATCGAAAGATTTCGAGTCCTTTTCTAACTTTTCAAGCAGACGCTAGACCGTTGCGACAGATGGCTCATAACACGTTGCCTATGTGAAGGGCACTAAATGGTATCGAGTCGATTTTTGCTTCAGTGACGGCATGATGACGGATATCTATTGCGACTGCCCATATCCGGAACTCTGCAAGCATGAGGTGGCCGCAGCATTCACGCTTCGGATGCTGTTCGAGCAGCCGCAGTTCAAAGATATCAGCGATTTTATGGCGATGGACCACAGGGCTTTCTGGCAGCTGGCAGCGCGCACAGACAGTATCTGCCTCTGATTTTGCTGCGGAAAAACCGGTTGCGCCGCTGTTTCTTCTTTGCTACAATGAAAACAGCATGGCAGGAAGACGCAGTGTGCAAAAACAGGAATGATGGGGATGGGAGCATGCACAGAACAGAAAATGTGGAACTGACCGTGGTGTGTCTGCTGGAGGGCGGCGGCAAAGTGCTGCTGCAGAACCGGAAAAAGGAAGACTGGCACGGTTGGGCGCTGCCGGGCGGGCATGTGGCGCCGGGAGAATCGTTTGTAGACGCTGTAATCCGGGAGATGCGGGAAGAAACAGGGCTGACGATCCGGAACCCGAAGTTGGTCGGCGTCAAGCAGTTCCCAATCGAAGCCGGCCGGTACGTTGTGCTGCTGTTCAAGGCTGTGGAATGGGCAGGAACGCTGACGTCATCGGAGGAAGGGGAGATGAAGTGGGTAGAATACAGCCAGCTTCCGTCCTTGAAAACCGTGGACGATCTCGAAGAGATGCTGCACATGATGAACGCGCCGGGACTGACGGAATTCCAATACCTGCTCTGCGGCGGGGAATGGGTTGTATCCATTAAATAGAGGAGGCAGTTATGCGGTATCTTACAAAGGAATGGTACATCGCCTGTCAGGCTGACCCGATGACGCCGGAGGTGCAGAAGCAGCTGGACGAGATTGACCAGGCCTATTGCGCCGCGCAGACGCGCGAGACGCTGCCGGACGGGCTGTTACAGCAATTTTTCTTCCACGACGGCGTGGTGCGGGAAATCATCACCGGGACGGATCTCACGCTTCGCATTGACAGCCCGTATTCCGAATACCATACCGTGACCTTCCGCGGTGCAAGGCTCAAGCAGGAGCCGCCCCGTGTCGGTGCGGTCTGGCTGTACCGGGAACTTTACCGGCATAAGAGCGGGATGGGCTACGAGGTGCACATCCTGTTCGATTCCCCGGCAGGCCCCGCGCACCGGGGAATCCGCCCATCCGACTTGATCGATACGAAAATCATCTGCGACGAGATCGAATTTGCATAAAAAACCGGCCCGGACACGAATGTGTCCAGGCCGCGGCGGTGAGCGGATCCGGCTCCTGCAGTGTGACGGCTTCATGGTCGAGTTCCGATGTCTGCTTCTGCACCTGTGCGGATATCTCCGGTTCCTGCCGCAGCTGCTGTAGAGCAAACCGGACGCCGCCAATGGCACACGATATGCACAGCACGGCACGTCCGCGCTCGCATACCGGCGCAGAATGCACTCGCGCTGTGTGCGCAGGAGTTGCCGGAACTGCTGCATCTGACGTCAGAGTCGTGACAATCTGCTTTGCCTGTGCTCCAGAGTCGGCCTCCGAACGGAC
>OLSA01001793.1_pt1 | contig 17044 bp, 16 predicted proteins | sample 1672731 | NCBI WGS metagenome assembly OLSA01 (sample SAMEA3136718, study PRJEB25190) | human gut metagenome | biome: human gut; feature: human-associated habitat; material: faeces | place: Austria | collected 2013
TCCTAATATTGTAAAATCATTATTTGCATCGTTAGGACAATCTGAATGCCCTAATTTCTATCGGACTCCTATAATGAAATCTCTTTCAATACTATTAATCGGTTTGGATGCCAAATTTTGGAATAGTGATTTCACGAAGTTCTTTGATAAACTACAACCTTATGCAGAAAATGGGACAAGGAAGTATGATGATTTAAATTATTCACATGAGAATTTTTATGAATTAGTGACATTCGGATTGACCTGGACATCTGACAAAGATTTTAAACTTAGAGTTATTTCCGAAATCCTTCATACTCATGAAAGTATTGATAATTGGAAAAATCTACTAATAACAAAAGCCTTAAAATCTCTTACTAACGAAGACTTTGTGGCTTCAAAATATTATCAAGACATTTATCAGGATTTGCTTTGGTTATGTCAAAACGGGAATATCCCTGCACATATCTATGTAATATTAAACCTTATAACTTTACTTGATACTCAGACTGTGCAACAATGCTTGGAAAGGCTTCCAGAATCCTTGATAAAATCCGACTGTACTTTAATACAAGCTATACCTCATTATATCAAACAAGATTCGAATTTAGTATCAGTGATTAAACGAATAGTTTTGAAATCACCATTTTTGTGGCGTAATGGTATTGAGAAGAAGGGGATGACTATAGGATATTCATTTATTGATATTACAGGTATTTCAAACCAAATAGATTTTACTGCAACCGAAATGGAGGTACTTTGGGAAAAAATGAAAGTATCACTATATCAAATAAAAGAGGTATGTAATAATCAGAGAGAGGAAGAATCCACCTTCTTCATAAATCATTTTGCTACATTATTAGATGAAATGAAATCATTTATTGAAAGCAATACTTTTAAAGCAATCTCTCCCAAAGAATATGATGAAATCTATAACGAAATAATTTCATTAAGAGTATCCGTTGCGTCAAATGCATGTCACAGCATATATGATTTACTTATAAGAGATGAGACAAGTGATGCTATATCAATGCTTGTTGATATAAAACCGGAAATTCGTTTTCCTAAATACCAGGGAGAATATATATTATTGGCAAACAAACTTGTTTTAATGAAATCTCAACATCTCAACAGTTGTATGAATCATTTCTCTTGGATAGTTGATTCATATTCCGAATATATTCCACAAGATATATTCAAGTCTTTACTTGAGTTTATCCTAATTGCTTATGAACCATATTTTAATGGTAAACAAAACTGGAATTTACCCTTTGCTAAAAAGGAGGATTTTGAAAGTGGACTAATTAAGATTTATAGTGTGTTCAAAAAATGGGGTGGCATTAATGTCTTTTGGCAATCATATAAACCTAGATTTATAAATCATTAATAATCATCCTTATTATAATAAAAAGATTTTATCAATGACAATTGACGATATAAAGAAACTGATAGCCTCTGACGAATCACAGACTTTGGAGCTAAAGAAAACTACTAGCGAGTTAAAAAAGGAAATCACTCGAAGTGTCCATTCCTTAATACAGAAAGAAGTTGGTTAATTTTCGGTGTAGCACCGAAGTCGCTAAAGATAATCGGGCAAGAAGTGACAGCACGCATTTTATAAAGTACACATTGTAAAGCCATCCACTCTTCCGTTACTTTGCCAACAAAAAGACCATGAAACGAATAATGAGTAAAGAAGAGTTCCTGTCAGTTTATGAAAGGCAACAAGCCAGTGGTTTGACCATAAAAGATTTCTGTGAGAATGAGACCTATTCATCATCCTGCTTCCATTATTGGAAGAAGAAATTCGGCCTGAGCCGTACTTACACCAGCCATCCGGATAGAGTTCCCGATGATACATTCATTCCATTGGGCCTGCATCGCAGGGAAAATCTCCCGTCCGGCACAGCACCTTCCAAGCGATTAGAAACCGAAAGTCTTGGTTCGGCACCTAATATTCTGTTGATAAAATCTGTAAACATAAAAATATGTTTGGTTTTAATTCAGATATTAGAATTTGAACCGGCAGGAATAGTATTTTAACGATTTGGAGAATGATTTCATTTCGTTCAAAACAATTCCGTGTCTAAGAGGTTACAATAAAAAAGGTTACTCATTCAACATCGGTTTATCGGTCATAACTTCACAGCCATAATCCGATAAACTGCATCAAACATTGCTTATTCAAATAATAAGTTTGTATTTTTGGATGAAATATCGGAAAGTTATGGATAAAAGAATGGTTTTGGATAGTATCATGAGGCTCTGCCTGAAGGAGAATGACAGGAGTATAGATATGTATATAGCAGACAGAAAAGGCAATACATATCCGATAACCCATGTATTTCTTGGCGAAAGCGGAGTTTTATATGCAACAAACGGTACTGCTTTGGTTGCCCTGGAAGAGCTGGACGATAATACCCTGAATGATATACTGTGTTTTCTAGGATAATAACAAAACATGTTGGAAAAATTAAAAGAATCCGACCGGTCTTGAAACTATATTTATCACAAATCGAGAAGATAAGTCATAAGCCAAACAATCCGAACCAACCTTTTAGGGTGAATTACCAGCAAAGATAAAGGTTAAACTGTACATAGCCAATAAATATCAATAAAACACACTCACAAAATATTTCCTTAACCATAATAATACCACACTCATGCTGTTTTATGTTCCATGGCAAATAGGAATGAAACTTATAAACAGTATTCATCAGCTTCATATAATTAATGTATATTCCCCCCCATCCATACTTTATATAATTGCCTGAAAAATACTGAAAAAGCCACTTTTTTACGAGAAACTAAATTTTTTTATGAGAAAAATAGATGAGTTTTCAATAAAGTATGTATATTTGCAGCAAAATTAAGAGTTTAACCGTACTTGAATAAAGTTGGAACAGGGGAAATATTATGGAATATCTATTTCTGAAACGTAAAAAAGCCTCTTTTGTTTCTCAAAGGCAGAAGGACTTGCTTTTTGATGCTGCTGAAAAACAGTGGCGGAAAGAGTTTGTTGCAGGCGGAATTGAGACAAGAAAGGTGGATTTGGATATTTACAAGTCCCTTCTTTACTTCTTGGAGATAAAACAGGTTTTTCTTGATCCGAAACTGTCCCTGAAGAAATTGAGTATGATGATTGAGACAAACCAGACCTATCTGTCGAATGTGATAAACAGGTATTTCGGATGCTGTCTGAAGAAATTAGTGAACAGCTACAGGATAGAATATGCCAAAGAACTCTTACGTGCAGGAAACTGTCCGTTGAAGGAACTTCCCCAACGAAGCGGCTTTACATCCAAAAGTGCTTTCTACGCCGCTTTTGGCAGACAGTCGGGATATACGCCGAAACGTTATATGACATACAAATGGAAAAATGAAATGCAAGATAATTAAGTCCTTTAAAACCAAATATGAACAACCAATTTTTATTTTTTTAAATTTATAAATTTAAATTCATTATGAACAAAAAATTTTTAAGTGCAATCCTGTTCGGAGCCTTAATGGTTTCGTCAACAGGAACATTTGTGTCTTGTAAAGACTACGATGATGACATCGATAACTTGCAGGGACAAATTGACAAGCTGGCAACCAAAGAAGATATGGAAGCCAAATTAGCTCAGATGCAAGCTGCCATTGACGCTGCTAAAGCAACAGCCGAAGAAGCTTTGAAAAAAGCAGAAGCAGGTGGAAACGCTGATGAAATCGCTGACCTGACAAAACGTATCGAAGCATTGGAAAAAGCTACTATCGATGTTGAAGCATTGAAAAAGGAACTGAAAGATGCTGTAAACGAAGACATCGATAAATTCCGTGGCGAGATGGAAGAGTTAATCGGCGAAGTAGAAGGTCTTGTTGGCAAAATTGCAGATTTGGTAACCAGCGTAGAATTAGTTAAATCTTATGCTATTGATCAGGAAAGTGGTTTTGCTCCTATCATGCTGAGTACAGCTATCGAACAAGAAAATGTATTCAGCGAAGGCATTAGCAACAAGATTACCTTTACAAAAGATGCTGAAGTTCAAACTCCGGGACAATTCTTGGTTCGTGTTTCTCCTACCAACGCTGTTCTGACACCGGACATGATTTCTTTGGTAAACAGCCAGGGTGAAAATTTGGACGGAATCTTGGAAGTAGTAAAAGTTGAAAAGTCTGAGGTACTGTTGAGCCGCGCTGCCAACGAAAGCGGTTTGTGGAACGTAACTGTTCAACTAAAGAACTACGGCGACGGAAAAGCTTTCGATGCAGCTACCAGCAATGAGGGTAAAAAAATCTTGTTCGCCGCACAAGTAAACAATACTTTAAGCACTTCAGAAACAAGATATGTAACTTCTTCTTATGATCTGACTTTAGGTTGGAAAGAATTTGAAGGAGCTAATAAATTGAACTATTTTGTTGATACTAAGAATGTAGCTGAAATCAACAACCGTTTTAGTAATACTAGTTTGAGTTTGAAAGAACAAACAGCTACTATTAATTATAACGAATTAGAATGGATAAATGAAGCAGCTGTAAAACCAACAGAAAAAAATACAAAAAAAGGCGATGACCGTTCTCGCAAATTATTATACCCTGCAGTGCAAGGACAAGCTTTAAAAATTGCTCTGTCTTCTTCTAACGATGAAGTAGTTGCTCCTACAAACATCAGAGCTATCTATGTTGTATTGGATAAGCAAAATGCTGTTGAATCAGCTCCGTCAGAATTGAACGCATGGAACAGCTATACTTATACAGGTTTGAATACCGTAGTTGAAGGAACTTCTACAGAAATTACTATTGACAGTGAAAAAGCCATTGATGATATTATCGGTTTCCGCGTTTATGCTGTAAACTTCGATGGTACTTTGGTTGATCCCGATGGTAAAGCATTCTATGTTAAGATAGGAGATAAAGCAACAGCTTGGGATGCAGTCAACACAACCATCATTCCGTCTTCTGATGCTTCTATTCTCGTAAACATGACTCAATCAGCAAAAGAAACTATTAAGTTGAGTGCATTAACCAAACCATTCTCTGCAACATGGACTACTGACAAGCTTGAAGCATTAGGTGAATCACCTATATTTAACGCATACTTCGAAGACGCAGAAGGTCATGTAATTTATGACACCAATAGTATGTTGAACGCTACTCTCGATAAAGTTGATTTCAGCAAGATTGCCAAAATATATACTAGACCGACTGCAACAAAATGGTCTATGTACGAAGATGAGAAGACTTATTCCGGTACTTTGACTATTAAGAATGAAGATGGTTTCGTATTAGCTACATTGAATGTATCAATGACTAAAGAGTTACCAAAAGAACTGCCTGCAGGATTCTCATTCAAACAAGTAATTGATGGTGTTTACAATTGCTATCTGATTGCTAATAACTGGAAAGCTGAACAGGCGGTCAATGGTACTATGCCTATCGAAAACTTTATCAACTTCGGTGATGGTGTTCAGTCTCAATATCAAGTAGTATTGGCAGAATCTCAGAGAAATGCTAATAATGCACTCGAATCACAGACTAAAAAAGGTAATGAATCGATTGATGTACAAACCGAATTCATCGACAACAAAACAGAGCATGCTACTGTAGTTTCTTATAACTATGGAGAAATATCTTCTAAGAAAGATGAAAAAGGTAATTATATTCCTGTAGTCATTAAAGCAGCTGAAATCAAAACAGTTTATTGCTGCTTCTACAAGAAGGAAGTGCATACTTGGAATTGGGCTACTAACGACCAAGTAGGTACTATTGATGGAACTAATTACGCAGAGAAAGACGGTAAGGGTAATTACAAACACGAATTGCCTTCTACTACTCTGGTTTACGGTAGCAATTCTGAAATAGCATACAACAACTTTATCTTTGGTCAGAATGCTATTGACGGAACATTCTCTAAACTGTTGAGCAAACCTTACGAAGAAAGTTTGGTTATTAAGAGTGCTAAATTAGTTTCTGATGCAACTCAGAAAGAAGACTACTTCTCAGTAAGCACTGACTTGAAGTTCACAGCAATCAAGACAGACCTTGGTTCTAATCCGAAGGAAAATGTTCCTTCTACATTAACTGTGACTTGTGTTGATTCTTACGGACACGAAGTTGTCATCTCATTGAAGATGACTGTTGCTCCCCGTAAGTAATTGAAACAACAGTCAATTCAAACTCTAGAATAAGTTCTCCCTCATGCATGAGGGAGCTTATATAATAGAAAAACTTTAAAAACTAAAATCCCCGGCTTGTGATAAGTCGGGGATTTTTTACTCTTCCACTATCCACTTCTCTATATTCCTCGTCTCCGCACTGAAGTTAACTCCTACTTTAAACAGTTTACGGCCGTCAAGTTCAAAAGGTGGTGCATAACGCTTTTCATTAATCTGTCGCAATGCTTCTTCTGCCGTTCCATCCAGTTTAAACTCCATTACATAAATAAAACGGTCTGTCTGTAACACTAAATCCACACGCCCCCTCACGGTGTGATATTCCACTTTTACATAAAAGCCTACCAGCTTGAAGACAATAAAAAGAATGTTTTGACAATGAAGTTCCAATTCACGCACCATCTTATAAGGAGTATCTGCAAAGCAACTCTGCAAACGACGAAAAAAAGAATCATAATCACCAACTTCTACCTCACGGTTTGGAAAACCTAAACGGTAAATGCCAAAATGCTCGTCATACCCTTTAATAGTCAAATATCCGCTTTGATAAATCACCGGAATAGGATTGGTCGATTCTGAATCAAGTCAATATGCAGAATAGGATATAACTTGTTGCCCATAACTCATTGTTTTAACAGATAACGCATAAAGATAAACAATTCCTTCTCACATTCAAGCCTTTATAGTCATAAAAGCTCTCTTCTCACCGGATAATTCCCTCTGAACTGTTCAAACTCTTCCGGCCGTTGCTTCAGCCAATCACTATCCCGCTGCGGATTATAAACCTGTAAGAAAGCTTCCTCTTTATCAGCCGACAAAGTCATAGGCGGCATGTCTGGAGGAACAATCTTGAATGAAGCATCTATATGGAAAAAGCGACAAACTGCTTCCAAAGCCATGCGGGTGGCATTCGCCTTCCCGTCGGCAGAATAACCGGCTATGTGAGGTGTCCCCAAAAAGACGGCTTGCAACAGCTCACGGTCTATATCGGGCTCATGCTCCCAAGTATCGATTATCGCATCGCTTATCTGCCCTGTTTTCAAGGCACTCAGCAGTGCCGGAGTGTCAATGACCTCTCCGCGACAAGTATTTATTATCACAGGGCGACGTTGCAAAGAGGCAAAAAACGAAGCATCCGCCAAATGGAAAGTCTTATACATCCCCGTGCGATATAAAGGAGTATGGAAAGTGATAATATCACATTTGCGCATCAAAGTCTGCAAATCGGTGAAACCCTGCTCACCGTTGTCCTCACGGGGAGGGTCGTTCAGCAACACATTCATTCCCAAAGCCTCAGCCATTCGCCGGATGCGGCTACCTACATGGCCTACTCCCACAATGCCCATACACGTATCTTCCGGTTTCATTCCGCGCAGGCGCTTGAGCAGCAGAAGTGCAGCGTGCACATATTGCTCCACTCCACCGGCATTGCATCCGGGACAATTGCTCCATGCGATACCCGCCTCACGGCAATAATCCACATCGATATGGTCAAAACCAATCGTTGCCGTCGCAATAAATTTCACAGAACTGCCCTCCAGCAATTCGCGGTTACAACAGGTACGTGTACGGATAATTAAAGCATCGGCATCTTTCACGTCCCGAGGGGTAAAAGCAGCACCCGGCAAATATACCACCTCATCGGCTATCTGCCCTACAGCTTCTTTAATATAGGGGATTTTATTGTCTACAATTACTTTCATCTTCTAAAAAAACTAGGATTAGGGCAAAGGTAGGCACTTTTACCGAATAATAATTGGTTGATTAGAAAAGTTTGCATAGATTTGTCTTTCCAATAATTTTAAAACGAACAAGGTATGAGTTTTACAGAACTATGCAAGCCCATTTTTGTGCAGTCTATCAATGACTATCACAAGACAGATAATGTTGATACTCCCATCAACAATCCATACGAAGTGAAAAGCATCGAGTATTATCTTTATCTGAAAAACTGGATTGACACAGTACAATGGCACTTTGAAGACATTATTCGCGACCCGCAGATTGACCCGGTGGAAGCATTGGCACTGAAACGCCGTATCGACAAGTCCAATCAAGACCGTACTGATTTGGTGGAACTGATTGACAGCTATTTCCTTGACAAATATAAAGATGTAAAAATACAGCCCGATGCAACGATTAACACCGAAAGTCCTGCATGGGCCATCGACCGGCTTTCTATCCTTGCACTGAAAATCTATCACATGCGTCAGGAAGTGGAGCGCACCGACGTGTCTCCCGAGCATCACGCACAATGTGAAAAGAAACTGAACATCCTGCTTGAACAGCAAAAAGATCTCTCATCTGCCATTGACCAATTGATAGCCGATATCGAAGCGGGACGCAAATATATGAAAGTATATAAGCAGATGAAGATGTATAACGATCCGGCATTGAATCCCGTTTTGTACGGAAAGAAATAAATTATCTCCTCATGGCTAAGATTCTGGTAATCCGTTTTTCTGCAATCGGCGATGTGGCGATGACCATTCCGGTGATTTATTCGTTTGCCGTTCAGTATCCTCAACACCAAATTACAGTGTTGAGCCGCAATACGCTTGCACCTTTGTTTGACGGATTACCTCCCAATATCACTTTCCATGGAGTGGATTTAAAGGGAGAGCATGCAGGAATCATGGGATTGGAATGGATATACAAGGATCTGAAGAAAGAGCATTTCGACGCCGTAGCGGATTTCCATGATGTATTGCGCAGTAAATATCTGCGAATAAGATTCAGACTGGCCGGCGTGAAGGTAGCGCATCTGGACAAGGGACGCAGTGGAAAAAGGAAATTGGTACGTGCCAGAAACAAAGTAATGGAATGGCAAAAGTCGTCATTCCAACGATATGCCGAGGTATTCCGGAATATAGGTTATCCGGTAAAATTAAATTTCCAATCGCTTTTCGGCAAGGGCAAGGGAAATATCTCGTGCATGCAGCCGCTGACGGGCGACAAAGGCACGGACAAATGGATTGGCATTGCTCCGTTTGCCGCCCATGTAGGCAAGATTTATCCCTTATCCAAGCAAGAGCAGGTAATCAGCTTGCTGTCTGAACGCAAGAATACGAAAATCCTGCTGTTCGGAGGAGGAGCCAAAGAGATTGAAGTACTGGCAAAATGGGAACGTCAATATCCCAACGTTATATCCACGGCAGGTAAACTGACACTGAACTCGGAACTGGCACTTATGAGCCATCTGGACGTTATGTTGTCTATGGACTCTGCCAATATGCATCTGGCATCATTGGTAAACATTCCGGTGGTCTCCATTTGGGGTGCCACACATCCATACGCCGGATTCATGGGATGGAAACAATTGCCCGACAACGCCGTACAGGTGGATTTACCATGCCGCCCCTGTTCCATTTTCGGGAATAAACCCTGTTGGCGCAAGGACTATGCATGTCTGCAAGGAATCACTCCCGAAATGGTAGTGCACCGTATTGAACAGGTTATCGTTTAAAAAAAGAATAAACCATACTCTATGAAAATTGTAATTCATCCCGATTTTATGCAGACTGCCGATTTTATCAAGCAGCTACCCCAACATTTCGCACAAGAAGGAGAGCTGCTGTATGAAGGTAGAAACGAAGTCAGACGTTATCGGGTGAAGAACGAATGGTTGGTAGTAAAAAAATATAAGCAACCTAATATCATTCAACGGATTGTTTACACTTTTTTCAAGAAAAGCAAAACGGAACGGGCTTACCTTTTTGCCGGCATGCTGCGCAAGAGAGGATTTGACACCCCGCACGAAGTGGCTTATATTGAAAAGAAAAGAGGAGGATTGTTTCTGGACGGATATTTTATCTCTACCCAATGCGACTTCCCTCCCCTGTCCAAAGTGCTGTGGCAACGCCGGTTCGACAAACATGCCGCAAACGAGTTGGCTGCGTTCATGGTGCAATTGCACGAAAAAGGAGTATTACATGGCGACTTAAACCTGACCAACATACTTTATTGCACAGACAACGACGGTCATTATCATTTCACTTTAATTGATACCAACCGTTCCAAGTTTAAATGTGCTCTCACCCGAAAAGAGTGTCTGGAGAACTTGAAGCGTCTCACACACAGCAAAGCACTCCTGCGATATGTGGTAATGCAATATGCCAATTTAAGAGGATGGCCTCCAAGAGAATGTGCTTTGGAAGTATTTCAATTCCTTCTCCAGTTTGAACAGAAACGACGAAGAAAACGCAGGCTTCAGGCATTAATCGGAATAAAAAAGTAACAGACAATGAAGGTAGTATATTATATTGTATTTTTATTTTGGTACTTGCTTTCGCTTTTACCATTACGCTTCTTATATATTTTTTCCGATGTACTCTACTATCCGCTCTATTACTGTATTCGCTATCGACGTAAGGTGGTTCGGCAAAACCTCACCGGCTCTTTCCCCGATAAGAATGAAAAAGAACTTATCCGTATCGAGAAGCAATATTATCACTTCTTTTGCGATTATATGATAGAGACAATCAAGTTGTTTTCTATCTCGAAAAAACAATTAAAGCGAAGGATGACTTTCGGAGGAATAGACGAGATAGTAAAGAAACTGGAAGAAGAGAATAAGAACTTCTGCTTTATTTATTTGGGACATTATTGTAACTGGGAATGGATTGCCTCTCTGCCCTATTGGGTACCGGAAGATATACTGTGCGGACAAATATACCACCCGCTATACAACAAAGCCTTCGACCGGCTCTTCCTTCGCCTGCGCAACCAGTTCGGCGGCGAATGCATCTCGATGAAGGAGACGCTCCGCCGAATCATCGAATTGAAACGCGCCAAGCAGAAAACAATCATCGGCTTTATCTCCGACCAAGCTCCGAAGTGGAACAGCATCCACCATTGGACAGACTTCTTCCATCGTGAAACTCCGGTATTCATCGGAACGGAGAAAATAGGTAAACAGGTAGATGCCTTGATTTATTATGCCGATGTGAAACGGATAAAGAGAGGATATTACCATTGCGAGTTCAAACAACTGACCGATAACGCCAAAGCTGTGCCCGATTTCCAACTGACAGATATGTATATCCATAACTTGGAACGTATGATAAGCGCAGTGCCTCAATATTGGTTATGGAGCCACAAACGCTGGAAACGTACCAAAGAAGAGTGGATAAGAAGACAACAAGAAGAAAAAGAAAAGAAGTGACAATGAAGGAGTATGATTATTTAATAGTAGGCGCCGGATTGTTCGGAGCCGTATTCGCACACGAAGCCCGATGTGCCGGCAAGCGTTGCCTTGTCATTGACAAGCGCGGCCAATGCGGAGGCAACTTATACTGCGAAGACGTGGAAAGCATACATGTACACAAATACGGCGCGCACATTTTCCACACAGACAATAAAGAAGTATGGGATTATGTGAACAGCTTTGTGGAGTTCAACCGATACACCAATTCTCCTTTGGCTCGTTTCGGAGATAAATTATACAATCTTCCTTTCAATATGAATACTTTCTATCAGCTATGGGGAGTAAAAACCCCGGCAGAAGCGAAGGAGAAGATAGAAGAGCAACGCCGGGAGTTTGCCCATATCACCGAGCCTGCCAATCTGGAAGAACAGGCTTTGAAACTGTGCGGAAAAGACATTTACCGCTGTCTGATAAAAGGGTATACAGAGAAACAATGGGGCAGGGCGGCCACCGAATTACCTGCATTCATCATCAGACGTATCCCTTTCCGCTTTGTATATGATAATAATTATTTCAACGATGCTTATCAGGGCATCCCCAAAGGCGGATACAATGTATTGATTGATGCCCTGCTGGAAGGTATTGACGTGCGCCCGGGCACAAACTACTTCGAGCATCGCGAAGAGTTAAATGCATTGGCAGACAAAGTGCTCTTCACCGGATGTATCGACGAGTATTTTGATTTCTGTTGCGGCCGTCTGGAGTACAGAAGCCTGCGTTTCGACCATCAACTGTTGGACACGGAAGACTTCCAAGGCAATGCAGTGGTGAATTATACCGAACGCGAAGTTCCCTACACACGCATCATCGAACATAAGCATTTTGAATACGGCACACAGCCCGTCACTGTCATTACTTATGAGTATCCTGACGATTTCCAACCGGGCAAAGAGCCTTATTATCCCGTCAATGACAAACGAAACACTGAAATATATCAGAAGTATAAAGAGCTGGCCCAACAACTCCCTAACGTTCTGTTCGGCGGACGGTTGGCGCAATACGCATACGCTGACATGGACGATACGGTCAATGCAGCACTTACATTATGGAGAAAACAAACAAGGAACTAAAACTTTAACTTATGAACAAAGCAAAAAGGAAGAATATTTTAATCGATCTATCCGACTTAAAGCATCCTAATTGCGGATTCGGACGTAACCATTCTATTTTCCGCCTTGACATAAGTTGTTAGCCGACATATCTTTGCGCCGTAACCTTTAACAAAAATGATTATGGCAAAAGAGAAAGTAAACTACCAGGAGGTATATGACCTCTACCAGTTATGCAGCGAGACCAAGGATCTTCGGGAGTTCTGTGCTGATTATGGAGTAAATTACGACAAGTTCATGAACTGGCAGCGTCACCAGCTGTGGAGCGAGAAGTTAGGCAAGACAGTCCAGGTTGAGCAGCCCAAGGTTGCCAAAGTCCGGATAACCGGCAAGCCTTGCAACAGTCCAACCGTGAAGATGGAAGTTAAACAGCCTGAAGGTAAACCTCCTATAAGATGGGTTAAGCTGCAATTGACATCAGGTGCCACACTGTTCCTGAGAAACACCACAGTTCTTGACTTGAGCCTGTTGCTTAATAAAATGATAGGATGATATGCTTGGACTGAGTGCTAACCTGAACTATTACCTGTTTAACGGTAATGTTGATTTGCGGAAAGGAATCTTCCGCCTGTGTGAGAGTATAAGGAAAGAGATGTCACTTGACCCGAGCGATGCATCCAATGTATATATGTTTATGTCCAGGAACCGAAAAGTTGTGAAAATACTTCATTATGAACGCGGATTTTATGTGCTTTACGAGAAACGTCCTGTCATGGGGAGATTCAAGAAACCTGTGTTTGATAAAGTCTCCAAATGCTACCGGATACAATGGTCGGACATGGCCTATCTTACTGAAAGTATAGTAGTTGACAAGATGTACGTTAGTCCGAAAGATTAATATTAATACATTGATTATCAACAAAATGATACAAAAATAAACGATAAAAAGTTTGCGTAACTGCCTGATTTTTCGTACCTTTATATCATGATTGATGAAAGGGCATACGAGTTACTTTGCTGCCAGCTGGGTCTGGCTAATGAGGAAAAGGCAGGACTTCGCAAACAAGTAAACGAACTGATTGCGAGGCTTAAGGCTATTGAAGAATCCAACAAAGAGAACTCCAAGGCTCTGGTTGATACAATCAATGACCTCAAAGAATCCCTCGAAAAGCAATCGAGTACGGTTGAACATTACAGGAAAGAGATGGAACTTATGAGAAAGCAGCTTGAGGCAAAAGACGAGGTGAACATGATGCTGGCAAATGAGATATCCAATCTCAGGCTTCAGCTTGAGGGCAGCAGGAAACACCGTTTCGGCCGTACCTCAGAACAAAGAAGGCTGCTGAACAACCGTAACATTGACAAGTCTGCAATGGAGAAGTCCGAGTACGACGGTTCTGGCAAGAAAGGTGATGATGATAATAAGACCGATGGTAACGTTACCGGCAGCAATACCTCTTCCGGTAACGTATCTGCACAGGACTGCAGGCCTTCAAGGAAAAAGGAAACTGCTCCCCGTGCAGAAAAGACCAGACTAAAGGTGGGTAAGGTAATTGTTCATGAGATAGAAGACTATTACCAACTCCCGGATGGCGCAAGGCTTATGAACCGTAACGGAATGGCTGATGTGTGGGAATACAGGTTTATAGAACATGTTCGTGCTCATAACGTGGAACATGTGTACAAGGTGGCAAGGGTAAAGCTTGCAGACGGTACTTTCACTAACACGATGGAGCATCCCTTGAAAAACCTTGGAGGAATCTTTTCCCCTGATTTGCTTGCCCGTCTGCTTTGTCTGAAATATGACTTCAGTATGCCTGAAAACAGACAGATAAGACTGCTTGCAAGAGAAGGCATCCACATAAGCAACACCACGCTGAACAGCTATATCCATAACGGAATCTCCAGACTTAGGGAGTTTATGGAAGATGTCTTCAAGGAGTTTGTACAACAGGCAAAATACCTTATGGTTGACGAGACGACCGAACTTGTCAGAGTTGAAACACCGGAAGGCAAGGCTTACAGGAGAAAGTATTTATGGGCTTTTTTTGCAAAGCATGTCAAGTTGGTTTACTATCATTACAATAACGGCAGCAGAGCCTCTGATGTAGCAAAGACCTTCCTTGAACATTTTATGGGATCTGTATCTACAGACGGATATACGGTTTACAGGATGTTCGACGGAGAAGACTCAAAGGTGCTTCATATAGGCTGCTGGACACACTGCAGGAGGTTGTGGGTCGATGCCTTGCCATCAGACAGAACTGCGATGGATATAATAGACCCTATCGGTGATATGTTCAGAAATGAAGACTTGTTCCGCACAATGAAACTCAGCGGTGAGCAGATTAAGGAAAAAAGACTTAAGCTTACGAGACCTATTCTTGAACGTATCCATCATAAGGTGGTCATGATGATGCAGGATACCAAACTCATGGCAAACGAACTGATGAGAAAGGCTGTGAACTATACAATAAACCAGTGGAAATCCTTGAAAAATATCCTCAAGGACGGTGCAGCGGAAATATCGAACAACCTCTGTGAGCAAAGGATGAAACCTGTAAAGCTGCTGCTCAAGAACTGTATGAACATCGGCAGTGAGGATGCAGCAGGAAACTCGGCATTCATCTTCTCTCTGATAGAAAGCTGTAAACTTAATGACATAGATCCTCAGGATTACCTGAAGCACTTGTTTGAATGTATTCTTCATGGTAAGGACTGCGACAAAAAAGCCCTTCTGCCATGTTTTTATCAATCGGAATGTTAAAACAAAAATATTTTCTTACGGACATTTTTATTTTATCGGCTGAAAAACAGCCGATAAAATTGTCGTGGCGGAAAATAGAATGGTTACGATTCGGACAAATAGCTATTAATTACTCAAAACGATTTGCAAACTTACCAATAGAAGGGCTGCATTTTTTTTATTTGCTGCCCAACTGTTACCCAAAAATCCATAGCAAAAATGTAACATCCGTACTGGTAAGAAACAGAAAAATCAGGAAATGGTTTCCATTCACTCTTCCCAAAGTAGATATATGGCATTCTGTAAACCAATATAATAAATTATATCGACAGAGTCCAAAATTTATATTTACCATACATGATTTAAACTTCCTATTTGAACAAGAAGGACAGAAGAGACAAGAATTTCTTCAAAGAATACAACAGAAGATAGATAAAGCAACTATCATCACAACTATTTCTCATTATGTTGCAGATGAAATAAAGAAATATACTAACTTACATGGGAAAGAAATCCGTGTTATCTATAATGGAGTAGAAAGAATAGATCAACAAGAAGGCAAACAACCGAAATTTGCAACAGGTCGTCCTTTTTTCTTCACTATCGGAGAAATACGTACCAAAAAGAACTTCCACTTGTTGGTAGATGTTATGAAGTTTTTACCCGAATATGATCTCTATATCTGTGGAAAAGACAGTTTCCAATATGCAGACGAGATAAGAACACAAATCAAAGAGAAAGCAGTCGGAAATGTGTTTGTAACAGGTATGATAGAGCAAACAGAAAAAATATGGCTGTATCGTAATTGCCAAGCCTTCTTATTCCCCAGTAGAGGTGAAGGATTCGGGTTGCCGGTCATCGAAGCCATGCAATTCGGGAAAGCTGTATTTATATCAAACTACACATGTCTCCCGGAAATCAGTAACGGTTTTGCTTTTATTTGGGAAAAGTTGGAACCGGAAGCAATGGCAAAAAGCATTCGGAAGAACCTACCCTTATTTTATGAACAAAAAGAAAAAATTGACCAAATGAAAGAACATGCATACTCTTTCAGTTACGAAAAACATATAAAAGCATACATAGATTTATACCATGAATTACTGTCAGCAGAATAATTCTGTGTATTTACTGATATTCTTTAAAGAAATCGTCGTAAATACAAAAAATCTCTGTAATTTTGTTCAAATAAACTTTCAGAGAATTAAACGAAAGGATAAATATAGATGAACTGCTACCTGTCACGCAATTACAAAGGACTGTCCAGTGCCGGAAATAAGGCAAAGACAGATATTGAACAGATTATGAAAGACCTGTCTTTCAAAAATGTAGGACTTAAGCAGACAACTTACAGAAACAAGGTGCTTTCATTCCTCTTCACTTTAGCCGGAGTCTTGAAAGCCCCTTTCTGCCTACACAGAGGAGACTATCTGGTGCTTCAATATCCGTTAAAGAAATATTTCACCTTTGTCTGCAACATGGCCCATCAAAGAGGAGCTAAAGTCATTGTGATTATTCATGACTTGGGCAGTTTCCGCCGTAAAGCATTGACGGTAGAACAAGAGATAAGCCGATTGAACCATGCCGACTACATCATAGCACACAACGAGAAGATGAAAAAATGGCTGGAGGACAACGGATGCAAGGCTAAACTCGGTGTCTTGGGAATCTTCGATTATCTGTCGGAGACATCGGCTGCTCCCAAACAAAACACAGAAAAACCATACAGCGTATTATATGCCGGAGCGTTGAGCCCCCGTAAAAATGCATTTCTTTACGAAGTGGGAGCGTTTGTGCATTCTTTCAGCCTGAATTTGTATGGCAACGGCTTTGAAATAAATCAGGCAAAAGGGAAAGAACATTTCAACTATATGGGATTTGTGAAGTCTGATGATTTGATAGCCACAGCCCAGGG
>OLSA01001802.1_pt1 | contig 17015 bp, 19 predicted proteins | sample 1672731 | NCBI WGS metagenome assembly OLSA01 (sample SAMEA3136718, study PRJEB25190) | human gut metagenome | biome: human gut; feature: human-associated habitat; material: faeces | place: Austria | collected 2013
GAGGCTTCTGTTAGGAGGAAAAACAGCAGGAAATAGCGCCTTTAAAAGGCGGTCTACTTGAGAAAGTCGAATACTGGTACTGAAATCAGGAAGTTTGTGTTGTGCATGGCGGCATTCTGTGGTTTAGACGTCATTTTGCTACAAAGCCTTCACGCCGCGCGGGCACCCGTGACCTTGGCAATCGAGGGAGGGGGGCGTATCGCGCCTGCGTCCCTATAAGGAAGACAGCCGATGAGGGCGAGTCCAATGAGGGCGATTGGCAAAAGAAAACGGACGCGCCCGGGCATGGAGCCGCGGGCGCGTCCGCATGCACCTGGGGCGAGGGGAAAAGAGGAGGGTGAAAAGGGACCCTCGCATGCCAGATGGCTAGATCTTGAATTAACGGGCGCTGCAAGAGGCGACCACGTCTACTCCAGTATCGCATACGTTTGCAAGTACGATATCGCCCATTTTGACGGGAGCGGTCACGCGAGCTTTGCGAATGGCATCCATTGTTTGTGCTTGCAGCGATAGAGGGATGGCTTCGCGCGTGCGCACGGGGATGAGAGGCTCGCCGGTCTGCGCCCCCTCAAGGCGCACGGTCGAGGCGAGGACGCGCATGGGGCACGTTGCCTCTTGGCGCCCAAAACGTTCGCCGCGTGGGCAGCTGTTGCCAGCGACGGACACCACGGAGCCGGTCTCGTCGAGCGTTACCGTAAGGTGGCATTCGGATGGGCACACCGTGCAATAGAAGTCTTTGACCGTGCAGTTACTCATGGTCATCGTCCTCCTCGATAACGGTGATCTCGATGGATTCTTTTGCCGCGGCAGCAAGTTTTGCCGGTAGTGGGAAGGACTCCATGATGCTGGGGATAAACGAGCGCGGTTTGCCCTCGAGTGCCGTGGCGCCATCGACGGTGATGCGCACGTGTGCACGCTTGACGGGGCGGCGAACGCGGAAGAACAGTTTTGCGGCCTCCCCGCGCGTGAGGCGTGCCGGCACCACGTAGCTGGCGATGCCTCCGGCGTTGATGGGGATACTCTCGCTTGTGGCAGCAAGCGTGCCCGCGGCATATGTGGCTGCGGCGGCGCCCGCGCGCTCCGCCTCGCGCGTCACGTTGTCGGCAAGGTCATGCACATGCAGTACGTTGCCGCATGAGAAAATGCCCGGAACGGTGGTTTCGAGCGATTCGTCTACAACGGCGCCGCGCGTGCGTGGGTTGAGCTTCACGCCAGCCGCAGCTGAGACCTCGTTTTCGGGGATGAGGCCCACAGAAAGCAGCAGCGCGTCGCAGGGAATTGTGCGCTGCGTTCCCTCGATGGGATGCAACTGCTCGTCGACTTGCGAAACTTCAACCGCTTCAACGCGGTTTTTGCCAATCACACGGGTGACCGTGGTGGAGAGATGCAGGGGGATGCCAAAATCCTCAAGGCAGTTTTTGACATTGCGGTGTAGGCCATTGGCATAGGGCATGAGCTCGTAGACGCCCTCGACCTCAAAGCCCTCGAGCGCCAGGCGGCGCGCCATGATGAGGCCGATGTCGCCGGAGCCCAGGATGACAAAGCGGCTTCCGGGCTTGAGATTCTCGATGTTGATGTAGCGCTGTGCGAGGCCCGCGGTAAAGACGCCGGCAGGGCGGCTGCCGGGGATTTTGATCTCGGAGCGTGTGCGCTCGCGGCAGCCCATGGCGAGAACCACCGCATGGGCAGTGAGGGTTACCATGCCTGTTTCGCTCATGAAGACGACGTCTGACGTGCCAGACTCGTCGTCATGGTGAATAGAGAGCACCATGGAGCCCAGGTAGACCTTGATGGGGGAGTCTTCTACGCGGTCGATGAAGCGCTGGGCGTACTCGGGACCGGTGAGCTCTTCTTTGAAATAAGTGAGGCCAAAGCCGGGGTGGATGCACTGGCGCAGGATGCCACCGAGTTGAGCATTGCGCTCGACGATTGCGGTAGAAGCGCCAACGTCGGCCGCCTTGAGGGCTGCAGCCATGCCCGCGGGGCCACCGCCGATAACGACGACGTCATAGGTAATCTCGTTCATTTAATCATCGTCCTTCACGGGACCGAGGACTATTTCGGAGCCGGGGTTCTCTAAAAGAACCTTAGCAGGGGCTATACCCAACTCGCGGGACAAAATGTCCACGACGCGACTTTGGCAAAAACCACTTTGGCAACGGCCCATTCCAGCACGGCAACGGCGCTTGACTCCCTCGACAGAAGTAGCGCCAGGCGCACGATGGATGGCGGCGACGATTTCTGCTTCGGGGACCGTTTCGCAGCGGCAAACAATGCGCCCCCATGCGGGATCGCCCTGGATGAGCTCGTCTTGATGCTCGGTGGAGGCAATATCGAAATCTTCCGGTGCATGACGAATGGGGTTGAAATTTGGGTTTTGGGGCAGAGGAACTCCTGCGTTGCGAAGGCATTCGACCATATATTCCGCGATGGCCGGGGCGCTGGCGACGCCGGGAGACTGGATGCCCGCTGCTTGGAACAGACGGTGCTGCAGTTTGGATTGACCAATAAAGAAATCGTTTGTATCGGTGATGACGGCGCGGCCGCCAGCGAATTGGCGAATAGATGAGCGAACGTCGAGAGACGGCACGAGTTTTGTGGCACCCGCCATGAGCTCTTCAATATCTGCAGCGTAGCAGGAGAGGTCGCCCTTTTCGCGCATGATGGCGGTGGATCCGATGAGAATATTGCCATGCACCGTTCCCATTACGACAACACCCTTTGTTGTGGGGGTGGGGACGGGATAGATAGGCATGATCGACTTAGCCGTGACGTTCTTGTCGAGAACCAGCAGATTGCCCTGGCGCCAGCCGATTTCAAAATGCTCTCCGCCAGCCATGTGGGAGATGGTGTCTGCGTAGCATCCCGCTGCATTTATGAGCCATTTTGCGGAGATATCTCCCTTGGGTGTATGCAGGATAAAGGAGCCATTTTGCTGTTCGATGCTACGGACAGGGGCATTGAGCAAAAACCCGACGCCGTTTGCGGCGGCGTTTTCTGCAGCCGCGATAGCTACATCAAAAGGGTCAACGATGCCCGTATGGGGACAATAGAGCGCCTGGATGGCATTGGGCGATGCCTGAGGTTCGAGCTCATGAATTCGCTTGGGGCCAATGATTTGCAGCCCGTCCACGCCGTTCGCCCGACCGTTTTTGAGTAGCGTTTGCAGGTGCGCACAGTCGCTTTGGGTAAACGCCAGCACCATGGATCCGGTTCTTTTGAACTCAAACCCAAGTTCTTTTGACCAAGCGCTGTAGAGCTTATTGCCACGCGCGTTCACCTTGCTTTTCATAGTTCCAGGCGCGGGGTCGTACCCAGAATGGATAAGACCCCCGTTTGCTTTGGTGGTTCCGCAGGCAATGTCATTGGCTGCTTCGACAACGAGCGTCTGGGGCGAATAGCGCGATAGTTCTCGCGCTATGGCACAGCCTATGATGCCTCCACCTACGATGGCGATATCGCATGCAATCATATGGCCTCCAAGGTTCCCTTTGGGAGAATGTGGACGTATTGTCTCACTAGCAACAATAATCAACACAAATCAAAATATGGCAACGGAAAACCGTTTATCTTCGGTAAATGGAAGACATTTGAGGGGGGGGTAATACGATCTGTCGAAGACATATGTGCGAGAAACAATAAAAAACAAGGATATTCAACGCCATGTGCAGGCGCGTTGAATATCCTCGACCTTGAAAAATGTGAAAATGAAGAGAGGGGCCGGTCGTTATCCGAGAAGCTCTGGAGTACTCGTTTCTCTGTCGTCGTCGATGATGCTGCAACCTTTGCTGCGTAGCGCCTCGTGCCATTTGGCGTCGAGGGGACGGTCGGTGATGACGGCGGTGATTTCGTCGAAGTCGCAGATACGCACGAAGGACGTTTGGCCAAATTTAGTGTGGTCGACTACGAGATACTGCTTATCGGAGCGTTCGATCATCAGGTGGCGGATGGACGCCCACTGGTCGGTTGACTCGGTGATGCCGTTGTTGATGGAAACGGTTCGGCACGAGATAAATGCCTTGTCAACGTAGTATTCGGCAAGGGCTCGTTGCGCAATCGTTCCAAAAAATGCCTGCTCTTTAATGGAAAACTCGCCGCCAACACTCACCAATCGGATGTTCTCGCTTTGGGCAAAGAGGTTCATGATCATTAGGTTGTTGGTGACTACTGTGATGTTGAGGCCGCTGAGGGCCTTGGCAATGTGATAGCAGGTGGTCGAGTTGTCCAAGAAGATGGCATCGCCATTGCTTACAAGGTTGTAGCAGCGCTTGGCGATAAGCTCCTTCTCGTTAATATAGACGGCTTTTCGCAGGTCAATGTCAATGAGGTTTTCGACGCCGCTTTGAATGAATGCCCCGCCGTGGGTGCGCATGAGCACACCCTCCTTTTCCAGGGCTTTAAGATCGCGTCGAATCGTCTCGCCGGTTACACCGAATTGCTCGGCGAGCGCGGCAACAGAGGCGCTTTTTTTGGCGATGACGATTTCTTTGATCTGCTGTTTACGTTCTGCGGCAAGCATCGGTTTCACCTCGATGTTGATTTAAGTGTTTGCTAATCAATATAGCAAGCACAAAACAAAATGCCACGGTGAACTTCCTTTATATGGCCTTTTACCACTCAACTTGTAATTACTACCGTTTGGAAGAATGACAAAACGCTCAGACTTGAACATGTTGACAGTGTGGAATTGGAGCATAGAATCAAATTAAATCAACACGAACCAACACTAAGCAATGGAGAGGAGTTGAAGGAATGGGTCTTATGAATGAGGTGCAGGCCATTGTGGACGCCGGTACTGTGCTTTATAAGCAGGGCTATGTTGTGTCCAATGACGGCAATATCAGCGTGCGCATCTCTCCCGATACCATCGTCGTTACGCCTACGGGTGTTTCGAAAGGCGATATGAATCCCGACATGATGGTTGTCATGGGCCTTGACGGCAACGTCATCTCGAAAGGCCTTCGTGGCCCGTCGAGCGAGGTAAAGATGCATCTGCGCGTCTATCGGGAAAACCCCGACGTCACCGCGGTCGTTCACGCACATCCCATCTACGCAACGTCATTTGCAATCGCGGGAGTGCCGTTGGACAAGCCGATTCTTTCTGAGGCGATGCTGCAAGTTGGCGTGGTGCCCGTTGCGCACTACGCCAAGCCCGGCACGACCGATGTTCCCGATAGCATCGCTCCGTTTGTTAAGGACTACGCAGCGGTCATGCTTTCCAACCACGGCGTGCTTACCTGGGGCTCCGATCTCGAGCAGGCGCTCGCGCGCATGGAAGTGGTCGAGAACTACGCCAAGGTCACCCTCGTGGTGAATCAAATCGGTTCTGAGCGCGGTCTTTCTCAAGATCAGGTAGACGGTCTTGCAGGCATTCGTCAGAACATGGGGCTTTCGCCCATCGTGATGCCCAAGGGCAACGCAGAGGTAATCAACGGGACCGACGTGATCCCGCAAGGCAACTAAGGATAAGGAAAATATCGCATGGTTCTGAGGAAAGAGCTCGTTCAGGTTCACCAGAAGTACGCCTCTCAGGAAGAAGCGCTTCGCTCGATTGCGCAGACGTTTGTTGATCTGGGCGTCGTCAAGGAAAGCTTCCCGCAGGCGATCATCGACCGCGAGGCGGTCTATCCAACAGGTCTTCCTGCCTCCGAGTTCGATATCGCGATCTCGCACTGCGACAGCGACCACGTGAACGAGAGCGCCATCGGTGCCGTCGTTCTTGATGAGCCGGTCGAGTTCGAGATGATGGGCGGCATGGGAGATGGCCCGCTGAGCGTTCGCCTGATTTTCATGCTCGCTATCAAGGACCCCAAAGCTCAGGTTCCTACGCTGCAAAAGATGATGGCAATCATCCAGAATCAGCAGCTTTTGAAGGATATTCGCGAAGCCGATACCGCAGAAGAGGCGTTTGACCTCATCGCTCCGGCACTCGCTGAATAGAAAGTCATCATGGTCGCGCCTGAAAGTGGGCGATCGAAAGGGAGAAAGGACGAAAGATGGCTGAGATTAGTATCCTCTCTGTTTGCGGTTCGGGAGTTGTGACCTCCCACATGGTCGCAAACAAGCTTGTCGAGATGTTTGAGGACGAGGGCTACGACGTCACCACTGACGAGTGCAACCCCTCCGAGCTCGACGGCTATCTGACCCGTGGCAGCTACGACTTTATCGCTTACTCGAGCCCCATCGGCGACGACACCCACGGTGTGCCCGCGTTTAGCGCTATGGGCCTGATCACCGGCCTCGGCGAGGACGAGTTCAAAGAGGAGGCCCTTGAGGCCCTTCACGCTGCCGGCAAGTAATTGCCCGCACTGATTTGCATTTACGAATGCTGCTTACACGAAAGGGGATGGCATGGACGCATTCCTGAGCGCCTTGAACATGTTCTTCACGACATTTAAGGCTGCCGTATTTGTACCTGTTTTTATTTTTGTTATTGCTTTGGCAATGGGCGTTAAGCCCAAGAAGGCCTTCTTCTCGGCCCTGTCTGCAGGCGTTGGCCTTGAGGGCTTCTCCCTGGTCATTGGTTCCTATAGCCCGATCCTGTCGCCGATTATCGACAACATGATCAACGCCGTGGGCATCAACCTGCCGATCGTTGACCTTGGCTGGCAGACCACCTCGATTATCGCTTACTCCTATCAGGTTGGCATGATCTACATCGCGGTCGCTATTGCTCTTCAGGTTATCCTGTACCTCGTACACTACACCACGGTCTTCCAGGCCGGCGACCTTTGGAACAACTATTCCTACTTCGCATGGGGCTCCTGCCTGTTCGTTTTGACCGGCAACTTCTGGCTCGCCATGGCTTGCATGGTTGTCCAGCAGCTCTACACCCTGCTTTGCACCGAGGTTATCGCCAAGCGTTGGTCCAACTACTATGGTTATCCCAACTGCACCATTGCCTCCCTGCACACCGCTACCGTGGGCATCTTTGCCGTGCCGCTGAACCTGCTGCTCGACAAGCTCGGTCTGTACAAGGTCAACGCCGACCCCGCCGTCCTGCGCAAGAAGCTCGGCTTCATCGGTGAGCCCATGACCCTGGGTCTCTTCCTCGGCCTGTTCATCGGTATCGTCGGTGACTTCAACAAGCTCGGTGAGCTTGCTACCTGGGGCGAGATTACGACCTGCGGCATCGCAACCGCTGCCGTCATGGCTGTCTTCCCCAAGGTCTCCGGCATCTTCGCTGGTTCCTTCTCGCCGATCACCGAGGCCGGCAAGAAGAAGATGAAGGCCGCTGGTCACGCTGACCGCGAGTGGTACCTGGCTGTCAACGACGCTACCGGCTATGGCGAGGCTGCAACCCTCATCACCGGTATCCTCCTGATGCCCACCACGCTCGTTGTGTCCTTCATCCTTCCTGGCAACCTGGTTCTGCCCATGCTCGACCTCGTCGCCATCCCCTACATCATCCAGCCCTTCGTCGCTTGCTCCAACGGTAACATCCTGAAGTCCTTCATTGGCGGCCTGATCTTCATGATCGCCAACCTGTACTTCTGCACCCTCACCGGTCCTGCTTTCACCGATGTCGCCATCTCTACGGGCATTGACCTGCAGGGCGCCACGATGGTTACCTCGCTCGTCATCCTTGGCCAGCCCGTTGGTGCCGTTATCTTCCTCGCCTTCCTGACGCAGAACCCGATCATCATCGGTGCTGTTGTCGTGGTCTATGTCATCTGCTACGTCCTGGTTCACAAGAACATGACCGCTATTCACGAGTTCATTGAGAACAGCGCTTTGAACCACACGACCAAGAAGGTCGAGACTGCTGCCTAATTCAGCCTGCTTGCTGAAGTAGCAATGCTCTTGCGGCGGGCCGGACATAATCGCCGGCCCGCTTTTTTAAACCACTAATGTTAGAGAGAGGACAACATATGGCAACCGCTGCCGATGTTAAAGTCGAGTACAAGACGCTTGTAAAAGAGTCCGGCCTGCGCATGCTTGAGAGCGGTCTTACCGTGGCAACGTGGGGCAACGTGAGCTATTGCGATCGCGAGACGGGGCTTGTCTACATCACGCCGAGCGGTATGGACTACACCACCATCACTGAGGACGACATTTGCGTGTACGATCTGGATGGTAATCATATCGAAGGCGACCGTCGCCCCTCCATTGAGCTCCATCTGCATATCGGCATGTTTAACGCTCGTCCCGAGGCATGCGCTTGCATTCACACGCACCCTATCTTCTCGACGGTCTTCTCCTCGTCCTCGCAGAAAGCCAGCATGGCGCCGGTGCCCTTGCCCACGGGAACGTCCGCGGTGTACTGGGCCATGCCCATCATCTGGGCGATACAGTGCGTTGCTGCGAGTACCAGCTGCCGGGCACTCAGGCTCTGGCCGATGAGGCCATGAAGACCATTGGCGACAAGGCGAATGCTTGCATGCTTCGCAGCCACGGCCTTGTGTGCATCGGCGCCGATATGGACGCCGCCTTCAAGGTTTCCACAGTTGTCGAGATGGTCGCAGAGATTTACTGGCGCATTCGCGCAACCGGCGGCACGTACGTGCCGATCGCGGCCGAGAACGTTTCTGCCATGCAGGAGTTCGTGAAGACCAAGTACGGCCAGTACTAAGATTGGCGCGCGGCAGTGTGGGGACGCTATCGCGCGATGTAAAGGCAATAACCGAGGGAGAACATCATGGCAGCATCGCCTACTTATACCTACACGTTTAAGGTCGAACCTCAGATGTTTCGACGTGCCCTGTATTTCAACACGTTTGGCAAGCAGCGCATTCAATCGGTCATCATCGCCGCTATGGCGGTGATGGGAGTGGGGATGCTGTTGGCAAATCTCGTCTTTCATGTTGAGATGACGAGTGTCATGCAGCTGTGCTACATCGTTATCATCGCTGCGGTTCCGTTGTTGCTGTTCTCCTGTGAGCATAGCTATCGCGACTACAAGAAGTCGCCTTTGGCCGATGCCGTGCGTTCGGTGTCTATTAACGAAGACTGGCTTAAGTTCAAGGTTGCCGGTGGTGTCGACTCCGAGAAGATCGAGTGGCGTCAAGTTTCGGCAGTCTTTGAGCTCGCGGAGTTCTTCATTATCTATCGCGATGCCAACCTCATGGTGCTTTTGCCCAAGAGCGCTGTTGCGACAGATGAGCTGCCCAAGATTCGCGCCGTCATGCGCCACAACCTTGGTCGCGGCTTCCATCTGCGTCGTATTGGACAGGCTGCTGTGGCATAGCCTGTTGTGCGCATAGCGCGTTGCGGCAACGTTATTCATCAACTCTGCCGTTCAAAATCAAACCCGTCGTTATTCTCCCTCTGATAGGAAGATTTTGGACGGCGTCTTGAGCTTGGCCCCGTCGGTCCCCACCGGCGGGGCCTTTTGCGTAGAAACAAATAGTGCGTCGGATAAAGGCGCGGATCTGTTTAGCGCTCGCCTTCACCGCGAAGCCCTTAAAGGACCGCTCTCGTTAGCGTTGTGTGCAACCTCACCTTGCTTTTGGATGGTTGGTGCACGATTAATCTCTTTTACACTGCCGTTCACCCTCTGATTAGCTCCGTTCATCTTCGAATATCTCGTTTTGACTCCAATTTGAGAAAAAGAAGATAAAAATAGGTGCTGTCAAAAGAAAAAGTAGATAAACAGAGATTCGTTTACCGGCTTTTTCACTTTTGGGAAGAGGGAGGACCTGCATGAGCTCGATTTTGGATACGCCGCTTCTTAAAGAGGCTGTCGCATCGTGCCATTACTTCTGGGAGGCCGGTTGGGGTGAATTCCACGCTGGCAATCTGAGCTATCTTCTGTCTGAAGAAGAGCTGGCTGATTTGAAGCCATTTTTCCGTGACGATCCTATTCGCGTTCCCGTAGCTTTCGATACTTGTGGCCTCGAGGGTCGCTACTTCCTGGCTACTCGTTCTGGCGGTCAGTTCCGCACGTTGCCCGATCGCGTTGAGCGCGACATGGGAATCATCCGCGTGGTCGAGGGCGCTTACGAGATCGTGTGGGGCTATGAGGACGGTGCCGGTAGGCCCACGAGCGAGATTCCGGCTCACCTGCTGTGTCATGCAGCGCGTCTGTCGCAGAATCCCGATAACCGTATTGTCATGCACTGCCATCCCACGTACCTCAACGCCATGAGCACGATTGCCGATATGAGCGAAGAGGCGCTGACCAAGACGCTTTGGTCGCTCAACTCGGAGTGCGTGCTTGTGTTTCCCGATGGCGTTGGCGTGCTTCCGTGGATGAAGTGCGGCGAAGGCCCTATCGGTCCGGCTACTGCCGAGAAGATGAAGACCTATCGCGTAGTTGTGTGGCCCTACCACGGCATCTTCGCTTCGGGTTCTTCTTTCGACGAGACGATCGGTCTTATCGAGACTATCGACAAGAATGCCCATGTCTACGTTTCGGTCGGCGGAAACATCAAGCAGTGCATCACCGATGAGCAGGTGCACGAGCTGGCCGATCACTTTGGTCTCGAGACCGCTTTTTAATAACCCCTGTATTTGATTTGGAGCGCGTATGTCGCAGGACGCAGTATCGCTTGGTTCGCTTATCCACGAGGATATGGTCTATTTCGATGTTGAGGCCGAGACGTGGCAAGACGTCGTGCGAATCCTGGCAGGTCATGCCATTGAGCACGGATATGCCGTCGAGGGCTATGCCGAGGATGTCATCGAGCGTGAGGAGCTTTATCCCACAGGTTTGCCAACCGATGTCATGAAGGTGGCCATTCCGCACGCCATGGTCCAAGACCACGTAAAAGAGGCTGCCATCGTCGTTGGCAAGCTTGCGCACCCCGTCGATTTCAAGGAAATGGGCGACGGCGAGAACGATGTTCCCGTCGAGATGGTCTACATGCTCGTAGCTAAGGGTGACAAGCATCATCTGGCCGTGCTTCAGCAACTTATCAGTGTGTTTGCGACGCCCGAGTTCATGACCGAGCTCAAGGCCGTCGAGGACCCCGCCTCGCTCAAGGCAACCTTGATTGACCTGGCAGGAAAAGTAGTCCTTTAACTTCGGGATTTTGTTCATGTGCAGCAAAGAGCAAATGAACGTTCCATAGATACTCAGATTTGTCTCATAAGGAAGGGAGGAAACAATGAAGAGGATCATCGTTGCCTGTGGAGGTGGAATCGCGACATCTGCGACCGTGGCCACCAAGATCAACAGCAGGCTCAAGGATGCGCGTTTGGCGAACATGGCCAAGTGCGACGCGGTCGATATCAAGTCGCTCGACCGCGAGTTTTCCGGTTCGGACCTATACGTTTCGATCACTCCGGTTCGCGGCAAGGTAATCGAGGCCCCGATTCCCGTCATCAACGGTATGCCGTTTTTGACCGGTGTGGGCGCCGATGCGTGCTTCGACAAGATCGTGGAAACGCTGGGCCTCAAGTAATGCATCTAGCAACGCATCAACAGGAATGTTGGATTTAGCAAAGGGAGTGTAATACATGGAACTCCTCGCATCATTCTTCCAGGCCATCTTGGATCTGGGATCGTCCGTCTTCATGCCTCTGGTCGTTATGATCATCGGTTTGATCGTTGGTCTCAAGCCCTCAAAGGCTTTTGGTGCAGGTCTGACCCTCGGCGTCGCTATCGTGGGTATTAACCTCGTTGTGACCTACATGTCGACCTCCATCGGCGAACCGGTTCAGGGCTTTGTCGAGACGCTCGGCCTGCAGCTCTCCGGTCTCGACATGGGTTGGTCGCCGGCGCTCGGCCTCGTGTGGTCTTGGCGCTACGTCTTCTTGATGTTTGTTATCCAGATTGCGATCAACGTCGTCATGCTGCTGCTCAACCAGACCGACACCCTCAACGTCGATATGTGGAACGTTGCCAATCAGGGCTTCACCGCCTTCTTGATTTACTGCGTGACCGGCTCCGTGGTCGCAGGCTTCATCGCTGGCGGTATCCAGGTCATCCTCGAGCTCAAGAGCTCCGACGCCACCAAGTATCAGATCCAGGAGCTCACGGGCTGCCCGGGCATCGGCATGCCACATCCCATGTTCCTCTCGAACATCATCTTCTATCCCATCGCTTGCGCGCTGGACAAGGTGTTCCCCGCCGAGACCAAGCTTGACTGCGCTGCTCTGCAGGACAAGATCGGCATCTTTGGTGAGAACCACGTTATCGGCTTCATCCTCGGTACCGTTATCGGCCTTATCGCAGGCCAGGGCGAGCAGGCATTCGCAACCGGCGTTATGGCCGCAACCGCTCTTACTCTCTTCCCGATGGTTTCCAAGCTGTTCATGACTGCTCTGACCCCCATCTCCGAGGCTGCCTCCGCATGGGTTCAGAAGCGCTTCCCCGGCCGTCAGATGGTCGTCGGTCTGGATTGGCCGATCCTCGCCGGTAACTCCGAGATCTGGGTCGCCATCATCCTGACCATCCCTGTTGCCCTCGCTGTTTCCCTCGTGCTTCCCGGCAACACCGTTCTGCCCTTCGGCAACCTCATGAACGTCTGCGTCTGCGCCGCTGCTTTCGTTTCTTGCAAGGGCGACCTGCGCAAGATGATCGTCATCTCCTGGCTCATGGTCCCCATCCTGTGCTGGTCTGCTTCCGACTTTGCTCCGATGCTTACCCAGCTTGCCCAGGAAGTGGGCGGCACCCTGCCCGAGGGCGGCCTGCAGCTCGCTTGGTGGGGCATGGATATCGCCGAGGTCCGTTGGGCAGCCGTCGAGGCCTGCCGCGGCAACATCGGTGGCATCGCAGCCATCGTCGGCTACCTGGCTCTTTGCATCCCTTATTTCAAGGCTCAGCGCAAGGAAGAGCGCGCCGCAGCCGAGCGCATGGGCGTCGAGTACATCGGCAAGTAAGCTCATCGCTTCAAGTATTTAGCTCTAGGAGGTCATTGGAATGTCCAAGAAAGCATCGAACCTGCTCAAAACGATCGCGTGGTGCGTCATGGTTGTGCTCGCTGTCTACTACCTGGTATGCGCATTTACGACCAGAAACCTCGTCGCTACCGCAATCGCTGCTTTCTTGGCATTCATCGCGGTCAAAACGTCTGCAATGGTCCCTATTCCAGAGATCTATCGCAATCAAGGCGTGACCGAGGAGATGTTCTCCGGCAAGCGTAGGAAGAAGTCTGCGAATTAATCGCCCCTTCTCTCGACTTGTACTTTTGCCCGCGCTGCATGCTTCGAGCAAATGCGCGGGCCACCAACGACAAAAGTTCTGAAACGATTCGAAAGGAATTCGATTATGAGCGACCAGACCATGAAGGCAGTACGTTTCTATGCCCCCGGCGACATCCGTGTTGAGGAGATCCCCGTTCCGCAGCCCGGTCCCGGTGAGGTCGTCATCAAGAACAAGGTCACGCTGACTTGCGGTACCGACGTCAAGACCTATAAGCGCGGTTATCGCTATGAGCCTCCCTTCGGCTTTGGCCATGAGGCATCCGGCGTCGTCGCGGCCGTGGGAGAAGGCGTTACCAACTTCAAGGTTGGCGATCGCGTGGTGGCTCACAACTCCGCACCCTGCGGTCACTGCTACTACTGCAAGCGTGGCGACGAGTCCATGTGCGAGAGCCTGATTCAGAATCAGTTTGATAACGGCGCTTACGCCGAGTATCAGCTTATTCCCGCTCCCATCGTCAACATGAACATGTTTCATATGCCCGACGAGATGAGCTACAAGCAGGCGGCCCTTCTCGAGCCTATGGCTTGCTCTGTCTACGGTACGGCCAACTGCCCGATTGAGATTGGCGACTACGTGGTCGTTAACGGCTGCGGCCCCATCGGTCTGGGCTTCGTGCGCATGTGCGTCCTGCGCGGTGCCCATGTCATCGCTTGCGATATGTCCGCTGCTCGTCTCGAGGCTGCCAAGAAGCTCGGCGCTGTCGACACCGTCAAGGTCGACGAGGTCGAGGATCAGGCTCAGGCGGTCAAGGATCTTACCGAGGACGGCCGCGGCGTAGACGTTGCCATCGAGGCAACGGGTGTTCCGTCGGTCTGGGAGAGCGCTATGCACATGGCTCGCCCGGGTGGTTTTATCCTGTTGTTCGGTGGCCTGAAGAAGGGCTCCGAGGTTTCGCTCGATGCCAATCTCATGCACTACAGCCAGCTTACGGTCAAGGGCGTGTTCCACACCACCCCGATGTATGTCCACAGCACCTTCGAGATGATCAAGATGGGCCAGTTCCCCGAGGAGATCTTCGTCCAGAACGAGTACTCCATCGACGACACCGAGAAGGCAATTCTCGAGCACGCCTCCGGCGCGGTCATCAAGAACGCAATCGTCTATCCGGACTAATCGTCTCCTTTGCTTCCGAACTGGTTTGAGCGGCACCAACGACAGTTATTCAGCCAGTTCGGAAGCCCTTTCGCGGGCACGCAATGCGGGAACGTCTTGCCTGCGCGCCTGCGCGAACATGGATGAGCGAAACCTCGCTTTTCCATATTCGCGCATGCACATGCTTGTTACGTTGTCCCCCAATCGAATCCCGCGCTGACCTCGGGCCATCGCGGGATTTTTTTACGAGAGGATTTGCTATGAAAAAGTTCATCAACGATCCGGCTGATGTCGAGCGTCAAGTGGTCGATGGTTACGTGAAGGCATATCCGTCGCTCATCGCAAAGGCGGCAGACGATATCGTCGTGCGCGCACATGCCAAACGCGATAAGGTTGCCCTTGTTTCTGGTGGCGGCATGGGCCATGAGCCGGCACATCTTGGATTTGTAGGGTCTGGCATGCTCGATGCCGCGGTGGGCGGTGCTGTGTTTACTTCGCCCGCGGTGGACAGGGTCGCCGCCGGGATTGGAGCGGTGGCGCCTGGCAACAAGGGTGTCTTGCTGGTCATCAAGAACTACACGGGTGATGCCGTGAACTTTAAGATGGCTGAACAGGCGGCTAAAGAAGACGGATTTAGCGTTGACCATGTGATTGTGGACGATGACGTGGCGGTTCAGGACTCAACGTTTACCGTTGGCCGCCGTGGCGTGGCGGGCACCGTTTTTGTTCATAAGTGCGCTGGTGCGGCGGCTGAGGCTGGAGTCGAGCTGCCTGAGGTGAAGCGCGTTGCCGAGAAGGTTATCGCCAACGTTCGCACTATGGGCGTTGCGATTGAGCCCTGTACGGTGCCCGCTGCGGGAAAGCCTGGCTTCGAGCTCGCGAATGACGAGATGGAGATGGGCGTTGGTATTCATGGCGAGCCTGGTGTGCGCCGCGCTGCCATGGAGCCCGTTGACGCCATGGTCGACGAGATGCTTGAGAAGATCTTGGGCGACATCGACTATTCCGGCCATGAGGTCGTAGTGATGGTCAATAGCTCGGGCGCTACTCCGCCCTATGAGCTCGCTATTGTGAATAACCGCGTACACGATGTTTTGACTTCTCGGGGCATCCCCGTTTGGCGTACCTACATGGGTCCGTATATGACATCTCTCGAGATGCGTGGTTTCTCTATTTCGATTTTGCGCTTGGACGATGAGCTCAAGGAGCTCTTGGCGGCGCCCGCTCAGGCTCCTGCATGGGTCGAGGGATCCGTGGTGCGAGAGGCGACCGATGCCGCTCCAGCGGCAGCAAAGGTGCACGAGCAAAAGGCTGAGGCCGTCGATGGCGGTGTTGCCGACGAAGCGACGGAGCTTGTGTGTCGTGCACTTTCCGAAGTCGCAGACGTGCTTAGCACCCATAAAGATGAACTCACCGAGCTCGATATGCCTATTGGCGACTCCGATCACGGTATCAATATGGCCCGCGGCTTCGAAGCTGTTCGTGAGCAGCTGCCCGTTCTTGAAAAGGGCGGTGTCCCCGCAGCTCTTCGCACGGCTGGGATGACGGTTGTTTCGAAGGTGGGCGGCTCTTCGGGTCCGCTATACGGAACCATTTTGCGCAAGCTGGGAATTACTGCAAAAAAGATGGGTGGGCTGACGCTCGATTCGTTCACCGTAGGCCTCGATGCTGGGTTCAAAGGAATTCAGGAGCTCGCCGGTGCCAAAGAGGGCGATAAGACCATGCTCGATGCCATGGCTCCCGCTATCAGCTCGCTCGAGCGTAGCGTCGAGGCACATCAAGGTATTGCCGAAGCACTAGACGCGGCTGCCGCAGCTGCCGCCGAAGGAGCAGAGGCTACGATTCCACTGATTGCGCGTAAGGGCCGTGCCAGCTATCTGGGCGAGCGCTCCGTGGGTCACAAGGATCCCGGTGCAGCTTCCTTTGCTTACTGCATGGCGGCGATCGCGCAGGCTTACAAGAATTAAGAAAGAGAGGCGGGCTCGATCGATACGACCGGGCCCGAACTATTGGAGGGGTCTTTTATGGTTGGAACCGTTCTCGTTTCGCATTCGCAGGCTTTGGCCGAGGCAATGGTGGACTACGCTCATATGATGGCGCCGCAGGCAGTGGTAGTTGCTGCTGGCGGCTTGGAAGATGGAACATTTGGTACGAGCTACGAGAAGATCGAGGCTGCAATCGAGCAGGCGCAGCAGGGTGATGGAGTCGTGGTGCTTATGGATATGGGCAGCGCGGTCATGACTGTCAAAATGGTGCTCGAGGATATGGAAGATGATACCGTTGCCATGGCGGACTGTCCTTTTGTTGAGGGCGCTGTCGAAGGAACCGTACTGGCCCAGTCGGGCGCTGCGCTTGCCGAGATTGTTCAGGCGCTGAGCAACGTTGGTGCCGTTCATAAGCTATGATTTGATTTGTGTAATTAAAGGAAGCATATCGGTGAAAAATGAGTTCAAGGGATGCTTCTTTGTTTGGCGCTGTGGCGTTTAATGCTCACGGCGCAAAGGGGTGGGCGTTATGACTACGGCGACAGAAAAGGCCGGTGAGCGGAAGCTCTTTCCCGAGGAGCGTCGTGCCGCCATTTTGGGCATTCTTTCGCGGCAGCCTAAAGTGATGGTTAACGATCTTGCTAGCAAATTTGGGGTTTCGACCTTTACGGTCCGTGCTGATCTTGATGAGCTTGAGAGCGAAGGCAAGTTGCGCCGCTGCCATGGTGGGGCAATGTCTGTGGCAAAGACCATGAAGGTGGAGGACTATCAGAAGCGGCGCTCTCATGCGAGCGATGCCAAGAGCGCCATCGGTGCTGCCGCCGTTCAGTTTGTCGAGGCGGGCGATT
>OLSA01001817.1_pt1 | contig 16940 bp, 19 predicted proteins | sample 1672731 | NCBI WGS metagenome assembly OLSA01 (sample SAMEA3136718, study PRJEB25190) | human gut metagenome | biome: human gut; feature: human-associated habitat; material: faeces | place: Austria | collected 2013
ACAAATGTGTACCAATAAACAGCCAGATAAATCTCTCCGCCCAAGAGTTTGAATAGTAAACAGAGAGCCGGGAAACCGCATAAAATAGCGGACTTTTCGGCTCTTAGTGTATGACGTGATACCTTTTTGATACTTATATTTCAAGTGTTATCAATATCTTCATTTTCCTGCGATAAATCAATTAATTCATCAGCGTATTTTAGTAGAACATCTTCGTAATTGGAAAGTGCTAATAAGAGGTTGTCTGTATTTGGCTTTGCAGATTCAATTAAATCTTCGTAAGCCTCACGCGCTTCATTTGAGGATAATTCGACATAATAGTCTAAAGCATCGTCATATGCGACATTACCATAATCTTCTGATAAAATCCTAAATGTGTAAGTTTCTTCGTCAAATTTAGCTAAATCTTCGAGAGAGTAACAAATCGAAGATATTTGATTGTTTAGATTATCAATATCATGTCTGAATTTTTCAATTAGCTTATCAGCTTCTTCGTAATGTTCGAAATCAGAATCATCAATGAATTCATCATATTCATCGTCTAATTCAGATATTATTCCAGATAATAGTTCTTCAAATTTTTGTACGGTTTCCATTAAATTTTCTAATAATTTCCATGTTAAAACATTAGAACTATAGTTAAAATATTCAACAGGTCGGAAATTAGTATTATAATCTTCATATATACCATATGATGAGTCATGAACTTCTTCAAACATATTATGAATAAACGATATTGCACTATAAATTCCTGCGACATAGTTTACATAATTGCGTTTGTAATAATCAATAGAGTTAGATAAAATACAAGGAATCAATGAATTATGTATATAGTCTATAAAATGTCTATCCTTTGATAGAGTTCCACATTCATAATTACGAGCACTTTCGTCTGAAAAATTAGCAGATCCCCAATAAACAATATTATTGGTTAAAATTATTTTACCATGATTATTGAATTTGAAAAATATATTAGCTAATTTTCCGATAGATTCTGGCTTTAATTTACGTTGATAAATTTTTATAGTTTCTTTTGCTCTGTTTCGTGCAGTTGCTCCCCAATAAGAATGCCAGCGATTGGGGATATTTGTTACAAGGCGAATTGGTATATTACGTGTACCAGCTTCCTTTAAAGCTTCTAATAAGGAATTTTGTGATTGTGAAATATTGAAAGTGATAATGTCGATGTATTTAGCATTAGGAAAATCATCAATAACATCTTCGTAGCATAAAGAACCTTCACTAGAAACAAAAGTAGCATTTGCTAAAGGAATACGTGTTAGGGTATCACTTTTTTGCATAATTATTTTCTCCATTGATAGCTATTATTTTTATTGTCATGTCCTTTTTCATCAACGCTGCTGCTGGAAGCTGGCCAGTTGATTTTCCATTCAAAATATTCGATCTCTGAAATTTCTCCGCTTTTTAGCTGTTCTTTCCGCAGATACCATTCACATAGAAATTCATTTATCAGACCGTAATCAATCCACATACCGATAGGGGCATGAGTAGGCCATTCGTCATTATCATTATAGCGAACAGATTTATCATCAGAAGCGTTGCACTTGCCGGGATTGCGGATAAGTTGGAACAGATGAAAAGTATTGCGGTTGTCCTCGTCAAGCCAGAAAAAAGTTTGCATAATGTCCTCGGCGCAGCCAGGGGCTTCGGTAATAAAATTGATATAGTTGACACTCAAAATCCTGGCAATTTCTATGAGAGTATCTTTTTTGGGAACACGATAACCGGATTCATATTGTGCTACACGAACATCAGCGTTGCGTTCCTCATATCCCAGCTTCAAGCCTAGTTCCCGTTGTGTTAACCTCCGAAATGTGCGGATTCTCTTAATTCGTTCTCCTAGTATCATAATTTTGTATCCTTTCCTTAAACTTTACAAATTACATACCATAATCCATTCTTCTTCGTTTCCCTGTACAATATCAAAACCGATGTGTTGCTCAACTTCTGCGACTAATGTGAAATCAGCTTTTGATGTCCCGAAGCGGTCAACATAAATCTGTAATTCGGGAGAAGCGATAATATTTTTCGGCGGCGGTTTTATATCGTCTGGAATAAAAATAGATTCGTATAGGAATCCATTCAATAAAGGATATTCCATTACCGTCATTTCTCGTATCGTGTATTCCATAATGCACTCCTGTGAAAATAGTTATCCCATTTCTTACATTGTAGTATACCTAAAATAATACAGCAACGAAAACTTATCAGAAATGCTAAACTTAATAAAAAAGATAAACTTAATAAAAAAAATATTAACAATAGCAGAAATGTTAAATATACTGAAAACATGGAATTTAACAAAAAAGTTAAGAATTCAAAAGGAGGACGTGTATTTGAAAAATGATTTATTTGTAACAGCCGGAGAAGTGGCGCAGGACTTAGGCATTTCCAAACCATTTGCTTATAAGCTGGTGCGGCAGATGAACGAAGAACTGGAAGATTGACCGATTGGAGGAAAAAGCGGCAGATTTGGAGCGTTTAGAGCGTTATTTTGGTAAGGAACAGGTTCAGTCGGTAGTAGTAGCGAGAAAGAGAAAAAGAAAAGAGCAGACAGTACAATAGAGGAATGTCAAGATAAACTGCGGCAGGCTGAACAGGAAAAGGAATATGCGCTCACGCATCAGAAGAAAGTGGAGATACCGGTTGAAAAGCTGGTACTCTACGAAAGGTGCCGGAACTGTGACCGCAAGGCATATCAGCAGGCGAAAGAGCGGTATGAGCATCAAAGGAATGGACTGGAAAAGAAGTATAAGGCAAAGACTGTTGGATATGATGCAATGCTTATAGTTTTATTGCGGTATGCAATCGTGACGACAGTATTTGCTGCAATGAGATCTGGGATATTTTTAGGCGATTTTACAGCATTTTTCGAGGTACTATGGGATGGTATTCGACAGTCTTGCAAATGGATTGTCGGTGTTGCAAAGGCGTTGGCGCAGGTGGGAGATAGGATACCGAATGAGATGATAGCGATTATAGTGCATTGGTTATTGTTTATTATAGTAATTGCTGGAGTTGCGGGTGTTGTAGGGGTACTGATAGTAATTGTACAAAAGAAAGTTACGAAGGCATATAGAGAGAATTGTTGGGATGTGATTAGCGTTGGTGTGGCAGTAATAAGTCTAGCTGTGGCTGTGTATTTTGGAGATTGGATAAAGTTTTTTGTAAAGTTGAATCTCGTTGCTTTATTGTTATTAGTTCAGGCAGTATATGTTGGAATCTGAGCGTATGTGAAAGGTTGTAAAAGAGCCAGAGGCTATTATTGATGTTAAGGTGTGAGAAATATCGCAGAAAGGTGGATAAAAGTTATGGAAAAATTGGAGAAAGTTATTGTAGAAAATGGAATTACTTATGTGCTTGGCGAGGATGATATTTATTATCCGGATTTACAGTTGCCAGAGGGAACAAATTATAATATCGGAAAGTTTGGACATATGAGATGTGAGTATCTGAAGGAGTTCAGACATGGATATTATATGGAGCTGTTGCTTGAAGGAAAGTTGAATGAATATCTGCATGATATTGATGAGGAATGCCATGAGATGCTGGATAGGATTGTGGAAAAGATGAAGGAGAAACAAGGCGTGACAGAGAAATTGAAAGCGGAGAATCAGATGATGTGGGTGGGGAAGATGAATAATATTATTGCTTGTGCGGAGGAGGTTGTGGTGAGGGAGGTGGTGTATGTTTAGAGAATGTGCAGAATAGTGAATTGTATAAAATATGGTCTGTGTATTATATCAAAATATAGTTTGTGAATTACATTAAAAAGTAGTGGCTTTTTCAAGTGGAAATTGATATAATTATTTTGGTTTATTATACAGAAAAGGATGTATGGTTATGTATAAACATGTAGATTATTACAAAACATATGGTAGAATAATGCAATTTAATAAAAATAAAAAGGAGCCAATCCATAGATGGTATCCATTTGTGGAGGGATATTCAAGGGAGTTTATTGAGTCTATTTTAAAAGAAATGAAAAAAAAAGAATTAGTCTGTCTGGAACCTTTTTCAGGGAGTGGGACAACTGCGCTTGAATTGCAAAATAATAATATACCATGTTATGCATTTGAAGTAAATCCTTTGATGTATTTAATTGCTCGTGTAAAGTTGGAAAATAATTATGATGTAAACAGAATAATATTTTGGCATGACTATATAAAAAATAGTAGAGATAATATGCAAGTTGTGTTACAAACAGCATTTTCAACACTTTATGAAGACGAGAATAAAAAAAAGTGGAATTATAATACCGAAGTAGGTATAGCTATACAAAAATTAAAAAACTCTATATCTAATATTGATGAGGATATATATAAAGACTTATTTACGGTGGCATTAGCTTCTATACTATTAGAAGTTAGCAATTTATATAGAAATGGGAAATGTCTTTCTTATAAAAAGAATTGGAAAGAACGGAGTATATCACAGGATGATGTATTTAGAAGATTTGATGAAAAAATAGAAGAACAAATTATAAGTGATATTAGGGATTCAATGAATAGAAAAACTACTCAGAATAATAAACAGCATCTGTATAATATGGATTCTAGGGTTGGAATAGAAAATGAAGTGCAGGATAATACAATAGATCTGGTAATAACGTCACCTCCTTATTTAAATTCGCGTGATTACACAGATACCTATATGCTTGAATTAAAAACTTTAGGATTTACAGATTCTGCTGCTGAAATACGTAAATTAAGAGAAAAGACATTAAGGTCTCATGTGCAGATAAAGTGGGAGGATGATACTCAAATAAACAATGTACTGTTGACAGAAACTCTTAGAAAATTGGAGAGTGCTTCGGAAAATATTGAACAATGGAACGATTCAATTATTGATATGGTACGTTTATATTTTGTCGATATGAAAAAAATATTTTGCGTATTATATAAAAAAATGAAACAGAATGGACGAGTGTATTTTAATGTTTCTAATTCTGCGTATTTTAATGTTCTTATAGATACCTTGGAAATATGTGCCTCAATTGCAGAACAAGAAGGATTTAAAGTGATAGAGATACGTGATGCAAGAAAACTAAAAACAAGTCCTCAGCAGCAAGAAAAAGTAGGAAAATTATTAGAAGGAATTATAGTTTTAGAAAGGTGAGGCATAATAATGAGAGCAGAAAAGATATATTTACCGTCATTAAAAAGAGTCAGAATATCAAATTATTCTTTATATAATGGAAATATAGATTATGAATTTGTTGATGGATTAAATTTAATTATTGGAGGAAATGGAGTCGGTAAAACAACGTTTATTAGTATTATTAAGTATGCTTTAATTGGCTTATATAAGAAGGATTTAGATGTTAGAGTATATAAGGGAGAAAAAAGACTGATCAGAGGTAAGTATACGAATTGCAATACCTATTTTAGAAGTAGAACTGAGGAGCTAGAGTCTGATAAAGAAGGGTGTGTTGAATTATGGTTTAATATTAATGAAACCGAATTTTACGTTAAAAGAAGTTTGTATGATGTAAAAATTGAGGAGGCAAATTATATAAAGGCTGGGATTGAGTATAAAATTCCGGGCAAAATTTTGAAACAAGAATTATATAAAGAGGACGGTACGGATAGAGAAGATTCTTTGCAATATATGTATGAAAAAACTGTTGCTAATGAGGCAAACTTATCGGATTTTGAGGACTTTATTTTTTTTGTCAATCAAATTTTGCTGTTTGGAGAAAGTAGAGAAAATGTTCTATGGTCAGAAAGTGTTCAGGAACGTTTGTTTAGTAGTTTCCTTAATGATGCTAGTCTTGAAAAACAAAGAAAAGAACATAGTTTGGAAGCAAAATATTATGACAGTGTATCCAGACATAAGCAGGAAGAAATTAAGGCGATAGTTAGAGTTTTAAAACAAATCGATGTTGATAATAACGAGAAGAAAGTTTCTATAAATAAAATATCATTGTTGTCAGAAATTGAGAGTTTAGAAGGTAAGCAAGAGCAAATAGGAAATAATAGAGAGATATGTCAAAAGAAAATTGCAGCCTTATATAAAGAGGCTTCAGAATTTTCGTATAATATAAATAACAAAGAGAAAGAAAAGACACGGCTAGAAAGCAAATCTAAACAGGAATTTTGGCCAGGTATTAATCCCAAATATGCGGTATATAAGAGACAGTTTGTTGGCAATCATGTATGTCCAATTTGCAATGCAAATTTAGAAAATAAAAAGATTGAAGATAAATCAGACGAGTGTTTTTTTTGTCATAGTAAAATCGTTTATGATAGTTCAATGACTCCATTAATTGAGTCGATTAATAATGAATTAGCTGAGTTGACAGAAAAAAGAAAAAGAATAGAAAAACAAATTGCCGATTATGAAATTGAATTAAGCGATTATGATTCAGATTTTAGAAGCAATAAGATTGATTTGTTTAAAAAGAAAAATGAATTAAGAATTTGGGAATCAAAAAAAGAAGAAAAACAGAATGAATCATCATATTTAGCTATGATGAATAGAATTGATGAATTGACATTGGAAAAGGAAAAGGCACAGAATAAGAGTGAACAAAATCAAAATGAATGTAAGGCAATAATGAAAAATATTGAAGAAAGTATGAATGAAATTACTAAAAATATCTCAAATATTTTTGCTGATTTTGCGGAAGCTTTTATGAAATTACCATGTTATTTAACATTAGAGAAAACAATAAATAGTAAGATAAAGATATTTATTCCAGTTATAGATGATAAAATTAGATATGACCAAGAAGCTTTATCAGAATCGCAGCGTTTTTTTGTTGATTATTCATTTAGAATGGGTATTTTATCATATTTTTATGAATGTCCTTCATTTTATATTTGTGAAACACCGGACAGTAGTTTGGATATATCATACGAGGAAAATGCAGCAGATATATTTATGAAGTATTTAACAAATCCCAATGTTTTAATTTTGACATCGAATTTAAATAATAGCACCTTTATAAAGAGTGTTTTAAACAAGGCGAAGAAAAAAAAGGTACTGAATTTATTAAAATATGGGAAAGTTTCATTGGTTCAAAGAAATCATGAAATGTTAAATATGTTATCTAGAGAGATAGAGGAGATGTGTAATGAATAATTATGATGTAATGATGATGAAAAGTGAAGATATATATAAATTAATGAAAATATTAACTAATATCGGATGGAAATCTATACGAGAGACATCTATAAATAGGATTATTTATTTATCAGCTGTTTTATATTCATTTAGATATCCTGATGAAAGTAATATTTTTAAAGAAGATTATATGTTTACTATAACATTGAGCGGACCAGAGGATCCAGATATTGAAAATGCGTTAGTTAATTTAGAAAGTAACGATGTAATTGCACAATCTGAAGAAGGATATAAGGTATCAGATAATGTGAGTTTTTCTTTCAAAGCAAAACAGGATCTGAGGAAAACAGAATGGTTTGAGGATATTGCTTATATAGTTGGCATATACGGTGAAGACAAGATATATGATTTTATATTTAGAGATCCTGAATATAGAGAGGCACTACAAGGTAATTCAATATATAACTTAAATATAGGAGAAGATAATACAACTGTAAAATTTCTTAATAGTTTTAAAATGGCTTTTGAGGAAAAATTATACAATAAAGAAGACGCATTGGATAATCGAAAGTACTTAGAATTATATTTTGAGTATATATTTGGGAAGATTTTAAGGGGAGAGAAGTAATGATACAATTTTCATATGATGAAGTTAGTAGAATTGTAAAAGCCTCAAAAAGTACTGTGGAAAATAATAAGAAATATCAAATGTTTCATAAAGGTTTTTTACAAAAAATATGGGATATACAGATTAATCATCAAATTCTATTCACATTAGCTATTTCGCCAAATGATTTAGATAAAATAGAGTTTGAAAACTTGCATGATAACTTAATAAATTCTATTCGTAGTACGGCGGAGGTTAATTATATAAAGGTTGATAATGTAGGAAAGATTATAGAAAAGAAATATCTAGAAGGAAATACATTTGAAATAAAAAAAAGTTTACAAGAACTTTCAAGTAATGATTATATTTTCTTTTTTGGAGAGCAGGGAATAACACAATTTATTAATGGAAGAGTGGTTGATGAAAACAATATTTTTTATTCAAGAAGTGATCGCATCAAATTTATAGAAAAAAAGGATATTTCACAGATTAATGAGGTTATGGAAAACTATGCAAGGCAAAATATAACTCAGCAAGTTAATTATATGTGTTTTTTTGCAGATAAGGCAACCATTAGTCAGATTGATCCGCAAAAGGTTAATAAAAATATTTTAAGAAATAAACCAGAACATTATATGAGAGATCATTTGTGCAATTATTTAACAGAGCATATGCGATATACATTTACAATAGAACCAGAACTAGGTCAATCTAAAAGAGAATTGGACATATACTTTGATGTTTGCGGAGAGTTATATTTTATAGAAATAAAATGGCTTGGAATATCCATCAATGATGATGGTAGCGGATTTTCTACTAAATATACAGATTCTAGAGCGCGAGATGGAGTTATACAGACGTTAGAATATATTGAGGAGTTAATGAATACGTCAGAAAAAAGTTTGAGACATGGGTATTTAGCGGTATATGATGCACGAGATGATCAGCCCCCGATTGATTTTAAAGATTATTCTTTTGTAAATGATAATTTGAAGCAGTATCTGCCATATTTTAGTGTTCTTAAAGTTATTCATTTAAATAAAAGACATCCGGCGTGATAATACATATGCTCGCGAATTGCTTGCAAAAAGTCCCAAAACGATAAAGAATTAAATTATCTTTCTTTGAGGCATCTGTATTATTTTGGTTAATGGTGCTGAACCATATGGAAGATTTGATGCTATAGCATTTGCTGAGGAAGTACCTGTATCAGATACTTCTGTATGGTTGTAAGATATTCCGGCTGCTTCAAGTAATGGATTTCCATCTGGTGGTTCTGGTGTTGGTGTAACACTTGCTGCAGCTGCCAGTTGCTCCAGATTGTTCACAAGCTCCTGCTGTTTATGTGGGAACAGATGGGTGTATGTGTTAAGTGTTGTGGATACTTTTTCATGTCCAAGCCTGTCTGCTAACATCAAGGCATCACAGCCCTGATTAATAAGTAAGCTGGCGTGACTGTGTCTGAGGTCGTGTACTCTGATCTGCTCAACACAAGCTCTGCATCTGCCAGAATCTTTATCTCGTTTATGAGACCAGATTTCGTAAAAGAGAAGATTCTTTTGTACAACTTGCTAATTCTAAGGATTACCGGCATTTTGAAAATAATGCCGGTAATCGATAATCCCTACGGAAGCAGATGACCTGCCGCCAGGTACAGCTCATACCATTCCTCACGAGTCAGAGTAATATCGCACGCCGCGATAATTTCTTTCAGGCGGCTTTCACTTGCAGTGCCGGTAACAATCTGCATATTTGCCGGATGACGTAAAATCCACGCAGCTGCAATAGTAGTATCGCTGACATTATATTTTTCGGCAATCACATGAAGTTTTTTATTCAGTTCAGGGTATTCGTCGCTTCCGAGAAAGCAGCCTTTCCATGCCGGCATCTGAAACGGAGACCATGCCTGGAGAGTGATATTGTGGAGGCGGCAGTAGTCGAGCAGACTTCCATCGTGATCGATTGAACCAGGGGTTTCCATATTGACTTCCATGCCATTTGCAACAAGATTGGAAACAGGGATGCTGAACTGAACCTGATTGACAACGAGTGGTTGGCGGACATATTTCTGCAGCAGTTCAATCTGCATCGGCTTATGGTTTGAAACTCCAAAATGGCGAACCTTTCCGCTTTCATAAAGAACATCAAATGCAGCAGCAACATCTTCCGGTTCTACGAGTGCATCCGGACGGTGAAGAAGCAAAAGATCAAGATAATCTGTATGGAGCCTTTGTAAAATGCCATCGACAGATTTCAGAATGTGCTCCTTTGAGAGATCATAGAAGCCTTGGCGAATGCCACATTTTGACTGAAGAAAAATATCTTCACGCTTTATGGATGAATCATCTGCGAACGCTTCGCCGAATATGCTCTCGCTCATACCATCACCATAGATATCCGCGTGATCAAAGAGGTATGCACCTTGTTCCAGTGCTGCATGAATAAAACGATTCATCTCATCCTTCGATTTTTCAGAAAGGCGCATGCATCCAACTGCAACTGAAGGAACCTTTCGTATGTGATTTCCTAAAATTATTTCTTTCATAGTAAAAATCTCCTTTGCAGTTATTTTCTTATTCCAATAATGAGTGAGACATATCCCCAATCCCACATGAGTTGTTCTTTATTTATACAGAATTGTGAATAATGAAGAATGGTACCCGGCAGATTGGCTTGGTAATTGTGATAAAGGGAACCGTCTCAAAGCAGAGATTTGCACTGGCAGGTTCCAATGAGAGATGCTAAAAGCCGCTCTATTATAATCGGAACCAAAAGTTTTCGAAACATTACATTTATTGAAATATATTCTACGAGTTTAGGTTAGTACGATAAATTCATAATGTCAATAAGAAACATTTAAAGCAGGATGCAATACAGTTATTTAAAGATAAAGCAGTATTTTATAAAGATCCAGAGAAGTGGGTAAATAGAGTTTAATTCGCCAGAACTTGGCGAGTTTGAATAATGTTAAAACAGCGGGAAGCCAGCATTTTTATGAGGCTTCCCGTTTTCTGCGCTTGCAAAATGCTTGCAGTTTTTAGTGGCAGTTAGAATTTTAAATGACGAAATTAATTAGTGCATATGTATAGACTGTATCAGGTGTAAACAACAGTTTAATATCGTGAAAATTGGCTTGAAAGAGTATGAATAATTATATATAATTTTAATTATGAAGCTATGAGGAGAACCATATGAAAGAACTATTTGATTATATATTTAAGTTAGACTTCAAAAGTCTGTTTATAACAAAAAGCAACAATACCTTTATACAATTTTTTAGATACATATTTGTTGGGGGAGTTGCATTTTTGGCAGACGGAGGGAGTCTTTTCTTAATTACAACTATTGGTGTAAACTATTTAATATCCGTAATATTTGCTTTTGTTATAGGTCTTGCCGTTAATTATGGACTATCCAAGCTGCTGGTTTTTGAGAACAGCAGCGTAAACGGAAAGATAGAATTTCTGGTCTATGGAATTATAGGCGTAATAGGCTTAGGATTTACTGAAATAATAATGTATGTGCTTACAGAGATTGCAGGCTTGTATTTTATGGTTTCAAAAGTTATAGCGACTATTATAGTTTTAGTTTGGAATTTTGTAGCTAGAAAAATTACTTTGTATAGAAAAAAATAGATTGGAGATTATTATGAAAAAAGTAGTTATTATTGGAGCTGGCCCGGCAGGTATTACTGCGGCATTTCAGCTTTTGAAAAATACTAAGGATGAATATGAAATTATTATATTAGAGGAAAGTAATGAGATAGGAGGCATTTCAAGAACTGTAAGGCACAATGGAAATCGTATGGATATAGGAGGACACAGATTTTTCTCCAAGGATGATAATGTTACGAAGTGGTGGGCTGGAATTATGCCTACTCAGGGTGCAGATGCCTATGATGACAAAATATTAGGCAGAAAAAAAGCATTAGCTGAAAACGGACCAGACCCGGAAAAGGACGATGAGGTAATGCTTATTAGAAATAGGGTGTCCAGAATATACTATAAGAAAAAATTCTTTGATTATCCTATTAGCTTAAAGTGGGAAACTATAAAAAATATGGGCTTCTTTACAACTATATGTGCAGGCTTCAGCTATCTAAAGGCGTGTGTGTTTAAGAAAAAAGAAACCTCATTAGAAAATTTCTACATAAATAGATTTGGAAGAAAATTGTACTCTATGTTTTTTGAGGGCTACACAGAAAAGCTGTGGGGACGCCACCCTAGAGAAATATCAGCAGACTGGGGGTCTCAAAGAGTTAAGGGACTTTCAATAGTCGCAATTATAAAGGATGTATTTTCAAAAATATTTAAGAAAAATTCCCAAAATAAAAAGGTGGAAACCTCTCTTATTGAGGAATTTTATTATCCAAAGTATGGTCCGGGACAGCTTTGGGAGGTAGCAGCAGGCAAAGTGGAAAATATGGGTGGAAGCATTATTAAAAATGCAAAGGTTGTAAAAATAAACAATTCAGACGGAAAAATCCGGAGTGTGGTTTATGAGAAGGCCGGAGAGCAGGTAGAGCTTGAGGGGGATATTTTCATTTCCTCAATGCCACTTAAGGATTTAACAGCAGGGATGAATAGCGTTCCGGAAAATATTGCTGCTATTGCAAAGGGACTTCCATACAGAGATTTTGTTACAGTAGGCTTATTGGTGGATAAGCTTAATCTTAAGAATCAGACAAATATAAAAACTATTAACAACATTGTTCCGGATTGCTGGATTTATGTACAGGACGTTGATGTAAAGCTTGGAAGAATCCAGATATTTAATAACTGGTCGCCATATCTTGTAAAGGACATAGACCATAAGGTATGGATAGGCTTAGAGTATTTCTGCAATGAGGGTGACGATTTTTACAATATGTCAGATGAAGAATGTATAAGGTTTGCAAGTCAGGAGCTTGTTAAAATGGGTATTATTTCAGATGAAAAGGCTGTCCTTGATGCACACAGGGAAAAGGTTAAAAAAGCATATCCGGCATATTTTGATACCTATGACCAGATAGATGAATTAGTAGATTATTTAAATACCTATGACAATTTGTATTGTGTAGGCAGAAACGGTCAGCATAGATATAACAATATGGACCATTCAATGGTTACTTCTTTTGAGGCTGTAGACAACATCATAAAGGACAGAAAGGACAAGTCTAATATATGGAATGTAAATACAGAGGGGGAATATCATGAGCAAAAATAATATGGCAGTAAAAGTAGCAGTATCCCTGATGGGAGCAGTATCTATTGGAATTGTATTTTTTTATATTATTTTTATTTCAAAGGGCTATTATCATGCCGACTGTACAGATACTATTACCTGGGCAGAGGCTGTTTTAGATGGAAAGGCTCTTATGAACAGCGACTTTTATTACGCCTGCCTGCTGCCTTTTGGTGGACAGCTTTTAATGGTTCCGTTTGTAGCAATATTTGGCGTCAGTATGACAGCACAGCTATGTGGTATGGTGTTATTTGCAATATGCTTTGGCCTGGCACTTGCCTTTTTGCTAAGGTCTATGAACTTTAGCTATAAATGGAGTGTTTTTGGAGTTTCAGCACTGTTTTTAATAGTTTCCATAAGCGAAAAGCTAAGAGAAATATTCTGGTGCCACATAATATATTATAGTCTGGGACTACTTTTTGTTATGGTAGGATTAGGTCTTGTACTAAGAGTGCTTAATTGTGAAAAATCAAAAAAGAAATATATGATATTACTTTTAATCTGGACAGTACTATGCTCAATGAACGGTATACAAGCCCTTACTATATATGGCTTACCGGTATTGGCAGCATTTATGGCAAATATATTTTTTGATGTAAAAACACCTTTTGACAGCAAAAAAAATGAAAAGAAATATAAAATAATTTTAGCTTTAATATTAGCTATTATTGTAGGTATGCTGTTAGGGAAAATAGCAAATGGAAACATAGTAGCAGGCTATCAGGAAGGATATTCGGAATTTTCTAAGCAAAGTAAGTGGCTGGATAATTTTCTAAGCTTTGTTCCGCAATGGTTTACATTATTCGGCGTAGAGGTTGGAAGCGGAATGTTAATATATTCTTGCGAGGGTATTATAGAGCTGTTAAAAATAATATGCTCCTTAGTAGTTTTGATTGTTCCTATTATAATGACAATAATGTATAACAAATTTGAAACTATAGCCTATAAGCTTATGATATTAACACATTCATTTATGACAGCACTGATTTTATTAGGCTGGGTATTTGGAAGTTTAAATACAGCCTGTTGGCGATTATCTCCAATTGTAGGGACATCTGTTATTTTATGTATTATGTTTGCAAAATGGATATATGATAAAAAGCAGTATCATAGAATGTTTGCAATTATAGTAATTCCGATAGAAATATTAATGATTATTTCCACAATTGGTATATTAAAAATTAATAATACCCGGTCAGAAAGTAACCAGGCATTAGAAAATGTTATAGATACATTAGAAAAAAATAATCTTCAATATGGCTATGGAACCTTCTGGAATGCAAATAGTATCACATTATTATCCGACAATGACGTAAAGGTCAGATGTATCAATGTAAACGAGTCAGGCGTATCACCTAGAGCATACCAGACCAACATAAACTGGTATAAGGACAATTCCTATAAGGAATATTTCTTATTATTGAAGGCTGATGAATATGTCACCTATAAATATAGTGAAAACTATGTAGAACCAATAAAAGAAATAAAAAGTGATAATTATTTTATCCTAGTATACAATTACAACCTATTAGAAAACAAATAACTCGCCTACCCCAAAAAGTCTATGAACTGATTAATATGCTAAAAGAAAAACAGGCATCGGGAGTTCAGATTACAATAGTAACATGGACACCGGACTCCTATGTATTTGGAGATACATCATATTGGATGCAGTTGCATGAAGAAATGCACAAAGCAGGATTTTATATTAAAACAGTAGAGGAATCATGTGAGTGTTTTGCCGTTATTGACCAGGAAGTAGTCTGGTATGGTAATATTAATCTTCTGGCGAAAGATAGGGGTGATGACAGTATTATGAGAGTCTTGAGTAATGAGATAGCAGGTGAATTGATGAAAATTCAACTTGTGCAAATTTTGCACAAGTTGCCGATAATGGAAAAACATACAAATATATAAAAGATTTAATCGTTGAAGCAACCGAATACAATAAAAAGCTGGCATTGGAGGAAAAGGTTGTCAGATGTGTAATCTAGAATAATTTCAATACCGGTATTATAAATGCTTTGCTTTAGCCGCATTGGCCTTTATAACAATCATTGGTTGTAGATATATTCAGGGCTTAGAAAATGCGTTATTGATATCGAAATGGATGAATAAGAAGCTTAGGATGCAGAAGAATCCTTGGATTATTGCTGGGGATTTCAATATTTTGCAGATGAGAATGAGTGAGCATTATCGCGATTATAAAGGCTCTTATAGTGGTGGATTTGATGATTGCTCAGCCATATTTGTGGATAATTTTGAGAATGGTATAATTACGAGTTTTCAAAGACTTGATCATGCTGTATATAAAGGAATCACATGCAATGAATCGTATTGTTGGGATTTCTTAAGCGAAGATACTGATGTGTATCCGGATAAAGCTGATATAGTGCCGGGGAAAGTATGGAAAATTCCTGTGGGATATCCGGACCATGCTATGCTTTGTGTAGAAATGGAAATACGAAAAGAGAAAGAAATATATGAAAGATAATTGTATGGCATATACTAATGGAAAGCAAGAAATGATAGATATTATTCTGAATGTAAATCTCTTTTGATAAAAAATATTGACACCAAATGTGACACCACATATAATATAGACAGGAGGTATTCACAATGTCAAAATGGGATAAACTATTAACGAGAATATATGCTTTATCAAAAGACCTCCGGTTTGATGAATTGCGTAAGGTATTGGAAAGCTATGGATATGTAATGAATGCCCCAAAGGGCGGAAGCAGTCATTACACGTTCAGAAAAGCCGGATGTCAACCGATTACGATACCGAAGCATGAACCCATCAAAAAAGTGTATGTAGAGATGGTAAAGCAGATTGTGGAAAGTGAGGCTGTGAATGATGAAAACGCTGAATGATTATTTTGCAATGAATTATCGTATGGAAATTGTAGAGGATAAGGATGAGGGCGGTTTTGTGGTTTCATTTCCGGAGCTTCCGGGATGTATTACCTGTGGAGAAACAGTAGAATCCGCTGTCGCAAACGCTTTAGATGCCAAGAAAGCATGGTTGGAAGCTGCCCTGGAAGATGGTATTGAAATCCATGAGCCGGACAGCTTAGAGGATTATTCTGGACAGTTTAAACTTAGAATCCCACGAAGTCTTCATCGTTCCCTTGCAGAACATTCTAAAAGGGAAGGTATCAGCATGAATCAGTATTGTGTATATCTTCTTTCCAGAAACGATGCAGTTTATTCAAAATAGCGGTTGCAAAAGAAGCAATTTGCCGAGTTTGAATATTAAACAGAGCTTCATAAATGGCGTAAACAAGCCCTTTATGGGGCTTTTTCTTTTATTGTGATACCTATATGGTACCTGTTTTGATAGTACCACAGATATTAACGAGAAGCTAATAAAGATAAAGTGGAAGATAAGGTGTGGAATAGGGGTAGAGGGAGATGACTTCTGTAACTTTGATTTTTAAGATAATCTATGATTGATTGAGAAACAATCGCAAGAGATTGCGACTGTTGTTGATGATGTGGTGATTCTATGATATCATATAAAAATATGGTATATGAAAGCGGACCAATAGCAGATATGAAGATGAAAAGGAAGTTTGTGAAAGATATGATCTGTTTCCAAATAAGGAAGAGTGGATTGGGAAAATTCTATTTATAGAAACCTGCGAAGAAAAACCGACTCCTGAATTGTTTGAAAGAGAAGTGTTATTACTGAAAGAAAAGGGAGTATTCGACGTGGTAAATGGTGTATTAGTTGGAAAACCACAGGATGAAGCTTATTATCAGGAATATAAAGATATTCTTATTAGAGTGATAGACAATGAGAAACTTCCGATTGTTTATAATGTGAATTTCGGACATGCTACGCCACGATGTACGTTGCAGTATGGTGCTGTTGCAAGGGTAGATATGAAGCAGAAAAAAATTTATGTGAATAGGTAGGAACGAATACTATGGCTGTGTCATATAACAGATTATGGAAATTATTAGTGGATAAAAAAATGAGCAAATCTGATTTGCGTAAAAAGGCAGAAATTGC
>OLSA01001819.1_pt1 | contig 16935 bp, 13 predicted proteins | sample 1672731 | NCBI WGS metagenome assembly OLSA01 (sample SAMEA3136718, study PRJEB25190) | human gut metagenome | biome: human gut; feature: human-associated habitat; material: faeces | place: Austria | collected 2013
CAGCGGCGGTGCAGAAACCGTTCCAGAGGAGAAAACAGAATCTTGTCGGACAGTAGCCCAATCACCACAATCACGAACATGATGCCTACGACCTGGTTCATCGCGTTCAGTTCGCGGCCGAAATGCAGCAGCTGGCCCAATCCGAACCCGGTCAGGATGGGAACAAAAATTTCCGCAGCCATCAGGGAGCGCCAGGCAAAAGCCCATCCCTGCTTCATTCCGCTCACCACAAACGGGGCGGAAGCGGGAAGCGTCACATGAATCAGGCAATAAATGGGTCCTGCTCCCATGGTGCGCGCCGCACGGGCATAAATGGGCGGCACGTTCCGCATGCCGTTGGCCGTAGCCAGGATTACGGACCACAGCGTCCCCATAATCACCACGAACAGCATAGCCCCTTCCGTCTGGCCGAACCACAGGGTTGCCAACGGAACCCAGCACACGCTGGGCAGAGCCTGGAACCCCAGGGAAACCAGCCCCAGAGTATTCTGTATAAGCTGGAAACGGGAGCACAGCATGCCCAGGGGAATCCCCGTCACCAGGCCGATTCCATACCCCAGCACCAGCCTTTTCATGGTAATCCATGAAGCCTCCTCCAGAGACCCGTCCTGAAATGAAGAGCGCAGATACTCCCATACTTCCAGCGGAGAGGGAAACAAATAAGGCTTCCAGACCCTCAGGTCGCTCAAATACTGCCATGCCCAGACCACGAAAATGAAAAACACGAGCGAACAGGCGTGCGCCCCCCACTTGGACCATTTGTTCCTGTTCATGCTGTGGCTCCTTTCAAATCACGGGTAATGCGGGAGGACAATGCCGCCAAATCACTGCTGTTGATATCCCTGGGATGAGGGAAATCCACGAAATATTCCTCACAGACGCGCCCCGGATGCGGAGTGAGCAACACCACGCGATCCCCCAGGCACACGGCCTCGCGCATATTATGCGTAACGAAAACAATCGTCATGCCGCAGCGTAAATGAATCTCCTGAATATCCTGATAAAGCTGTTCGCGGGTCATGGCGTCCAGGGCGGCAAAAGGCTCGTCCATCAGCAAAATGCGGGGGCTGGTAGCCAGGGCGCGGGCAAGCGCCACGCGCTGCTTCATTCCGCCGGAAAGTTCATGAATATGAGCATGGGCACACTCTTTCAGCCCCACCAGTTCCAGATTCTTCTCCGCCATGGCAAGCCGGTCTCCCCGAGTCAGTCCGGGCACCAGATTCAAGCCGAACATCACGTTCCCCATCACATCCAGCCACGGAAACAGGGCGGACTCCTGGAACATCACAGTGCGGTCCCGTCCGGGTCCCGTCACAGGCTCCCCGTCCAGCTCCACCACCCCGGAAGAAGGAAACTCCAGCCCTGCAATGATATTCAGCAGGGAAGTCTTCCCGCAGCCGCTGGCCCCCACCAGGCACACGAACTCGCCTCCTCTGATATTCAAATTAATGCCCTCCAGAGCCACCACCTTTCCGCGCCTCCCGTCAAACACCTTGCTCACGCCGGCAATACGGAGCTTGCAGCCTCCGGGGCCGCAATGTTCTGCACCCGCAATCATCTTCCGCCCGCCTCCTTCGCCATGGTCAACTGTTCCTCCGCCGCCTCCGGCACCACCAGGCCGCCTATATCCGGAACCTCTTTCATAAATCCGGCCTGATGGGCGTCCTGCACAAACTGCCGGAGCTTGGGAATGGAAATCCTGTCCTTGATGACAATGCTTTTCCAGGCCTCCGCAATCAATGCCGGGTCTATTCTGGAATGCGTCAGCTCCTCCAGCTCCCTGACCACGATTAACTGGGCCTCATCCGGATGCAGCCTTATCCATTCGTTCAGTTCCTCATGCGCCTGCACCAGGGCTTTCGCCACCTCCGGCTTTTCCCTGAGAAACTCCGCTCCGCATACCAGTACGGTCGCGATGGACTCCTTCTCGTCCACCAGCACCCTGCCCCCCGCCGTCAGCACCAGGCGGCTCACCCAGGGTTCCACCGTCCACACGCCGTCCAGCTTGCCCTGCCGGAACAGGCTGAGCTGTTCGGGGTTGGGAGTCGGCAGAATCGTCACGTCCCCGCCGCGCTGCGTCACATGCAGGCCGCCGCGGGAAAACCAGGCGCGGGCGGAAACATCCTGCGTATTCCCCAGTTGGGGAGTAGCAATCACCTTGCCGCGGAAATCCGCAGGCTCCTTCAGCGAGGAATCCTTCGGAACCACCAGGGCGGCGCCTCCTTCCACAGCTCCGGCAATCATCCTGATATCCTCCCCGCGGGAACGCACAAACGCATTGATGGCCGGGCTGGGCCCCACATAAGCCAGTTCAATGGACCGGGCGAACACGGCTTCCATGGCGCTGGGGCCCGCATTGTACACGTACCAGTTGATCCTGACATCCTTTCCGGTAGCCTCCTTCAGCCGTTCTTCAAACCACCCCTTCCCCTGCCGGGAAAAATGATGCGCCACCAGGCCCTGCACATGTGTCACGTTGGGAAAATGACCGAAGTTCAACTCCACGACATTGGGATCTTCCTTCTCCTTCTTTCCGCAGGAAACAGCCAGCAGGCATAAAAACAGGGCCGGTAAAATCATCAGGAATCTGGAACGGGTCATAAGCAAAAAGAATGGGATACTGAGGCACAGCCGTTTTTCCGCGGCCTTTCAGGCACCGACTAGCAGAAGAAGCCGCCGGAGGCAAGAAGCCAAAGGCAACAACTTTGTCACAATGTGGACAGCAAAAATGCCCGTTTTGTTGAAAAACAATCCCGGTTCCGGATCTGAACCGGGCTTTATTGACAAACCTGCACGTTCCCGTTACAAAAGCACCATTCCCAACCCGCCATGCAATCCTCCCCCGACCAGCCCTCATCCGGAGCATGGCTGGGCCTTCCTCCGGATGAAGAACGCCCGGTAAGCCGGGGCGCCAGGTACCGTTGCATCTTTCTGATGCTCCTGTACTGGGCCGTTCTTTCCGCCATTCCACAAGGCGCGGACCGCCTTGCAGAAATAGGAACAAATCTCCCTCTCTGGATGGGAGCCCTGGAACTGACTCCCTTCCTGCTGGTGCCGGCCTTCCTGTTCCTGGCGGTGCGAACAGGCGCCCAATGGAGGGCCTTGATGATAACCGTATATGCGGGCCTGTTCCTGAACCTGCTGATGAACATGGCGCTTCCCTCAGGCGCCATGTGGGGAGACCTTCCCGCAGCCGGCCCCTACGGTACGCTTGTCTGGCCCGGAGGGGACCACCGGGAATGGCTGGTCACGCTGCCCCGTTTTCCCCAATTCTGGGCTCTCGTCATCTATGTCTTCCTCTCCGGCAGCGGAACCCCGCCCCTGCTTCGCCTGCTGGCCCTGGCCTGGTGGTTCCTGCTTTGCGTGGCCCCCGTGAACACGGGCATGGTGGGGTATGCGGACATCCTGGGGCCTCTGGTCATCATCGCCCTCGTCCTCGGCTGCATGCACCTGGCGGAAAAAAGAGCCTCCCGGCAAACCAAGGGCTAAAAATCCAGGGCGGCCATTCCACGGAAGAAACAGCCGCCCCAGGGCCAGCGGACACCACCCGGCGGAAAACTTCCCGATGCCATCCGTTATTTCCAGATTACTTCAAAAATATTTACGGAACTTCCCTTTTTCCCGGTCAGGCCGAGGGCCTTCACCGGTTTTTTGACGGATTTCAGGCTGAACGTATTAACTTTCCTGCCCTTGGCCAGATTGCCCACGGGAACCCACCGTCCGTCAGCCCCACAGGCCAGCACGGAAGCCTCCTTCCCGTCGGACAGGACAATGACGGAACCCGCACGGGGAAAATCACAGGGAATCTCCGCCCTCTCCGGAGACAGCTCCACCTGGAGGAACGTTGCCAGGTTGAAATCCCCGGCAGCTCCGCTGTCGGCGGACTTCCCACCCTTGTTGGCAAGATTCAGCCGGAACTCTTCCAGAGTCACCTCCTGCGGGGAGTAGGAGGCGTTCAACAGCCTGATGCCCTTGATCACTCCGCCAATATCCGCGGAACCGTCCTCCTTCAACGGGACCTCCGCCCAGGACTTTCCATCCATGGAAATGAACAACTTGGCCCACTTCATATCCGGCGTCTTCAAATTGACGGAGGCGGACTCCACGGACGCTCCCGCCGGAATTTGAAGGCCCAGGGACTTTTTCGGCGGCAGGGGATGCACCTCCATGATGCGCTTCAAGGAAATATCCCTGTCTCCTGCTTCAACCACGGCATTCCTGAACGCGGGAGCATCCGTCAGTACGGAAGGCGCTGCAGGAGCATTCACCTTGAAATCCCGGATGGCCGTCCACACGTCCGGCTTGCCTCCCGGAACCCCCTGCGCCGTAGCGCGGTAACGCACAAACCGGCCTTTTTTGCCATTTCCCCGGTACTCCACGCGAAGCCCGCTGGACTCCGGCATCAGGGGAGACCAGGACTGCCCGTCCAGGGAAACCTCCAACTGTCCCCTGTTCACAGCATCCGTATCGGAATCATTGCGGCCCATCACAATGGAAACGGTGCGTATCTCCCGTGGAACTCCCAGGTCCACGCCGAAAAAGTCACCCTTCTTCTGAACCTCTTTGCAGTAATAGAACGACTCGGGGTCGTCATCCAGCATCTTCTCGATGCCAATCTTGGACTTGGTGGAAACATAAGGCTTCACACGGCCAACGGCCTGCCCGCTCACGCGGGAAAGCACGGGGGTGGAGCCCATGTCCAGCAGTTCCCGCACAGCGGGGGCCATCACCAGTTCGGACGGCTTCACGGCGGTTTGCCACGGGGAATTCTTCTTGGTCACTTCCGTGACGTGCTTATTGATGGCCTTGCTGATTTCCCTGCTGTAACGCTGCATCTCGGCAAGCAGACAGGCGGCCTCCATAGCATGATTCAACGCTCCGGCGGCATTCCCCGCCTCTGTGGCCTCAATCATGCGCATACTGTTCACCCCGGCTTTCCCCAGGGATTCGAACTGGATGAGCCACGGCTCCACCTCTGCAACGAAAGCGGGATTATTAGACTTGGCCCGAATCGCGGCCGGAGCTTGGGCTATCTTCGCGAACTCGGCCTTCAGGCGATCAAACGCCTTGCTTCCAGACACCCTGGCCCCGCGGCGGCACAGCTCCAGCACCTGCTCCACCACGGGGGCAATCTCTACGGACTCCTCTTTGCGGTAATTGTGCCCGCTGGGCCCCCCGTCGCTATTATGATCGGCAAACGTCTGCATGGCGGAGGAGCAGCCGGGGAACAAAATACGGATACTGTCCTTCCATGTCCTGTCGGAATCATAGGCCTTGGCGTTCCAGGTCATGTTCGCCACGCTGAACAGGGAAATCTTGGAAGCCTCCGGCTTATCCATCGGATTGGAAGCAAACCCCTGCATAAACGGCATCGCGTCCGCATCCACGCCATAGGTGCGCCCCAAAAACAGGGCATGGCGCACGTAATCCGTCACCGGGAAATTCCACCAGATAAACGCCGGACGCTTCAAATACTTATTAATCCCCTTCAAAGCAGGAGTCCGGATATCGCTCACAATGCTGGAACCGGTCCACATGATGCCTATATCCTTGTCCAGATGTTCCCCCATTACCTCATGGTAGCGGCTACCACCGCCGGAATACGCCGTGGGGCATACGATCAACGGCGTCACATCCGGTTTTTTGTGGATAAACTCCTTATTCAGGTAATTCAAAAACTCCACCTGGCCCTCCGGTTTGGCCCCCTCTCCGCCGATGTCGTCAAAAAATACGGCAAAGGAACGGAATCCCAGATCATACATCATCTCAAACTTCTTCACGGCCGCCTTCCGATCCGCCTCGCCCCAGTGAATATCCGCTCCGGGATGCACGGCCCAGACAAAATTCACCTTATTCTGCTTCGCGACCTTCACCAGCTCTTTCAGGTCCTTCGCCATATCTGCGGGATAAGGCTCGCGCCAGCGCTTGGAAAAACCGTGGAACACGTCATCCTTCGGGCCGTAGATGTAAGTATTCATCTTATACTTCCCGTAAAATTTGAACTGGCTGATGCGACCTTCCTGCCCCCAGGGCAGACCGTAAAACCCTTCAATGGTACCGCGGAAAGGAACATCCGGCCAATCCAGGACCTCCACTTCCGGCACTGTCACGCCGGAAGAAGTCTTCTCCGCCAACTGCAACAGCGTCTGGGCCGCGTAAAACAGGCCTTCGTCGTCATACCCCGTCATCCGTATTCCCTGGGGCGTAACGCTCAGGGAATAGGCCCCGGCCTTCCGGGGAACATTACCGGCAGGCTTTTTGTTTCCTTTGATGATAGTCATCTGCACAGGCAGCCCGTTTGGAGCGAGGGAAAACATGCTTTTCAGGGCATTCACGGTAGGTTCATCCCGCGCGCCCAACAGCTTCAGGGCCGGAACCGTCACGGAACCGCCGCTCCTGGTCATCTTCTGCGGAATGGGATACACCGGCATCTTGGCCGTTTTTCCGGCACGGGAGCCTTCAGGAGAGGCGGAAAAAGCCGGAGAAGAAGACTGGGCAGAAACAGGAAGGGCAAGGCCGGCCCCCAGCGCGGCGACAGCCATCATGGATTGGAAAAGTATCAGATTCATACGTGCAAAAATAAAAAGCCTGTACAGGCCAGGTTCACGAAACTACGGCCGGATTGTTCCACTTCTAACAGGCTCCTCTCCGTATGTCAAAATACTTTGCCCCGCACCGGTAACATGTCGCCCGCCCCGCTGCAGGGGATAACTCCAGGGACAAACCGCAGCGACTTTTCCCGGGCAACTATTCCCGGCCTACAGCCTTGCCGCCACTTCCTCCAACGTCTCCACACGGGCCGTGGCGAGGGTGGGGACATCTTCCGCAGAAAACAGGAAATTGCGGCCTACTCCGGCGGCAAGAGCCGCCCGGATGTCCCGCTCCCGGTCACCTACGGACACGCAGGCTTTCATATCCAGCCCATGCGCGGCGGCAGCCTTCAAAGGCCGGGATTCGGTTTCCGGTCGGGATGTCCGTCATCCGCGCTGGGACAGTGAAACACACCTGCAATCTCCGCACCGGACGAACGGAACACCCCTCTCATATATTCCGTCAACCGCTCAAAGTCATCTTCAGAAAACATGCCGCGTCCTATGCCGGACTGGTTGGTCGCCACCAGCACCAGATACCCCTTCTCTTTAGCCTGGCGGCAAAGATTCAGAATTCCGGGAACCAGCCGGAAGTCCTCTATGCGGTGTACATACCCGCCATCCACATTAACCACGCCGTCCCTGTCCAGAAACAAAGCCTTACCCGCCATATATCTCCCGTTCAACCAGTTCGCAAACCAGATGCCCCACTGCAATGTGCATCTCCTGAATGTTGTTCGTGGCATCGGAAGGAACGGCAATGCAAAACTCCGCAACTTCTTTCATCTCTCCGCCTCCGCGGCCTGTCAAGGCCACCGTCCGGACGCCCATCCGGCGCGCCAGCTCCATCGCCAAAACGATGTTCCGGCTGTTGCCGCTCGTGGAAAGCCCCACCAGCAGATCTCCGGGACGGCCCACTCCCTCCAGCTGCCTGGAAAACACCGTCTCATAACCGTAATCATTGCCCACGGCGGTCAGGATGGAAGTATCCACCGTCAGGGCCAGCGCATTCATGGCGGGGCGGTTCAGCTTGTAACGCCCCACCAATTCGGCGGCCAGGTGCTGGGAATCCGCAGCGGAGCCTCCGTTGCCGCAGAACATGATTTTATTCCCGGCCTTAAGGGTATCCGTACAAATGCGGGCAACCTGTTCAATATCCCCGGCCATGGAAGCCAGGGCTTTGAAATTGTCCGCTATCCCTAAAATCTGGTTCCTGATGTATTCGCTCATTCCGGGCTGCTTTTCATGCGGTTGATGATATTGGTGGAGGAAAAACCCTCCAGGCGGGGCAGTTCAAGAGCCTGCCCTCCATAAGATTTCACGAACTGTCCTTCCGGCCAGCATTCCAGGGGATACCCTTCTTTGGCAATCACGTCCGGACGCAGCTTCTCAATCAGCGGCAGAGCCGTATCTTCATCAAACGGCACTACATAATCGACAAAATCCAGGGATGCCAGCAGCAGGGAACGCATCTCCTCATTATTAATAGGCCTGTCCTCGCCCTTCAGCCGCTTGATGGAGGCGTCCGTATTCAACCCTACGAAAAGCACGTCGCACGCTTCACGCGCCTTCATAAAGGAATGCAGATGCCCTAGGTGAAGCAAATCAAAACAACCGTTTGTAAATCCAACCACCTTCTTCTCACGGCGGAAACGTTCCGCCAGCTCCGCCGCGGCCTCCGGCGTCAGGATATTGTCGCGGTGACGCCAGGAGGGCGTCTGGATATCCTTCTCCTTCAACGCCTCCTTCAATTCCGTTCCGGTCACGCTGGCCGTTCCGAACTTGCCCACTACGATGCCGGCGGCCACATTGGACACGACCAGAGCATCCGGCACCGCGGCTCCGGCGGCCAGCGCCGCGCCCAGACTGGCGAGGGAGGTATCACCCGCACCGGACACGTCAAAAACATCCCGGGCCTCCGTAGGAATGCAGACAAAATCGGAAGGGCTGGAGGAAGGAATGAAAATCATACCGTGTTCGCTCAAAGTGACAATCAGATTCTCAATGCCGAATTCGGAAAACAGCCTCTGCGCCCCCGCCACGGCATCCTGTTCCCACCCGTCCATGGCAGGATTGAGCGCCACGCCGGTAGCCTCCTGGAACTCCTTCATATTGGGTTTCACCAGCGTGGCCCCCCTGTAGCGGGAATAATCCGCTCCCTTCGGGTCCACAATGACGGGCTTGCGCGCCGCACGGCACCGGGCAATCACATCCGGGGCGGTTCGTCCGTCAAACAGGCCTTTCCCGTAATCGGACAAAAGGACAAGATCCGCCTCCGGCAAACAGGCATCCACTCGTTCCAAAAAACGGGAAGCCAGCTCCGGCTCCATCCTCAGCGGCTGTTCCTGGTCCGCTCTCAGCAAATGGTGCTTGCCCGCCACAAAACGGATCTTCACGGTCGTCTCATACCCCTCGCACTCCACCAGCTCCGGAACGCAGTGCGTCTCTTCCAGAAAACGCCTTACCTGCCGCCCATGGCCATCATCCCCGACCACGCTGATAAAAGTGGTGCGGCATCCCAGCGCGCACAGATTGGACACGACATTGCCCGCGCCTCCCAGCATGCGCGTCTCCCGGTCCATCTTCATGATGGGAACCGGAGCCTCCGGCGAAATACGGCTGACGCTCCCATACAGGAACTTATCCAGCATCACGTCCCCGATGCAGAGAATCCGCACCCGGGAAAATCCGTCAATCAATGTATGCAGCCGGTTCATGGGAGACGCCTCTTTCTACCACGCCCCCTGTTATAAGGCAAGGACAGTTGAACCGCGCTCCAGAACCGGAAAACGGGACAACGCGGCCGCTTCCCGCCGTTCCGGACGGCAGAACACTCATTCAGTGGCAAAAAATAGGTCAGTCATGATAAAAATCTTGACCTGTAAGCAGGAAAGCACTACCTATTGTCTCCCGTTCCCGGACGAATAGAAAAAGGAAAACAAATCATGCGTGAAGTTACCGTAAGAAAAGGTGAACCTATCGACCGCGCTCTCAAGCGCCTCAAAACAAAACTGGATGTTGAAGGCATTCTGGATGAAATGCGCCGCCGCCGCGCCTTTGAAACCCCGATGGACGAACGCCGCCGCAAGGCCCGTTCCGCCAGCAAGCGCAACAAGGTAAAATGGCGTTACAGCAACAAGAGTGAAGAAACCGCTTCCGAAACTGCTGAAACACCCGCTTCCGCTCCTGAAGCTTAAAACAGTATTGGTTCGGGAATAAGAACCCAATTTCCATGAGGGCAACCCTTTCTCAAGGATTGCCCTTTTTGCTTCCCTCTGCACATGAATCAGTCAGCCCAGCTCTTCTCCCGCGCGCGCTCCGTTATCCCCGGCGGAGTCAACTCCCCCGTCAGGGCCTTCCGCAATGTGGACGGGGACCCCTTCTTTGTTCAATCCGCCAAAGGAGCCTACATCACGGATGCGGACGGACGCCAGCTTATTGACTACATAGGCACATGGGGCCCGGCCATTCTGGGCCACGCTCCGCAACCCGTTCTGGACGCAGTACATGCCGCCGTGGACAGGGGGCTGGGCTATGGAATTCCTGCGCCGGCGGAAGTGGATATGGCGGAAATGATCACGGACATGGTTCCCTCCGTGGAAAAAGTGCGCATGGTCAACTCCGGAACGGAAGCAACCATGTCCGCCATCAGGCTGGCTCGCGGCTATACCGGACGCCGTAAAATCATTAAATTCATCGGCTGCTACCACGGCCATGTGGACTCCCTTCTGGTGGCGGCGGGTTCCGGAGCGCTCACCTTCGGAGAACCGGACAGCGCGGGCGTGCCCAGGGAAATGACGCAGCTCACCCTCACCGTGCCCTACAATGACCGGGAAGCAGTAAAAAAAGCCTTTGAACTCCATGGAAGCGACATTGCCGCCGTCATCCTGGAACCCTTTCCTGCCAATGCCGGGCTCTACTTTCCGCAAAACGACTTCCTTCACTTCCTGCGGGAAATAACGCTCCGCCACGACGCCCTTCTCATCTTTGATGAAGTCATGACGGGCTTCCGGGTCGCTCCCGGAGGCGTGCAGCAGCTTTACGGCATCACTCCAGACCTTACCTGCATGGGCAAAGTCATCGGCGGAGGCCTCCCCGTGGGAGCTTTTGGCGGCCGTTCGGAAATCATGGACTGCCTTTCTCCGCTTGGCCCCGTGTATCAGGCGGGAACCCTGTCCGGCAATCCCGTTGCCATGGCGGCGGGATTGGCCCAGCTCCGGGAACTCCTGAAAGGGAACGCCTATGAACGCCTGGAACAGCTCGGAGCACGCATGGAAGAAGGCATCCGCGAAGCCCTCAAAAAACACGGCAGAAATTACACCTTCCACCGTGCGAGCTCCATGTTCTGCCTCTTCTTCACGGAAGAGGAAGTCTATAATCTGGAATCCGCGCAAAAAGCTTCCAAAAAACTCTTCAAATCCTTCTTCTGGAACATGCTGGAACAAGGCGTCTACTTCGCGCCTTCCCCGTACGAAACGGGCTTTATCTCTACAGCCCATACGGAAGAAGACATTGACCGCACGGTGGAAGCCGTCCGCATCAGTCTCTCCAGGCTGGGTTGACATGCCCCTGATTTGAAGTGACAGCTCACGGCCCTTCCCCTATAAGGACTTCATGAGACAAATGACAGGAACCATGCTGCTTCTGTCCTCAGCAGTCGTTATGGCCGCTCCCTGGGCGCATGCGGAGGAAAAGACAATCCAGCTCACGGAAGCGGAACAACAGGAAATCAAGACGGCAAACGAAAAGCTGCTGGGCCTTACCCTCCGTTTCCTGCATGACTCCTGGCCGCTGGAAATCATGTTTCCCGGAGAAGTGCAGGAGGAATTCCACTCCATTCTTCAATGCCATCAGATGCTGGAGCAATTCCGCCAAACCGGCAACCTCCTGCTCCAGACGCCGGACCGCACCACGCCTCTGCACCTCTGCATTGCCCTGGGATTAAACCGGCTGGCCGTCCGGATGGTAGAGACGGGCGCTCCCGTCAATGCTCAATCCATTTTTATGCATGACGGCACAAAAGAGCCGGGAGACACCCCCCTTACCTGGGCGTGCCTCTCAGGTCTCTATATGAATTCCACCGCGGAAGAAAGGCTGCCGCTGGTGCACGCCCTGCTCAAACACGGCGCCGATCCGGATCAGCCGGGGCCTTGGGGCGTCACCCCGTTCATGTATTCCGCCGCCCTCAATGACTCCGATCCGGGTCAGGAAAAAATAGCGCTGGCGCTCTTGGACGCCGGCTCCCCGGATCTCAAGCGCAGAATGAACGCTCAGGCGCGCGGAGTCGGCTTCCTCAGTCTGTCCCCCGCCATTTACGAACGGCTCATCAAAGCCGGCTGCGATGTTAACGAACGCTTTTTTGAAAGCAAGCAATCACCCCTCCACCTGGTCTGCACCAAGGAAAAACCGGCGGAACGCCTCATTCCTCTCATTGAACTTCTCATCAACGCAGGAGCGGATCCCAACCAGCCGGACGTGGATGGCCTGACTCCGCTGATGGCCTGCAACTCTCCGGAAATAGCCGTTTGCCTCATGAATCACGGCGCCAATCCCTCTCTCCGCAACGATGACGGCCAGACAGCCTATGACTTCCATATGAAAAACGGGTATCCCCCCATTGCGGAAGCCATCAAGCACTGGCAGTCCAAGCAGAAAAAAGGGGAAGCCCGCTAAATAGCGGACGCCATCGCAGGCTTTGCAGCCCTCCTTCTCCCACTGGTGCGGGAAAGAAAAGCGGATACCGTCACGGCCCGGGAACAGGCGGCCGGAACCCTCTCCCCGGAACAGCCGTGCTTCCGAAGCCATGCAGGCAGCCCACCCTGTTTCCTGTTATAAAAAAGCCGCTTCCCCAATTCAGGGGAAGCGGCCTTGAAAACCACAGGAAGAAAGAATTATTCCTCTGCTTCTATGCCTTCGCCGATCATCTTGGGATCTTCCGGCATCTTGCCTGTTGTGAAGTAACCTTCAATTTCCTCCAGGGAACGTCCCTTGGTTTCAGGCAGGAAGAAGGTCACCGTAATGAAATACAGCACCGTAATGCCGCCCAGCGTAAAGAACACGCCGGAATAACCGCAGCTGCCCACCCATGGGAGGAAGGAACCGGCGATAACCGTGGAAACCAGCTGGTTGATCAACAGAGCAATCGCCATACCGTTGGAGCGGATGCGGGCTGGCATCAGCTCGGACAGTGCCAGCCAGACGCATACGCCGGGGCCGGTGGCATAAAAAGCAATGAAGATAATGAAGAACGCAGTCACGCCCCAGCCCATGGAGGTATCCGGCTTTTCGCCCAATTCCGCCTTCAGAATGGAAACGGGCTTCATGGCATAGCCGTCCTTGCCGTTCACCACCATTTTATTGGTGGAATCCGGAACGGCCTTGATCACGGCCAGGGAAGCCTTGTCCTCATCCTTCTTGATATCCTTGGTATCCTTGGTCAGTTCGGAAAACTCTACGACGGAAAGCTGGGTGGAAGACCCCATCAGGAACTGGTACCAGGCGGGATTGGCTTCCGGCTGGTCATAGGTGATGATGAGCTGCATCCTGTTGATGTCCTTGTCGGCCATGCCGTTCTTGGCAAGAAGATTCCTGATGAAGGGGGAATCCGGAGTGCGTTCCAATTGAAGCGTTCGGATGGAACCCACATCCTTGCCCTGTTCAAACTCCTTCTGGACGGAAGGGCTCTGGGCGGCCAACAGGGCAGCCACATCCGCAGTCACATCCTTGCGGGCTTTTTCCACATTATTGAACAGGAACCCGGTGCCGAGAAGGCCGACCACGATGCCGGCCGTTCCGATTTTAAGCAGGAACTTGCGGCCCTTGCGGTCCACCAGCACCATGGCGACAATAGTCATCAAGCAGTTCACGACCTTGATGGTAAAGTCTGCCCAGTTGGCGGTGGTGCCTTCCAGGCCTGCCTGCTGGAATACCTTCACGGAATAATTCAGCACGGAATTAATGCCCGTAGCCTGCGTAAACGCCAGAACGAGCACCGCCAGAACAAAGGGATAGATATACTTGCGCTGAAGAAGGGACTCGCCGGAAGAGCTCTGCTTTTTGAGTTCCTCCGCCTTCTGCTTCTCTTCCTCTTCAATGTGGACCATTTCATCAAACACTTCCTTGGCGCGGGCATCCCCGTAACTGCGCACCAGCACAGCCATGGCTTCATCCTTGCGGCCGCGGCGGAACAGGTAGCGGGGAGATTCGCTCAAACGGAAGGAACCGAAAAACAGGAACAGGCCGGGAATGGCGCAAACCCAGAAAATAGCCTGCCAGGCCAGAACCTTGGCGGAAGTCAGCGATTCTTCGCTCGCGCCGGAATTCTCGACGCCGCCCACATAACTGGCGGCAAGCAAACCGACGACGGCGGCAAACACCAGGCCCACCGTCAGCAGGAACTGGAACATTCCCGTTCCCTTGCCGCGGGACTCGGCGCTCAGGCACTCGGCCAGATACAGCGGAACGACCACGCCCACAATACCGGCACTGGCGCCCTGAAGAATACGGCCCAGCAACATAATGCCGAATACTTCCTGGGACAGGCAGATCACGGGGATGCTCGCCGTGAATAAGGCTGCGGCCACGGTAATCAACGCCTTGCGTCCCATCTTGTCGGCCAGATAGCCCGCAAACAGGGAAGAAAGAACGCTGCCGAACAGCACGGCGGCCACCACCTGGGAAAGCTGGGAGGGATTAAAACCGGCCGTCTGCTCAATGTAGGGAAGCGCGGCAGCAATCACGCCAACGTCCACACCGTAGAGCAGGCCGCCCAAACCGGCCATGATGAGGAGATAGCGCATATATCGCCTGGCCGCATCCGGAACGGCGGCTTTCATGTTTTCTTGGTCTGTCATGGTCGTTGCATTTTAGTAAATTGGCTCTTCTCCGCAACCAAAAAAGACGCTTCCCGGGCAAAAACAAATTTCCTCCCCGGAAATGCGTTCAAATGGTGAAAATATCGCAAAAGAAACAAGTAACAAACTGTCCGGGAACAGGAAATCATTTGGACACCTCTGCAGAAAAGCCCTCATGCATCTCCCGGCACCGAAAAACAGCAATGGGAAAATTCCGGAGCCGCACTTCAATCCCCGTAACAATCCCCGTAAACCGTCCGGGAAAAAACTCCCCTTCCGTATTGAAGCCAGAAAAACAGCGCGATGCGCCATCACGGAAACGGAAGCCGCCCTTACCGGCCTCCTTTGGCGGAAGAATCTATCCCAAGCCGCTTTTCAATCAGGTTCACAGACAACTCCGCGCACAGGCGCAATTCGTTATCGGCGTCATGAGTGAAAGCCTTAAGCGCGGACAGGGAAGCTTCCGAACCGATTTCCCCAAGAATTCGGGCGGCGGAACGTTTCAACACAAAATCGTCCGACTCATTCAGCGAACGGATGATATCAGCTTCTCCCGTTGGGCCGGCAGCCTTGCATTCGTCCTCCCACTTCTGGGGATCCTTTTTCCATTCCCCCAGAAGCAACGCCAAACTTCTCTTTTCCGAACCATGCAGTAAAAACCTGATCAGAGACGCCGGAATTTCGCAATCCGCCTTCTTCAGCTCCGTAGCCACGTAATCAACCACGCGCTGAGCCTCCTCATGATCCGGTTCCGCCCATACCACAAGGGCCGAAGCCAACGCGGTCACATATTCCGCATCACGCCCCCACGGCTCCCGGAGAAGCTCCACCAGCCTGGAAGAAACCTCACCCCGCATCTTATCCGGATTTACAGCCGACAAACGTTTTGCGGCGGCAATAACGCGGCGGATGTCCAGACAGGACAGCTCCTTCAAATTGGCCAGCACGAAATACTGGTGGCGCTCATCCTGCAACGCGGCGGAAGCGGGCCGCGCTTCAAACCTGTCCCGGTTCAGAATCACTTCCACAAAAAAACGCTCCTTATCCTGCAGGGTCACCTTCCCCATCTTGCCCGCAACCTCTACAAATTCCTTAAACGTAATGGGAGTGGGAGTAATAACGAACAGCCCGCCGCCCGTTCCCTTGCGGTCATAAAAAATAGGTTCGTCCTCGGACTGGGTCATCCTCTTCAAATATGCCTTTACCATATCCCGGTTGGCTGCATTCACCCCAACCACCCATACGCCCAGAACCCCCTGGGATTCCTTGCGGTCAATAGCGGAAAACAGAGGTTTCAAATCACCGGCCCCATAATTCTGGACAGAAGCGTTCTTGGAGGGCAGCTGCTCCAGCCCCATGCTGGTAAAGCCGGAGACATCTTCTTCCTCGGAGCAGGGAGGGATTCACCTTGACCGGATACACGAAAGGCAGGGAAGCAATCCCCCCTGCAACCAGCAAACCCAGCAAAATGAAAACAATCTTGTGCCTGCGTCCGGCACAGGCCATCAAGCCTCCGGCAAGACAGGCAAAAAACAGGGCAAACGCCTTCTGCTGGGGCTGCTGCAGCATGGAAAGGAAAAAGGTCCCATCCATCTCGGAAGAAGCATTGTAAAAAATCCAGACGCAGCCGGCGGCAACAGCCAGGGACGCGCAAAGGCACACCAATTGGATCAGCCCCGTTTCCACCAGAGCGCTCTGAATGGCTTCCCTCCTGTCTTTGGGGGAATGGACGGAAACGGCTTTCTTCGCTTTGGCAAAAGGTTTCTTAGGAATCAGTTTTTCCCTGTCGCAAAGAAACTCATGCCCGCATTTGCTGCAATTCACCATAGAGCCCTCCGCGGAAGAAGGCACATTGATATGTCGTTTGCACTGTGGACAATTCAGATTCACCGGGCTCCAATATGCACGTTTTTCATTCTTTTGCAATACCTGTCTTCCCAACTTTCCTCTTACCATGTACCCCGCGAAAATTGGCAAGAAACTTCCATCGGCTCCTATTTCCATCATTTCCCCTTTTCATTCCGACTCTCTGATTTTTTCCGAATGTTAAAACTCGCTCAAACCGCTCTCATTGAAAATAACATTTAATTGAAAACCATTCCGCAAACTTCGGAAAACAAGGGAAAGGGAAAATTCCCACCTTTCCCTGGCGGAAAGCTGGATATTTTTCAGTCTCCCTTATCAGGGGCTCAATTTCCAAACGCACCTTGATATAAATTATTTGAATTTTACAACACGGGCCATTGAAAAAAGATAAAAACGCTCTCCATGTTCCTCCTCCCGCCTCACGTCATTCCGAGTGAACACGCTTGCAGAAGAGGAAATTTGGTAGTAGAATTTTCGCCATGTCATTGCAGCCTGCCGAACGCCGAGATTTCATCCGCGATATGATTTCTGATGACCTTGCCTCCGGCAAGCATCAGGCCCCGGTAACACGCTTTCCCCCGGAACCCAATGGGTATCTTCATATCGGACATGCCAAGAGTATTCTG
>OLSA01001822.1_pt1 | contig 16915 bp, 13 predicted proteins | sample 1672731 | NCBI WGS metagenome assembly OLSA01 (sample SAMEA3136718, study PRJEB25190) | human gut metagenome | biome: human gut; feature: human-associated habitat; material: faeces | place: Austria | collected 2013
CGATGGAGATTTCAATGTAGGGGTTTCTTCTGTGGAAGGTTTGGAACAGCTGATAGAAAATGAACGTAAGAGCGGAGTATTCCTGAGTGTGCTAGGTTATGGAATGGGTAACTATAAAGACAATAAAGGTCAGGCTTTAGCAGAAAAAGGGAATGGAAATCATGCTTATATCGATAATTTGCAGGAAGCCAATCGTGTCCTGGTGGGTGAGTTTGGCGCTACGCTTCATACGGTAGCAAAGGACGTGAAGCTGCAAGTGGAATTTAATCCGGCTCAGGTGCAGGCATATCGTCTGGTTGGTTATGAGAGCCGTTTGCTGAAAGACGAAGACTTTAATAATGACGCCAAAGATGCCGGAGAATTGGGAGCCGGACATACGGTGACAGCTTTCTATGAAGTGATTCCCGTAGGCGTGAAGAATGACTACGTAGGAAAGGTAGATGATCTGAAATATCAGAAGAAACAAAAAGAGCCAGTACAGCCGACCGGCTCTAATGAATTGCTGACCGTGAAACTGCGCTATAAAGCTCCGGACAAGGACGTCAGCAAAAAGATGGAAGTTCCCTTTGTGGATAATAAAGGAAATAATGTTTCTTCCGATTTCCGTTTCGCTTCTGCCGTGGCTATGTTCGGTCAGCTGCTTCGGGACTCTGACTTTAAAGGAGCGGCAAGCTATGATAAAGTGATCGGCCTTGCCAAACAGGGACTGAATAATGATGAAAAAGGATACAGAAGAGAATTTATCCGTCTGGTAGAAACTGCCAAAGGGATGAAACGGGAGATAGCGGAAAAGAAGTAATAGTATAGGTTAATTAAAAGGGTGATCAGCATAGATCAATGTATGGTTTCGCATTGATTAGTTCGTTCCATATACGTTTCCCTTTCGTTCGACCTAGGTGGGACTAAACGATCACCTGGGTCGAACTAAAAGATAACCTAGGTGGAACGAATTAGGATTTGCATAAATTTTAAATAGAATCTGCAATGCAATTACTAAGCTATGGACTATAAAAGAGAAACCGCAGATAATCGACGATTACCTGCGGTTTACTTCTGCACGGGAGGAGAGGCTCGAACTCCCGACACCCGGTTTTGGAGACCGGTGCTCTACCAACTGAGCTACTCCCGTGTTTGCGGCTGCAAAGGTAGTAGAAACTTCTGAATCTCCAAACATTCGGGTAAATAAGTTTTGAACTATTTTAATTTTTCCCATTCGTCGGGCTTGAAACCGACCAATACCAAACTGTCTGTTACTACTAGAGGACGTTTCACCAACTTACCGTTTGTTGCCAGCAGTTCTATTTGTTCCTCTTCGCTCATGCTTGGCAACTTCTCACTCAGTTTCAGCTCTTTATAAACGAGTCCGCTAGTGTTGAAGAATTTCTTTATAGGTAGACCGCTACGGGGAATCCATGCTTTTAGCTCTTCTATTGTAGGATTTTCTTCTACAATCAACCGGTTTGTATACTCAATGTTATTTTCTGTTAACCACTTTTTGGCTTTTTGGCATGTGCTGCATGCCGGGTACTGCAAAAATAAAGGTGTCATACTCATTTCTAATTTATTATTTGATATTTGTTGTTTCACATTTAGGGTAGTAACTGTAAATCCTGATACATGATTCGATAGGCAGCCGCTTTCTTATCCAATGCCAATGGGTATGCTCGCGACGATGAAGGCATACGATACAGCCTCATTGCACGTTTCTCAAAAACAAACTCCGAATAATCACCGACTTTCGGTTCTTCTACATCCAATTGTTGCCGGAGTGTGTCGGTAGCTTTCTGACCGGTAGTAACGATGGCCTTACATTCGGGAAGCCGACGAAGCATTGCGGCAATATCGGTGGCTTCCACAACCTCCAGAAACTTATCGGACGCATTGTCTTGTAGTCGGCGAACGGATGAGGCCGTATCGAACAGTGCAATTCCTTTCTCATTTAGAAAGTCTATAATCCGTTCACGGCAAAACGCTTTCCGTGTAGGATTTAGAAAGTAGTCTTTGTCATTAAAAAACAACACACCGAAAATACGCCACATATCATTATTCAGGTTCGGGTAATAGAAGTCCATAGACCAACGCTTTTTCTGCGGTGGAAAACTTCCCAGCATTAGCAGTTTGGCTTTTGCCGGAAGAAATGGTTCTAGTGGATGTTTCTCGATTTCTATCATTATGTATCATTTTAATTTCATGCAAAAATAGTGATAATGTTTATTTCGTTCAAAATCAATGTGAAAAAATGCAATATATAAAATATTTACGTATTTTTGTGGCATAATGAACAGACAGTCTTTTATAATATCATTGAGAGTTCAAGTTGTTGTAAGTTGTTTATTGAGTTCATTCTTCTTTTTAAGCGAGAATGGTTACGCTTCGGAACAAGTTACGTTTATAGAAACCATAGAAACCCCTACGGATAATGCGACGGCAACGGTAAGGGGACGTGTTGTCGATACCAACGGTGAGCCGCTTATCGGGGCAACCATTCGTGAGAAAGGAGGAGCGAACGGAACTGTCAGTGATATAGATGGTAGCTTCTTTTTGTCCGTTCCGGATAACGCTATTCTGCAAGTTTCCTTTATCGGTTATGAGACAGTGGAAGTCAAAGTAGCGGGTAGGGCAATGCTTGAAATCTCCCTTCGAGAAAATACGGTCATGCTTGATAATGTAATTGTGACTGCTCTAGGGCTTGAAAAGGATGAATCTACTTTGGCCTATTCGACTCAGAAAATAAAAGGGGAAGAACTGAATCGGCTAAAGGAGATAAATATGATAACAGCCCTTGTCGGAAAAGCTGCAGGAGTGCAGGTCAACAAGAATTCTTCCGGTATGGGTGGTTCTGCCAAAATTACTCTTCGGGGAGTCCGTTCGGTATCCGGAGATAATCAGCCGCTTTATGTAATAGACGGTGTGCCGATGTCCAACACTTCTCCGGAACAGGCTTATTCGGCGATTGGCGGAACGGCAAATGCCGGAAACCGAGATGGAGGTGATGGTATCTCCAATCTGAATCCGGAGGATGTAGAAAGTATCAGTATCTTGAAAGGCGCCCCGGCAGCGGCTTTGTATGGAAGTTTGGCTGCCAATGGAGTAATCCTGATCACTACCAAAAAAGGAAATTCTACAGGGAAAAGAAGTATCCACTTCTCTACCGGACTTACTTTTGAAAAGGCTTTCAGTTTACCCCAGATGCAAAATAGCTATGGGGTGAGTGATGTGATAGATAGTTGGGGTGAAAAGGAAAGTTTGGAGGTGCATGATAATCTGAATGATTTTTTCCGTACCGGACTTACTTCCATGACTTCCGTATCCGTCAGTCACGGAAATGAAAATCTGCAAACTTATTTCTCTTATGCCAATACTACCGGACGAGGCATTATTGAAGGGAATAAATTAAAGAAGCATAACATCAATCTGCGTGAAACGGCTGCCATGTTCAACAAACGTCTGAAGTTGGATGGCAATGTCAATGTCATGAAACAAACGGTTGAGAATAAGCCCGTCTCAGGAGGTTTCTATATGAATCCGTTAGTAGGGCTTTACCGTTTTCCGCGTGGCGAAGATCTGTCTTATTATAAGGAGCATTTTGAAACTTATAATGAAGAGCGTAATTTGAATGTGCAGAATTGGCATACGTTTACCGAAGATTTTGAGCAGAATCCATATTGGATAGTGAATCGTATCCAAAGCAAGGAAACACGCACACGTGTCATTCTTGCTCTTTCCGCCACTTTCAAAGTGAATGGTTGGCTGACGATACAAGCACGTGGCAATATGGATTATTGGGCTGACAAATTGCGTCAGAAATTCTATGCTTCTACCGCAACTGCTTTATGCGGAGTGAACGGGCGTTATCTTGAGATGGACTATCAGGAAACGCAGATGTATGGTGACGTGATGGCTATGTTTAAGAAAACATGGGGTGATTTTACTCTGGATGCGGCTATTGGCGGCAGTATCAATGATAAGGTGGTGAACTCAACCCGTTACGACTCGAAGAATGCTTCTTTGAAATACGCCAATGTGTTTAATATTGCCAATATCGTGATGAACAGCTCTGCCAGTATTGATCAGAAGATAGATGCACACCGGCAGTTGCAATCATTTTTCGGTACGGCTCAGATAGGTTATAAGGAAAAGATATTTCTTGATTTGACAGCCCGTAATGACTGGTCGTCCACGTTGTCCTATACCAAGCATGAGAAATCAGGGTTTGCTTATCCGTCCGTCGGCCTTTCTATACTGCTTGATAAATGGCTGAAATTGCCCGAATGGATTTCTTTTGCAAAACTACGCGGGGCTTACAGTAAAGTGGGAAATGATATCCCTCTGTACATCACAAATTCCACTTCGCACGTCAATGCCGGTGGTGAAGTACAGGCAAATGATGCTGCGCCTTTTAAAGAAATGGAACCGGAAATGACTCATGCTATGGAATTCGGAACGGAATGGAAGTTCTTCCGACACCGTTTGGGAATTAACCTGACTTATTATCGCACAAACACGTATAATCAGTTTTTCAAACTTCCTGCTCTCGCCGGTGATGAGTTTGCTTATCGGTATGTGAACGCCGGAAATATTCAAAACAAGGGATGGGAAATTACGCTGAATGCTACTCCGGTGTTAACTTCTGACTTCACATGGAAGACGTCGCTCAATTTTTCTTCCAATAAGAATAAGATTGTGAAGTTGCATGATGACTTGAAGGAGTTCGTTTACGGACCTACAAGTTTTTCTTCAAGCTATGCTATGAAATTGGTGAAAGGCGGTTCTATCGGGGATATATATGGAAAAGCTTTTGTGCGCGATGATCAGGGAAAGATTGTTTATGGGACGGAAGGAGACCATAAAGGGCTGCCGTTGGTGGAAGGAGATGGTAATACGGTGAAAGTAGGAAATGCCAATCCGGTCTTTTTAATGGGATGGAATCATACGTTTTCTTACAAGGGATTCAGTTTTTACTTTTTGCTCGACTGGCGTTATGGCGGTAAAGTCCTTTCGCAAACGCAGGCGGAAATGGATCTTTATGGAGTGTCGGAAATAACAGCAGACGCTCGTGATAAAGGATATGTTGTGCTGGAAGGGGAACGGATAGACAATGTGAAAGGATTCTATAAGAATGTGGTAGGCGGACGTGCCGGAGTGACGGAATATTATATGTACGATGCCACTAATCTGCGTTTGCGTGAAGTGTCGCTGAGTTACAATTTCCCTAAGGAATGGATGCAGAAAACTAAAGTATTGAAGAATGTGCAACTTTCGTTTGTAGCCCGTAATCTGTGTTTCTTGTATAAGGAAGCACCTTTTGACCCGGATCTGGTACTTTCTACAGGAAATGATAATCAAGGTATCGAGGTGTTCGGAATGCCTACTACCCGTAGCCTGGGTTTTACGCTGAAATGTGAGTTTTAAAAGCTGAAAAGGGAAAATGAAGAAACGATACATATATTTATATTTGATAGGCTGGTGGCTTTTTTGCGTAGCATGCACGGGCAACTTCCGCGATTATAATACCGATCTGTCCGGCATTACGAATGAAGATCTGATCATTGATGATAATGGTTATGGAATCCGTCTGGGGATTATCCAACAAGGCATTTATTTTAATTACGATTACGGAAAGGGGAAGAACTGGCCTTTCCAGTTGATACAGAATTTGAATGCGGATATGTTCAGTGGATATATGCATGACGCCAAACCTCTGAACGGTGGTTCCAATAATTCCGATTATAATATGCAGGATGGTTGGAACAGTGCGATGTGGACACATGTGTATTCGTATATTTTTCCACAGATATATCAGTCGGAGAATGCTACCCGTGATACTCATCCAGCCCTGTTCGGTATTACGAAAATATTGAAAGTGGAAGTAATGCATCGGGTAACGGATTACTATGGTCCTATTATTTACAGGCATTTTGCGAATGCGGAAAAGCATTATCAACCTGATACGCAGAAAGAGGTCTATTATGAATTCTTTAATGAACTGGATTCTGCCGTTGTCGCTCTTATCGGTTATATAGAAGAAAAACCGGAATCCAATGGGTTCGCCCGGTTTGACATTCTGCTGGATGGCAAGTATTCCTCTTGGGTGAAGTTTGCCAATTCTTTGCGCTTGCGTTTGGCTATGCGTCTTGCATCAATCGCTCCCGACAAGGCACGTTCGGAAATAGAGAAGATAAAGGAAAATGATTACGGTTTCTTTGAGAGAGGATCGGAAAAAGTTGCGGTTTCTACAAAATCGGGATATATTAATCCGTTGGGAGAACTTAATCTGGTGTGGAATGAAACGTATATGAATGCTTCAATGGAGTCTATACTTACAGGATACGGTGATCCCCGACTCAAAGCCTATTTCGTTCCTTGTACGGATGAAAAGTTTAAGGGAGAGTATCGTGGCATTCGTCAGGGAACTTGTTTTGCACATAATCATTATGCAGGGCTGTCCCGATTGTCGGTCACACAGGCTACGGACGCACCTCTGATGACGGCTTCTGAAGTCTGGTTTTTACGTGCTGAGGCCGCTTTACGCGGTTGGACAGACGAAGATGAAGAAAACTGCTATCGGAACGGAGTGATGACTTCTTTCGAACAATGGGGTGTTTATGGAGTAGAAGATTACTTGAAGAGCGAACGGATAGCTTCAAATTTTGTAGACACTTATGAAACGGAGAATAATGTGGAAGCTCGTTGTAAGGTATCACCAAAATGGAATCCGTCGGATGATAAGGAGAAAAAGCTGGAGAAGATTATTACCCAAAAATGGATTGCCATGTTTCCCGAAGGCTGTGAAGCTTGGGCTGAACAAAGACGTACGGGATATCCCCGCTTGTTTCCCGTACGTTTCAATCATAGCAGGAACGGATGTATAGATTCGGAGACGATGGTACGCCGACTTCACTTTCCCGGTACTTTGCAAACAGAAGATCCGGAGCAATATTCTGCCCTTGTGAAAGCTTTGGATGGAGAAGACCACGAAGGTACATACCTATGGTGGGACACGGGAAATAATAGTTTGGAATAAAAAATCTGTGTAAGTAATGTGTGTATATGTGCAGGTTTAACTAATTTTGCGCTTTCATTAAAAAACACATTTATTCATGAAACAGATTATTGCTGCTTTTTTTCTTTGTATGTTGCTTTGGCCCGTGTCGGGATTGCGGGCTCAAAACATACAGTTGCATTATGATTTCGGACGTTCCCTGTATGATAAAGATTTAAAAGGTCGTCCTTTGCTGACTTCTACTGTAGAGAAATTCCATTCCGATGCTTGGGGAAGTACCTATTTCTTTGTTGATATGGATTATACTTCCGATGGGGTAGCTTCCGCTTATTGGGAGATTGCCCGTGAGTTGAAATTCTGGAAAGCTCCTTTTTCCGCACATCTCGAATATAACGGTGGTTTGGCAAAAGGATTTTCTTACAGAACAGAATTTGCCAACCGAATATGAAGAGCTTAATTTAACTCAACGACTATCTGTAGCGGCAATTTACGAGATGATAATGTATCTTGAGGATAAGTATGGTGTAACCTTTGAATACACAGGATACGTAAGACCTCAGATATTAGAAAATGAATATATGACTGCCATACCAAAAGGCGGAAATGAATTAACAGACACTGTTACAGTAACTCGACAGGATGACGGTACGCTTAAAGATGATTATCCTAATATAGTTGTAAGACCTTATTTTGAACAGATGATAACCGATTATGTAGAGGATTATTTTGGGTCTGACGATATTAGGGTGTTTTCCACAGTTACTAAAACTTCTATTAATGATTTAACTATTATCACCGAGGAAACTATAAGTGGAAATATATCAGGTAGGAGTACTGTATTCATAAGTAAAGATTTAGGTTCAAAAGAAGAAATGATAAAATTTGCAAATGATTATTGCATATGGTTAAAGAAACATGATATAAGTTGTGATAGTCAGGTTATGTTATTATATAACCCAGATATTTCTAAAATAAACAGAATAAATTATTCTGATTATTTTGGCAAAGAATATATAAAAATTCGGTTAATGTGTTATGTAGAAAAAAATGGCGAAATAAAAATTGAGGAAAGACAAGTCAGATAAGGAGTTTTAAAATGAATATAACTGATCAGGAATTATTAATGTTAGAGCAGTTAACTTACTTGGATAGTAGAGTTGCAGAGGTAGCAGGGGTTGAAAAATTTGATATTAATGGAGAATACATAAACTCAACCATATATGAAATACTTGAAAAATTCGACCAAACCGCAATATCAAACCTTGAAGCGATGGAAGATAAAGCGATTCCCGGAGCAGAGGTAAGCGGAAAAGAATGGGCAGATATTATTACATATCTTAAAACAAGCAATTTAAAGGATTTGGTTTTAACAGAAGCAAATACAGAAGTAGGAGCTTTATGCTTTACTGACGGAACTTCTAATACAAATGAAGTTATAGTCGCCTTCAAAGGAACACTCAATATGAAAGAATGGCAAGATAATGTTGAGGGCGCTAATATGGTTGAAACTGAAGCTCAAAAGGCGGCTCTGAATTTCGTAAATAATTTGTGCTATGAACGTATAACGCTTACCGGGCATTCCAAAGGTTCTAACAAAGCAATGTATACAACAATTTTATGCGATAAAGTAGTAAGATGTGTAGGATTAGACGGCCAAGGATTTTCCAGCTTATTTATCAATTATGATGAATACCGAGATAAAATTTTAAGAAGGGCCGGACTTATAACCAATTATTCACTTTCTACAGATTTTATTCATGGTTTGTTATATCAAATACCAGGTACACATCAGTTATACTGTAAAGGATTTGGTGTGTTTGAACCAGCACAGCATCATAGCCCAAATTCGTGGATCGCTCAGGACAAAAATGGCAATATGCTTCTCGACGAAAACAACAAACCATATTTTATATTGACGGAAGAAGATAAGTCAATGACAATGCTTCATGAATGCATAATTTATTTGCTGAATGCGGGAGATGAGGATGACTTAAATTCGATGGTTAAATATATATCTGAGATAATGCCGATTGTACGTAAGTCGGAAATAGATAAAAATGAATTAATGTCTTTTCTTTTTAGTGATACTGATACATTGTCAACTGTTTTAGGCTGTGCATTTGCTTATTTAGAAGAATATGATAAGCACGATGTTGATATAATGGCTTTCTTAAATACTTTAGGAATTGAATTAGATTTGGAAGGAACAATCTATTTTACTTTAGGCAGCGCTGCACATTTGCAATTGATAGATGGGAAAAAGGATAGGATTATTTCCAGATTAGCTTGGACTGCTTTGGAAGGCATGATAGGTGACTATATTACCAAATCGGAATTTTTGAATTTGTGGAATGATGTTGAAAACAAATATATGGAATTCAGGGATAAGGAATACCACGAAACGGCTCTTCTGGGAGAATCAATTATAAAATCATGGTTTATTTTTAACATCTTACAAGATTTTTCTGATGACAGAAAAACTGCGTGGAACGAATTCTGGAGCAGTCTGGGGGATGTGATTACTGAAATTAATTCAGGAAAAATAGATAATACGGAGGCTTGGACTACGTTATGGCTTAACATTGGAAAATTCGCATATAATGAAGTAGCATCATGGATCGGTTTTTGGGGAGAAGCAACTCAAGCTACAATTGAAAGTTTAAAAGAATGGATAAACTATTTTACGGATATAGGACAAAAAATTGAAGGTATCTGGGATTCATGGCTTGATTTCTGGAATGATTATACAGATGAAATAAAGAATATTTTAAATAACGATGAGTACAATCTTATATTAGGCAAAGGAGAAAATGATAATTTAAACGGAACATCTGGAAAAGACTTGATATTAGGATTTGGCGGCAGCGATGTTCTTGACGGAGAAGATGGCGATGACTTAATATATGGCGGTTCCGGTGATGACAGTCTGCGCGGAGGAAATGGCGATGATGAGTTATATGGCGGATTAGGCGAAGATGATCTTTGGGGAGAATCCGGTAACGACAAGTTATACGGCGGGAATCATGATGATAAGCTGTATGGTGAGGCCGGCAATGATGAGTTATATGGTGAAGACGGAAGTGATGACCTGTATGGCGGAGACGGAGATGATAAATTATTCGGCGGCGAAGGAAACGATTATCTTTACGGCAATAACGGCAATGATTATTTAGAAGGCGGCAACGGACGTAATCATATGTATGGCGGCGAGGGTAACGACACACTCGTAAGCGGAGAAGATACCGACTACATGTACGGCGAAGATGGCAATGATGTATTCCACGGCGGAAACGGCCCTAACTATATGTACGGCGGTGAAGGCGACGATAACTTTACCGGCGGCGAAGGCTACGACTTCATAGAGGGCGGTAACGGCAGCGATACTATGAACGGCGGAAATGGATTCAATGAAATGTTCGGTCAGGACGGGATTGATTACATTTACGGCGGTAATGATAACGACTATATCGACGGCGGCGTAGGCGATGATCAGCTTTACGGCGGTAACGGCAATAATACAATTATCGGCGGTGAAGGCAATGATGTCATATATGACGGAAACGACGGAAGCCATATCTACGGCGGTACAGGCAATGATAGTATTTACGCCGGCGGCGGAAACGATGTAATTGATCCGGGAGAGGGCGACGATTACATTCAGGACGATCACGGCGACGATACGATTATTTTCAAGGCGGGCTATGGTACAGATACTATTTCCGACGCCGCGGGAAATAATACAATACAGCTTTCGGGACTTTCAATGTCAGACGCGGTTATGTCAAGAATAAACGGAAGCGACCTTATGATTTCATTCGGCGCAGATAATATCATTATAAAGCAGTACTTTGACGGAGCAGGCTTCCAGAATTTCAATATCAACGGTACGATGATAAACGATCTGATAACAACACTGCACGGCTCCGACAGTAGCGACTGGATATCCGCTTGGAGCGATAATGGAGTTACAATAAAGGGTGAAGGCGGTAATGATACTATTAACGGAGGAAACGGCGATGATATCCTCGACGGAGGAACAGGAAACGACTGGCTGTACGGAGGAAACGGAAACGATACATATATCTTCGGCAAAGGCTACGGAAACGACACAATCGAGGATTGGGGCGGAAGCAGTATCGTAAAGCTTAAGGACATAAGTTCAAGTGAAGTTACAATAACAAATCTGTGGGATTCCACGCTTGAAATGACTGTAAACGGTACCGAGGACAAGCTTACTATTAACGGCTACAAGTGGAATCAGGGCGGATATACCTTTGAATTTGCAGACGGAGCAGTAGGAACAGTAAATAAGGATACATGGGAGCTTGAGCTTAGTCAGCCTGCAAGCAATGAAATATCTGAGGAAGATGTCGTACAGTCAAACGCCGAGCTTCTCTCGGATATCTATTCAGACGAAAGTATGTCTTCAGATTTACTCACAGAAACAAGCGGCGCCGTTCTGATTGATTCATCAAGCGCTGTTTCTGCGGCAAAGGAAACAGAGGAAACCGCAGATCAGACGGATATACAGGTAATGATACTGACCGAAAATATGTCCGCTTTCGGTACGGAAAACAACGTTTCTGACAGTATGAGCATTAGCGATCCGATGCAGGATACGTCAGCTTTGAATCAACTGCTTGTCGGTACGCAGGCAGAGTAATATAAATTCTGATTAAAAGTGCGGCAGTAAAAAAGCTGCCGCATAATTTATGTAAAAAGGAAGTCGAAGCATGGAGAAAAAACAAGACAGCGGACTTAGCTGCTTTATGATAGTTATGAAGTTTCACGGTATACCTATCACAAAAGAGCAGGCTGAAACGCTATCAGTTCTTGATCCCGAACAGAAAACCGGAGAAATAGAAATAATAGAATCCGCAAAGAAATTGAAAATGCGGGCAAAGCTTTGTAAGCTGAATTTAAAAAAGCTGAAGGACGTAAAGGCGCCGATTATTGCAAAGAATAAAAATGACGGATTCTTTATTGTCGCAAAATCTCAGGACGATAAATTCATGGTCTTGTTTACGGACAAAGCCCAGCCGGAGGTTAAGACCCGTGAGGAATTATCTGAAATCTGGGATGGCACAGCGATCCTTATTACCAAAAAAGGAATAATGGACAGAGAAGCGGTATTCAGCTTCAAGTGGTTTATACCCACGATACTGAAATTCAAAAAGGAATTTATACAGGTACTGATAGCCGTATTTACAGTACAGATTTTAGGAATCCTTACTCCCGTTATGACTCAGGTCGTTGTGGATAAGGTTTTAGTCCATAGAAGTATGTCGACGCTTAACGTGCTTGCAATCGGCATCGCAATTGTATATATATACGAGCTGATTCTGTCCCTTGCCAAAAACTATGTGTTTACCCATACGACAAACAGAATAGACGTTATGCTCAGCTTCAAGCTGTTTCGGCATTTGTTCGCACTTCCCCTGAAATACTTTGAATCAAGACGAGTCGGCGAAACGGTGGCGAGAGTAAGAGAGCTTGACAGTATCAGAAATTTTCTGACAGGCACTCCGCTTTCCTCAATGATAGATTTTATTTTCATAATCGTATACATAGTAGTATTGTTTTTCTACAGCAAAATGCTGACAGTTATCGTCCTCTGCTCTATACCCGTTTACGCAGTACTTTCGGCCATCGTTACTCCCCTTTTCAAAAAAAGACTGGACGAAAAGTTTGAAACGGGAGCGAACACTCAGTCCTTTTTGGTTGAATCCATAACAGGCGTACAGACGGTAAAATCCTATGCATTAGAGCCAAAGTTCGAAAAAAAGTGGGGCGATTTGCAATCCGATTACGTAAAGGCAAGCTACAAAACCTCTATGGTTTCCGCAACCGCCGGAACGACCGGACAGTTTATTCAGAAGGTATTCGACCTGTTGATTCTGTTTTTCGGCGCAAAAGCGGTAATGGACGGTAATTTTACAGTGGGGCAGCTTGTGGCGTTTCGAATGCTTTCCGGCAGAGTAAGCGGTCCTGTTTTAAGACTGGTACAGCTTTGGCAGGAATATCAGCAGGCGTCGCTTTCAGTAAAAAGAATCGGCGATATTTTTAATACAGCCCCTGAACCGATTCTAAACGCAAATCAGACTGCTATGCCCGGCGTTCAGGGTAAAATTATATTCGATCAGGTGCATTTCAGATACAATCCGCAGGGCGGAGAGGTTATCAAGGGAATGAGCTTTGAAATAGAGCCTGACACCATTGTAGGAGTTGTAGGCAGAAGCGGTTCGGGAAAGAGCACCATTTCAAAGCTGATTCAAAGACTTTATTTGCCGGAGGGCGGTAAAATATCCATAGACGGAATGGATATTTCACTTGTGAATCCCGCAATGCTCAGAAAGCAGATCGGAGTAGTATTGCAGGAAAACTTTATGTTCAACGGAACCGTCGCGGAAAATATTTCAATTCACTGTCCAACAGCAAGTATGGAGCAGATCATTCATTCTGCAAAAATAGCGGGCGCGCATGATTTTATCCTTGAACTTCCTAACGGCTATGAAACGATTATCGGCGAAAAGGGCATGGGACTTTCCGGAGGTCAGAAGCAAAGAGTCGCTATTGCGAGAGCAATACTTAACAATCCCAGAATACTTATATTTGACGAGGCTACGTCTGCTCTTGACTATGAATCCGAGAGTATAATTCAGAATAACCTTAAAGAAATATGCAAAGGAAGAACAGTGCTTATTATTGCTCACAGGCTTTCAACGTTAAAGGACGCGCAGAAAATCATGGTGATTGATAAGGGCAATCTTGTGGAATACGATACTCATGAGAATCTGATGAAACGGGAAGGGCTGTATCATTATTTGTATAACCAGCAGAAAAGAGGCGATATTGATGGATAATAAGCTGGCGGAATACGTATTTAAGCACAGCAAAAGCAAGGATAAGGAGCTGAAGTATGATTTTATGCCGTCCTTGCTTGAAATTATTGAACGCCCTGCCCATAAAGCGGGAACGGTAATAATACTCGGAGTTTTTACGCTTCTGATCGCGGCAGTCATTTGGGCTTGCCTTTCGAAAATAGACGTGGTAGTTACTGCCGGCGGAAGCGTTCAGCCGTCAGGAAATGTAAACGTGGTGCAGGCCTATTCAGGCGGAACAGTAAAGTCAATAAACGCTGCCGAAGGAGAATATGTGAAAAAGGGAGACGTTCTGATAGAGCTTGATACGGAATCCCTTGATATTGATACAAACCAGCTTAACAGTCAGAAAGAAATTCTTGAAGCACAGCGGAAAATATATACAAAGATTAAAAACGGCGACGATATTTCAAAGGTTAAAATTGAAGATTACGAAGCTGAGCTTAAACCGTATATTCAGTCAATTCTGGACGCAGACGCAAGCTATAATAACACTCTTGACAGTCTTAAGAAGGATAAGGAAAACGCCGATTTAAATCATCAGATTTCACAGCTGCAGCTTGAAGAATACGAAGAAAGCGGAACAATCCGTCAGGCTGAAATGCAGGAGCTTATAGTAAAGCAGAACGAGCTTGCGCTGAAACAGTCGGAAACAAAAATAAAGGATACAAAAACCCAGTACAGCGCACAGATCAATTCAAAGCTTTCGGAGATAAGCGGTCAGCTTGACGAAATAGAAACCAACCTTGAAAAATACGCCTTGTCTAAGGATTATCAGTATATAACGGCGCCTGTAAGCGGATATATAAACAACGTAAATGTGAACACCGTCGGAGCGGCGGTAACGAACGCACAGGAGCTTGTAACGATAGTACCTGATAATATGCCTGTTGAAATGGTGTGCTATGTAAAGAATATGGATATTGCCGACATAGAAATCGGAATGGAAGCGGAAATCAAGCTGGAGGCGTACCCGTATAACAAGTACGGAACGGTGAAGGGAAAGGTGAAATATATCAGCCCCAGCGCGTTTGTCAGCGAGCAGACGGGCAGCGTTTATCTTGTGAAGCTTGAAATTACAGATAAAAATGATGAGATAGATGTGATTTCAGGATTGTCCGGAAGCGTGGAAATAAAGACGGATAAGAGAACGGTTATGGATTACTTCTTAGAGCCTATTAAAAAAGGCTTCGGGGAAGCTCTGAGGGAGAAATAGTTTTGAAATTGACACACCCCCCTTGTCACCATGAAACGGGAAAGTTAATAAGATAAAAGAATATATATAAATAAAGGATTCAATATGAATGAACCTGATTACGATTATGTGTATAATCAACTGCGCAAAGTTAAAAATGATGTATCATTTAGGGAAAAAGTTGCTGATTGGGCACAACATACCGTTTATGAGATCTATATACAATAATTCAGCACAAGGCTGCACAGCTTGCATTTTTTATTATATCCAATCACCCTTTTATAGATGGCAACAAAAGGATCGGACTTCATGTAACGCTGATATTCTTAGAGCTTAACGGCGTTGATCTTAAATATACATAAAATGAATTAATAAAGATCGGTTTAATGCTGGCAGATGAGAAGATGACTGTAAAAGATATTCTATCGTGGCTTATAGTTCATAATGAACAATAAAAGCTTGCTGGTAACGGCAGGCTTTTATAGCGAAAAATTTTTCTATTGAAAAAACCAGATTATTGATATATAATTAAATAGCGGTTAAAAAATTGAATATGATTAAGGAAATGATATCAAATGATACGCCGGTTACTGAAAAAGAAAATCATTTATATAATATATTTTGGCTGTGTATTATTCTTTCTATTATTCTCTATAATAATTCAAATATTAAAAAATCCTGTTATTAATGAATATTCAAACATCGATGAAAAACTTCATAATTTGAATTTAAACCAGTTTAATTATTATCGTACTGAAGAAGAAAAACGCTCATCGGATTATATTTATATGAGTTTTCATTTAAAAGATTTTGACAAGTTTGATATAAATGAATGTACTAATGATATAAATAATATAAAAGAAAATATAAATGAATGTATATCAGATGAAAAATACGGGTTATACAATAAGTTTATTCGTGTTATGATTCATGTGCGTCCCGGAGAAATGGTGTATATTTACAATTATAATTTTTTAAAAGACCAAAAAGATCAAGAGCCTGAAAAACTTTTATATTACGAATACTTATTTGTTGATAATTTATCTTCACTAAATTATTTTAATGATTGTTATGTTTTAAATGTAAGTGTAAGTAATATAGACAATATAAATATTTTTGAAAATTTTTATAATATTGAGTATTTAAATATTTCTGGTCCCCTTACGGAAAACGATAAGCAACAATTACTTATAATACTTACTGATTGTACCGTTATTTGTAACGGAGAAATAGTAAGTAAATAAAAATTGAAGCCGCAAAATCTTATGAATGAATTGGTTTCAAATGGAAAAAACTACAAAGGTATAAGTGAAAATGATCTTATGCCGAGTATATAGTTAACGGATAGAAATATCGCATGGCGTATGAAAATAATGGTTTTATTGTTTCATTTCTTCCATTTTAAGATAAAAGGAGTTAATTTATATGAAAAACGAATTGCGATTTTCATTTGATTACGGTGGATTTTGCCTTTGGGCAAATGATGGAGCAATAGAGCCGAATGCCCTTCCAATTTCACAAGAACTGATTGATGAAATAAACAGTTTATGTGATGAATTTGATACGAGCTTAGACTGGGAATATCCACCGGATCCTTCACCTTGGACAAAAGAAGAATGGTATGATTTTTTTAAAAGGTCTAAATTAATATATGAAAAATTAGAAAAAGAATTAGGCGCTGATTACGAATTAATTAGTGAACTTGAAAAAGATAAACATATGTATATGGACAATCGGATTTTTGCCGATAAATAAAATATTCAAGTTTGAACCAATATCAATAAAGTGGACAGGAAAAATAAAAAAAATTCAGCTCAGCCTGATATATTATATACT
>OLSA01001828.1_pt1 | contig 16895 bp, 10 predicted proteins | sample 1672731 | NCBI WGS metagenome assembly OLSA01 (sample SAMEA3136718, study PRJEB25190) | human gut metagenome | biome: human gut; feature: human-associated habitat; material: faeces | place: Austria | collected 2013
TAACATTAGATATCAAGAAAGCCGATAATGAAACATTGCGTGCATATTTGGCGGAAGTGTTGCCTAATTTCGACCGTGAACGTGTCTATCCGACCGATATAAAAAAATTGATAAGTTGGTATAACTTGTTGGTCGAAACCGGTAACACCGATTTTGTGGAAGAAGAAAAACCTCAAAAAGATGCCGATGTCGAGAACACGGCAGCAACGGACGATTCTGTAAATGAGAAAGAGGAAAAGCCCAAGACCAAAAAGGCAACAAAGAAAAAAGCAGAATAAGAAGCCATTCTAATGAACGGTAAATATAAGCCTGTGCGGTTTCCCGTACAGGCTTTTTTATGGATCGAGGGTGTGTATCCAAGCTCCTTGTGTGCGAATATCGTGGCAGGGAATACTATTTTCGAAACAGTCGTTTTGTAATTTAATGGCTCGTCTGGGGTGAACATCGGGACCGATGATAAATTGCCGAACGGAAAATAGTTCGAGTATGTCTTCTATTCTGCCGTTGAACATCTTGCCGATAATAACATAGTCTATCGTTAGTTTTTTCCCTATTGATAGTTTATCCCATTCTTGTTTACCGAGGAGGACGAGCCGTTTCCCATAAAATTGGGCGAAGGGATAGTCTATAAAGCCGGTGTTATCTTTGGTTCCGGGGGAGCCGTGTTGGAATATTTCGTATTGTGTCTTTCCGTTTTTCATACGATATTCTTCACCCACGACCCTTTGACCGGAGGTGAGGGTGTCGGATAAGAGAATATAACAACGAGCTTTGTCGCTGAGTTGAACGGCTGTCGATTTTTTACTGTCATATACGATAATTTCTGGCTGGGGCGATTTATAAGTGCACAAGTCAAAAATGAGAAAACCGATACAAAAGCCCAGAGTCAGCCAAAGAGTCTTTTTAGAACGATTCTTGACGGTTATATAAGATAGTATGCCGCAAATGAAATAAAGCCATAGATAGCGAGCTTCCAACCATACGCTTTCGATGTGGCTCCACGGTAGTTTGTATATATGCAGGCTTATCTGTTGTATATATTGCAGTAAAAAATCGACGGTATTTCCTAACCAATCATAGGGAATATGTAGGGCCGAGAGTAACAATAGGAAAAAAGAGAGTCCGAAAACAACGGGTAAAAGAGGCAGTACGAAAATATTACCGATTAGAAATAATAGAGGAATAGTGTGAAAATAATAGACGGCAATGGGTAGGGCTCCGATTTGGGCGGCGATGGATACTGCGACGCAAGAACTAAGCCAACGAACGACAAAGTAGGGTGAATTACCTCCGATATTTAGTTTGGTGTAGAATAGCAAGATAGCGGTTACTGCCGAGAAACTCATTTGAAATCCCACATCGAAAATGAGGTTCGTGTCGTACGATAACATAAAAAATGCTGCGGCGAAAAGTGCATTGAGAGAACTGTTGCGTCGGTCGAGAAATTCGGCTGTTAAAAGAAAGGATGCCATGATACAAGCTCGTACGGCCGATGGCGATAAGCCTGTTATATAAGCATAAATCCATAAAACGAATAAAGTGAATAGAGGCCTTAGTTTTCTGCAAGACTTGAAAAGAGAGAGGGGAAAGAACAAAAAGTAAATCAAAGATGCTACGACTCCCATGTGAAGTCCGCTTACGGCTAACACATGTGAAAGTCCGGCTGCCGAAAAGTACGATCTTAGGTCTTGTGGAAATTCCTGTCGTTCGCCTAACAACAAAGCCCTCAATAAAAGAGTACTGTTTTTAGACAAATTACAGGATTGAAGTTGGTCGGAAAGATGTTTTTGTAGATCCGAAGTGGCCTTTCGAAGATTCGATTTTGGTTTTTCTCCGATATATTTCCATTGTTTCCCGGTCAAATATTGACTTCTCGATATGCCTTTATGCTTCATGAACGAGGCGAAATCGAAAGCATAAGGATTGGTGTTGGGCGGTATTACTTTCGGTCGAAATTCAAACCCGATGATGTCGCCATATTCGAGCCGTCGGGCTTGAATACCTTTTTCAAAATAGAGAGCTATTTTTTCTTTATATTTCACGATCGACCCGTTTGTATCCGACAGGGCTGTTATCGTAACGGGACAGTAGTAAGAGTTCTTTTTTTCTATGGCTTTGTCGTTTACGTGAGCTATCGCGATAGGATAAAAACCGGAAGGCTGTTGGGATATGCGGTTTTGAGTGCCATGCAGTATCGCTCCGATAGAAAAGACGATAAGGAATAATCCGACTCCGAAAATACTTCGTTTGCGGTATTGTTCTTCGATACTGTCTCGTTTTATGAATGAACTCCATAAAACTAAGCCGCATAAAGCGGGAATGAGGTTTCCCCATATCGGTGGACATAGGAACTCTTGGTACAGGATACCTGCCAATAGAGGAACTAACAACCGTATGAATGGAGTGCGGGCTGCCGATAGGGAGGAGCTATTCATAAGTCGATTGTTTGAATGGGGCTTATGTTCAGAATTTTCGGGTCATATAGCGCATGAAATCCGATTCGACACCACCGGTTTGACCGGTATTTTGAACGAAGCAGAATTCCCGTTCGCAATCGAAGTCGCTGATTTCGATGACTTTCAATTTTCCATCAGCTATTTCCGATGATACGGCTTGTATGGAAACAATACCCACGCTGTCGGTATTGTATAAAAACCGTTTGATACCTTCGGTGGTTCCCAATTGCATGATAATATTGAGTTGGGATAATTTCAACTGGCGTGTACCCAATGCTTTTTCAAAGACCTCTAAACTGCCCGACCCCTGTTCTCGAATAACCAACGGAATTCTTTTCAGTTCCTCTATCGTTATTTCTTCAAGTTTGGCCAATCGGCTGCGCGTACTGGTTATACAAACCAGTTCGTCTCGCATAAAAGGGGTGTAATGTAGATGTATTTGTCGACTGCAACCCTCGATGAGTCCCAAGTCGATACGATGTTCTTCGACTGCTTTTTCTATATCGCTGGAATTACCATTGATTAACGAGAGTTTTATTTGTTTGAATTTCTGTTGAAATGTAGCCAGATAGGGCGGAAGCACATACTGAGCGATCGTTGTGCTAGCTCCCAAACGAAGCTCTCCGATGTGACGCTGGGTCAATAAGTTCATCTCGAAATCGAGTTGTTTGTATTGTTTGAGAATTTTTTCGGCGTGGCTTAACAGCAGTTCTCCGTCGGGGGTCAGCGTTATGTGAGTACCCATTCTCTCGAACAGTCGGGTGCTGTATTCTGTTTCAAGTTCTTGTATGTGCTTGCTGATTGCCGGTTGACTTACATATAGCTCTTTCGAGGCTTTGGTGAAGCTGAGGTTGTGAGCCACACTGCAAAAAACTTTTAATCTGAAATCTATCATGATAAGAGTCAATTTATTCGTTCCAAATCTTCCATGCCGCCAGTGCTTGCAAATGAAGCATTTCTATTCCGTTTTTTATTTTGCAACCCTGTCGGGCTGCTTTTTGGAGAAATAAAGTCGTTTCGGGATTGTAAATAACGTCGTAGCAAAGATGTTCGGGGCTTAGTGCCGTGTAGGGTATGTTCGGAGATTGGTCTATGTGAGGAAACATGCCTAACGGAGTGGTATTGACAATGATTTTGTGATTATCGATTAGGTCGGGAGATAAGTCTTCGTAACTGAGTATATCTCCTCTTTTTTGTCGGGAAACGAATGTCGGTGTGATATGCAAGGCTTTTAGCCCGGCATGAATAGCTTTTGATGCACCACCGGTTCCGAGAATAAGCGCTTTTGTCATGTGGTCGTCCAATAACGGAGCGATAGAATTGGTGAACCCTATGATATCGCTATTGAATCCTTTGAGAAATATCTTGTCTCCTTGCCTCGTAATTTTGATGACATTGACCGCTCCGATTTCGCGAGCCAAAGGGTGCAATTCGTCGAGTAGGGGGATAACTGTGGTTTTATGAGGAATCGTCACATTCAATCCGCACAATTCATGGTTGTCCGAGATAAGCTGTCTCAAACAGGAAATATCCTGTATCTCAAAGTTTTCATAGGTGGCGTTTATATGCTCGTCTTCAAATTTTTGTTGGAAAAAAGAGCGGGAAAACGAGTGCCCCAAAGGATAGCCCACTAATCCGTATTTTCTTTTCATAAAGCCGATAAATTAACCGTTATATTTCGAAGCCGATAATATTTCCCCTCCATTGTCGGTCGTCTCGATAATTTCGATCGCTTCTTTTTTCTTTTCGTTAGCATAAGCCTTGATGATTTGAAGCCCTATCCAGCGGCCCAATCGTCCCGGTGCATCTTGATGAAGTACCGATACGAAAGGGGCCGGCTCGATATACTTGTTGATAAGCATCGATTCGGTATTGAACAAGTGCTTTTTACCGATAAGTTGTTTCCATATTTCAGCTTCGTTCTCTTTGCACCATTGAGCTTGTTTGTCGGAATATCCCAATAGGACATATTCGTTTATTCGAGGAAATATCCGGGACAAGCAATAAAGAATTTTCCCTTCGTATATCATTCGATCTAATAGTGCGTTTCGCTGCGATTGGTAGGGATATAAAGTGCGTAGCCAAACTTCGACGACATCGATGGGAATGCGGTCGCTTTCATGTAAATTCCGTTCGTAATTATAATAGCGTTGTTCATAAAGGGGATAGTTTTCACCCAAATAACAGTCTAAGGAAACCGATAGCAAAGTGGTATCGATTGTGACGATCGATTGGTTCAGTCCCGAAATGTGGGTAAGAATGCGGGGACGTTTTTGTGGAGCGAACAACTCGTTGTATCTTAGGAATGCGTTCTGTAATTCGGTAATCCATACGGTATCGTTGGAAAATTTTGTTTCTGTATCCGCATACAACTGGGATATAGCCTCGTTGGATAAAAACATTTTTAATCCCTTTTGGAACGATGGAGCATCTCCCAAACCGAGTATGTGTCGACAATAAACCGGAAAAAATGGTATGTATTTATCTATAAAAAGAAATATTTGGGCCGAGTCTGTTTCTTGGACGTAAGAAGGTAGTCCTTTATCGAATCGTTCTATGGTCACGATCGGATTACTTGAATGGTTCGATATCTCCGATGCTTTTCCGTTGCAAGCGATAAAACAAAGGGTAAGTAAACTTACGACGACGGCATATTTGCTTGTTTTCTCGGGTTGTATCATAATACTCTCTTTTTATGTCTCTTCTGCAAATTTACTTTTTTCTTTTGAGAAACCCATAAAGAACATTTTTGTTTTGTTATACGGTGTATAGGACAATAAATATCTATTAATTCGAGGCTTTTTCGGTCTTTATTCGTACCTTTGCGATATATGTGAGGAACAGGACGTGCTTGGGCATAAGCGATAAAGCTTGTTTCTGTTCTTGGTTTACACTATCTTTGCATATAATGAGTAATAGGTTTTTTACTTATCGGGATTAAATGACGGATTATAATTTATGAAGCATTCATATTTCAGCCGGAGGTTATTGTCGGTTTTTATGGCTTTTGCTTTGGGCCTTTCCGTCTTGTTGGCCAAAGATTTTGTCGTGGTGATCGATGCCGGTCATGGCGGGCACGATCCCGGCTCTCTCGGCAGCAAGGCGAAAGAGAAAAACATCAATTTGGGAGTTGCCTTGAAATTGGGACGTCTGATTGAAAATAATATGCAAGGTGTGAAGGTGGTCTATACCCGTAAAAAAGACGTTTATTTGACCTTGCAGGAGCGAGCTAATATAGCTAATAAGGTTCAAGGCGATTTGTTTATTTCTATTCATACCAATTCTTTGGATAAAAAATCCCCCAATCGTAGGAAAGTCGCCGGCGCTTCTACTTGGACATTGGGGTTACACAGAAGCAAGGAGAACTTAGAAGTTGCAAAACGGGAAAATTCCGTTATATATTTGGAGAATGACTTTTCGACTCGTTATGAAGGATTCGATCCGAATTCGACCGAGTCGTATATTATTTTTGAATTCATGCAGTATAAACACATGGAGCAGAGTATAAACTTTGCTTCGGATATACAACGTGAATTTGTTTCGACTGCCGGCCGAGTGGATAGAGGTGTAAGACAGGCAGGATTTTGGGTACTCGCTAAAACGAGCATGCCTGCGGTTTTAGTGGAGCTCGATTTTATTTGCAATCCGACGCAGGAGAGATTTTTGAATTCCGAATCCGGTCAGGAGAAAATGGCAAAGTCTATATACAATGCTTTTGTCAAATATAAATCAGACTATGACCGTAAGCAAAATGCCGGCAAAAGGGTAGAGGGGTCACCGTCTTCTTCCGCAGTTGTATCGCCCGATAAAAAGACTCAAACGGGTGATTCGAATGTGGAAGTCTCTGAACAAGCCGAGAAATCCGGGGTTACTTATTATAAAGTACAGTTCATGGCTTTGCCTCGGAAATTGCCGGCTAATTCCAAAGAATTTAAAGGGCTTTCTCCTGTCGAATATTATAAAGACGGAGGAATGTATAAATACACCTATGGAAAATCTACCGACCGAGACGAAATACAGAAACAATATAAAAAAGTAAAATCTTTGTTTCGCGATGCCTTTATCATAAAGTTCCGTGATGGAAAACGGGTCTATTGAAAGGTATTGCGATGCTGAATAAAAAATAGAATATGAAAAAGTGGTTTGGAAAAGAAGTTAAGATAGCACTATCGGTTCTTGCGAGTATTTTGATTTTGTATGTGGGAATTAACTATTTGAAGGGAATCAACGTAATGAAACCTTCTAATTATTATTATGTACAATTCCCGAATGTTGCGGGTTTGGCCCAGTCTGCACCGGTATCTATCGATGGATACAAAGTGGGACTCGTGCAGGAAATCGTTTATGATTATGATGCGAATGGCGCGATTAAGGTGCTGTTGAATCTCGATAAAAAATTAAAAATCCCGGTCGATAGTAAAGTCTATCTCGAAACCGATATGCTTGGAACGGCATCGATTGTTATCGATCTGAACCCTCATGTGAGCGAATACTATGATCATGGAGCCGTTATTGAAGGGGAAGTGAAGTCTGGACTAATGCAAAACATACAAGGAGAGTTGTTGCCCCAGTTTGCTTTGCTGTTACCGAAACTCGACAGTATTCTTTCGGGATTGCAGACGCTAGTCAATGATCCTGCTTTATCTGCTTCGGTAAAACGTATCGATCATATTACCGCTAATTTGGAGCGTTCGTCCGTGCAATTATCACAGATGATGAAAAACGATGTGCCGGCTATTCTCGACAATGTACAAGGAATAACAGCGCAGGTAAATCAGTTCTCGGGAACTTTGAATTCGTTACCTCTCCAATCTACTATGATTTCGGTTCAGAAAACTTCCGATAATTTGCAGCAAATAACCAATCGTTTGACTTCTCCCGACAATAGTCTGGGACTATTGTTGAACGACCGGCTGCTGTACGATAAAGCGAATGGCGTTTTGGGGAGCGTAGATTCTTTGATGATTGATTTAAGACTCAATCCGAAACGTTATGTTCATTTTTCTCTATTTTGATTTTGTGAATATTTTTATTATTTAGAATCATTATAAATAAAGAGGACCGTGTAATTTTTTTTGTAATCTTCCCAGAGCTACGCTTATATGTGTTTATTTCCAAATTTCGTATAAAGGGAACGATTTTTGTCGTAGAACATGTGGAAGATTGTAAGATATTGTAAATAAGTGTGATAATAATTTTCTATGTCAGATAATTTGCTTTGTATGGTCGGGCTTTATAAACACCTTGTAATCAGTTGTTTGTGCTAGAACTGTAAAAAGCAAATATTTTTGAATTTGTTTTTGATGAAAAATAATTTGAATTTTGTACTCACAAAAGTTTTTTGATAGAAGATTTACATAAAAATGGGTTCAGAACAGCATGTTCAGTTGTGGGACCGATGTTTAACAATTATCAAAGACAATATAAACGAAGAGGCTTTCGATAGTTTATTCAAGCCGATAGTCTCTTTGGGGTTTGATGATAATGTGTTGACTTTGCTTGTCCCTTCACATTTCGTTATTGAGCAGATTGAGGAGCATTATCTCAATTTGCTGAAAAAGGTTCTGCCTCGCATATACGGGGCAAGCGTGAAATTGTTGTATCGTGTACAAATCGTTCGTCAACCGGAAGCTACCGTCGATTTGACCGCTACTACTAAATCGACTGCCGTAAAGAAGATGCAACAGTCGATGCCCGATCTTTTAGACCCTTTCAAACAACGCGTTTACGATGAGCTCGATCCCCGCCTGAACCCTATCTATACTTTTGAAAGCTATTATCAAGGGGCGAGTAACATGCTGGCACGTACGGCAGCAGAATCTATTGCTGCAAACCCGGGGAGAAACACCTTTAATCCGTTGTTTTTATTCGGTGAGTCGGGGGTTGGAAAAACCCACCTGATTCAAGCGATAGGATTGCGTATTAAAGAGAATAATCCGGCTTCTCGTGTGCTATATTTATCGGCTCATGATTTTTTAGTGCAATATACCGATGCTGTTCGTAATAATCGGGTGAACGATTTTATCAGCTTTTACCAGAGTATAGATGTTCTGTTGATGGACGATATTCAGGAATTTGCCGGGAAGACCCAGACGCAGAATACATTCTTCCATATATTCAATCATTTGCATCAGAGCAATAAGCAATTAGTGCTCACTTGCGACAGGCCTCCGGTTGAGTTGGTGGGTATGGTATCGCGCCTGCTGACTCGTTTCAAATGGGGTTTGACGGCCGAGGTCGAACGCCCTGACTATGAATTACGATACGATATCTTGATGAGTAAGGTCCGTCGTGATGGATTGTCTATTTCCGAAGAGGTTATTGACTATATAGCTCGTAATGTCACCGATAATGTGAGAGATTTGGAAGGAGTCATTGTATCGCTTATGGTACGTTCGAGTGTCTTGAAGAAAGAGATTTCGATAGACATGGCCGATCAAGTGTTGGCTGCCAGTGTAAAGATGACTCAAAAACAGATCACCATAGATTCGATAAAAGAGGCTGTTTGCGGATATTATGGACTGGAAACGTCGAGATTGTTGGAGCGTACTCGCAAGAGAGAAGTGGTCGTTGCTCGCCAAATGTCAATGTATTTGGCAAAGAAATATACCACTCTTTCGTTGGCAGGAATCGGTGATGTGTTAGGGAAAAAAGACCATGCTACGGTTTTGCATGCTTGCAAGACTATATCGGAGCAGGTAGGTGTCGATAAAAAATTGCGCAGCGATTTGGAAGAGATAGAGCAGCGTATTCAAGGATAGTAATATAAATTACTCGAAGAAAAATAAAAGAGCTCCTTTTCAAGAGCTCTTTTATTTTTCTTCTTTAATCAGGTAAACGGAATCCCTGCTTGACGATGAAGTCAAGGAATGTTTTTGAAAATAGTTCATTGTCTTTTCGGGGAGAACGTACGTCTGTGAAGACTTGGGCTAAATTCTCTTTATGGTTCTCTTCGATATATTTCTTGTTTTCTGCCAAATTCTCTTTTTCGAAGTAGAGCCGATGTATTGCTTTGGGGGTATAGTCTTGATATGCTTCGTGGTGAAGAATCGCTTCGATGGGAAGTCGTTCTATTTGCGCAGGTATATCTGCGGGATAACCCACCGTAAGAGTGGTAATAGGAATGACAAACTTGGGCAGACGCAATATTTCCGCTATCTGAGGAGCGTTATATGTGGTAGTTCCCAGATAACAGCAACCCAATCCTGAAATTTCGGCTACTGTACAAAACTGTTGAGCTACAAGCAATGCATCGATAGCTGCCGTGACGAAGGATTGGAAATTGTCATATCCCGGTTCTGCATGATTTTGTTCGCACCATTTAATAAATCGGTTGAAATCGGCACAAAAAGTTAATACGACAGGGGCGCTGGTTACAGTGGGTTGATTGAAATGAGCCGGAGCTAACTTTTCTTTGTTCTCCTGTTCTCGGGTTATGACAACACTGTAAACTTGCATATTTTGCGTCGTGGGGGCTCGAAATGCTGTTTCGAGTAACTCATTGAGTAATTGCTCGTCAATATCCTTATTGAGATATTTCCGTATAGTTCTTCTTTCTTTTAAAGACGATATCATATAAAGGTAGTTATTAGAGGTTAGATGTTCGATTGCAAAATTAAAAATTTATTTGATAAGTTATTTATTTCGGTTACTAATTATTAGTAACTCTTTTTATTCCTTCTCATTGTAAAAAAAGAAAATTTATAAACTGTTTTTATCGAGATGTTTCTTTTTATATTGCTCTTATTTTTACAGTTGATTTTTAAAGTTGGAAACTTTTTAAGCTTCTTGAAAATATAATGTTTTGATAACTAGAATATTATTTGTTTGATTTGGGAAACTTTTTGAAAATTGAAAATTTAAAAATGATATTGTTTGCGTATGTAGAATGTTTTTTATAAACTTGCACCGTAAATCTTTTTCATCAAGAAACCTTTGTCTAAATTAAGTAAATTAACGAAAACTGAAAAACATTTTATCTCGTGGAACCAATTGTTTATACTTACGACGAAGCATATCAGGCCTCGTTGGAGTATTTTAAAGGCGATGAGCTGGCGGCTCGTGTGTGGGTTAACAAGTATGCTCTAAAAGATTCGTATGGGAATATTTATGAAAAGACTCCCGACGATATGCATTGGCGTATCGCTAATGAAATTGCTCGTATAGAGCAAAAATATCCTAATCCTCTTTCGGCACAGGAACTGTTCGATTTAATGAAAGGTTTCCGTTATATCGTACCGCAGGGAAGTCCTATGAGCGGTATCGGAAACAATTATCAGGTAGGGTCGTTGTCCAACTGTTTTGTAATCGGTCTCGACGGAGCACCGGATTCCTATGGAGGGATTATAAAAATCGACGAAGAGCAAGTTCAATTAATGAAACGTCGGGGAGGAGTCGGTCACGATTTGTCTCATATTCGGCCCAAAGGGTCTCCGGTAAAAAACTCGGCTTTGACTTCTACGGGTTTGGTTCCGTTTATGGAACGTTATTCCAATTCCACGCGTGAAGTTGCTCAGGACGGTCGTAGGGGAGCTTTAATGTTATCGGTTTCTATTAAGCATCCCGATTCGGAATCGTTTATTGATGCCAAAATGGTCGAAGGACGGGTGACAGGAGCTAATGTGTCGGTGAAGATTCACGATGATTTTATGGAGGCTGCCATTGCCGGAAAAGCTTATCGGCAACAATATCCTATCGATTCCGACGATCCGAAAGTAACGAAAGAGGTCGATGCGCAGGCTATTTGGAAAAAGATAGTACATAATGCTTGGAAGTCGGCCGAACCCGGAGTTCTATTTTGGGACACCATTATCAGAGAGTCTGTCCCCGATTGTTATGCCGACTTAGGTTTCAAAACTGTGTCGACCAATCCTTGTGGAGAAATACCCTTGTGTCCTTATGATAGTTGCCGTCTGTTAGCGATAAACTTGTACTCCTATGTGGTCAATCCTTTTACGAAAGAGGCTTATTTCGATTTCGATTTGTTCCGTAAACACGTAGGATTGGCTCAGCGAATGATGGACGATATCATCGATCTCGAAATGGAGAAAATCGATAAGATCATAGAGAAAATCAAATCCGATCCAGAGACCGACGAGGTAAAATGTACAGAGCTTAACTTGTGGTACAAGATTCAAAAACGCACTTTGCAAGGGCGTCGTACTGGTGTGGGTACAACTGCCGAGGGCGATATGATTGCCGCGTTAGGACTTCGTTATGGAACCGAAGAGGCGACCGATTTTTCAGAAAAAGTACATCGTTCGTTGGCGCTTGCGGCTTATCGTTCGTCTGTTTCGATGGCAAAAGAGCGTGGGGCTTTCTCGATTTTCGATGCCGATAGGGAAGTCGATAACCCATTTATCAATCGGTTGAAAAAGGAAGACGAGGAACTATATCGGGATATGTGTAAGTACGGGCGTCGGAATATTGCCTGTCTGACTATCGCACCCACGGGAACAACGAGCTTGATGACACAGACTACATCGGGAATCGAACCGGTATTTATGCCTGTTTATCGCCGTCGCCGTAAAGTGAATCCCAATGATCCAGAGGTTCGTATCGACTATGTTGACGAGACGGGAGATGCTTTTGAAGAGTATGTGGTTTATCATCACAAATTCATCACTTGGATGCAGGTGAATGGTATCGAAGTGAAAGAGAACTATACACAGGAAGAAGTCGATGCGTTAGTGGCTCGTTCTCCTTATTATAAAGCTACGGCTAACGATATCGACTGGTTGCAGAAAGTTCGTATGCAAGGCCGCATTCAAAGGTGGGTGGACCACTCGATTAGCGTGACGATCAATTTACCTTCCGATGTCAGCGAAGAGATGGTGGGTCAGCTATATGTAGAGGCATGGCGTTCTGGCTGTAAGGGGTGTACTGTTTATCGCGATGGTTCCCGGTCGGGAGTTCTCATCTCAGCCAAGAAGGAGGAGAAGAAACCCGTTGCAGCTATTAATCAACCGGCCGAGACATTGGTCCGTCCTATCGAGTTGGAGGCAGACGTGGTTCGTTTCCAGAATAATAAAGAAAAATGGATTGCCTTTGTCGGTTTGAAAGACGGTAAACCGTACGAGATCTTTACCGGTTTGGCCGATGACGATGACGGTATTTTTTGTCCGAAGAATGTAGTCAAGGGAAAAATTGTGAAAGCTGTGAATGAAGATGGTACGAAGCGGTATGACTTCCAGTTCTCCAATAAGCGTGGCTACAAGACTACTATCGAGGGGTTGTCCGATAAATTCAATCCGGAATATTGGAATTATGCCAAGCTGATATCGGGGGTTCTCCGGTACGGAATGCCTATTCCGCAGGTATTGAAATTGGTTTCGAGCCTTGAATTGGATAGTCAGTCTATCAACAGTTGGAAAAACGGGGTCGAGCGAGCTTTGAAGAAATATCTGCCCAATGGGACTAAGGCTAACGGGCAGACTTGTCCTCATTGCGGGAATGAGACGCTCATTTATCAAGAAGGCTGTCTCATCTGTACGTCGTGCGGAACTTCCAAATGTGGATAATATTCGAGCGACAAATATAGACCAAAAAGCAAAAGCGAACTATCATAGGTTCGCTTTTGTTTTTTAGAAAAAAGGTATGAAGAAGAGCATTTGTTTTGTCGGAAAGTTCTTACCTTTATGATTAAAATATAGGATATAGCGATGAAAATAACATTCGAGATATATTATCATACTCGATGGGGCGAAAGTTTATTTCTCTCCGGGGACATAGATGAGCTTGGTGCGAATGAAGAGAATCGGGCTGTTATGATGGATTATCAAGGTGACGGCCTATGGAAATATACAATGGAACTTCCGGCCTCTGCAAAGAAGTTCCATTATGAATATCTGGTAAAGTCCGGGGAGGGAATCCGTCGGGAATGGGGGAGTCCTCATAGTTTCTCTCCGGGGAGGAATGCCGGGGAATATCGTTTGGTCGATCGATGGCGCGATGTTCCTGCCAATTTGCCTTTTTATTCATCGGCATTCATTCAAGGTATATTCTTTCGACAACACGCCGATTCTGTCGTAGAAACGATAGAACAGGGGACGTTCACCGTTAAGGTTGATGCGCCGCAACTAAGGCCCGATGAGAGGCTCGTTATGGTCGGCGACTGTCCGGAATTGGGCGATTGGGACGTTTTAAAAGCCCCGTTATTGAATGATTCTGCTTTTCCGGAGTGGCAGATAACCCTCGATGGGAGACAACTGAAATTCCCGTTCGAGTATAAGTTCGTTATCGTGCGTACCCATCAACGGGAAGTTGTTGCTTGGGAGACGGGAGAGAACCGTATTTGCCGGGAGAAACCGCAAAATCCTTCTGAGGCCGTGGTGGTTTCGGGACTTCGCTTCAACGGTTCCGAATCGCAGTGGAGGGGAGCCGGGACGGCGATTCCGGTATTTTCTCTCCGTACGGATTATGGGTTCGGCATAGGGGAGTTTATCGATTTGAAATATTTGGTAGATTGGGCGTTAAGAACAGGACAGTCGTTTATACAGCTACTCCCGGTGAACGATACGACGATGTCGGGTACATGGCAAGACTCCTATCCCTATAATGCCAACTCTACTTTTGCTCTGCATCCGCAGTACCTTCGGTTATCCGAAGTCGGGTATTTGAACGACGAGGTGGAGCAAGCCCGCTTCGATGCGTTACGAGAAGAATTGAACCGGTTGCCCGATGTCGATTACGAGCGGGTGAACCGTGCGAAGATGGAATATTTGAGACTTTTGTTCGAGGAGCAGGGCGAGGCTACGCTATCGAGCGACGGATTCAAAGCCTTTTTTCGGGATAATAGCTTTTGGTTACGTCCTTACGCAGCATTTTGCAGTTTGAGAGACCGATTTGGAACTGCCGATTTTAGCTGTTGGGAAGAACATTCGTTTTACGATGAATCGGCCATTGCCGACTATTGTGCCGTGTGGAGTCCGTGGTATAAATCGGTCGCATTGTATTATTATATTCAGTATCATTTGCATGTTCAATTATCCGAAGTCAAGGAGTATGCCCATCGGGCAGGAGTGGTTTTGAAAGGCGATATTCCCATAGGAATCAGTCGTACCAGTGTCGATGCGTGGGTCAATCCGCAACTCTTTCACATGGATAGTCAGGCAGGGGCGCCACCCGACGATTTCTCGATAGAAGGCCAGAACTGGGGATTTCCAACGTATAATTGGGAGGTCATGGCTCGTGATGGATATGCGTGGTGGAAAGCCCGGTTGCGCAAGATGTCGGAGTATTTCGATGCTTACCGGATTGATCATATTTTGGGCTTTTTCAGAATTTGGGAAATTCCGTTCAATGCCGTTCATGGTCTGCTGGGACACTTTAATCCGGCGTTACCGTTCTCTCCCGAAGAGTTGCAGGGATACGGATTCCGTTTTGATGCTTCGTGGCAAACGGTTCCTTATATTCGGGAAGATTTTTTGGACGAGATTTTCGGTGCATATACCGGAGAAGTGAAAGAGCGGTTCTTGGTACATAAGGGAGACGGACGATGGGATTTGAATGTCTTGGTCGATACTCAGCGTAAGATAGTTGGATATTTCTCCGGGGCGAGTGACGATATGAGTATTTTGATAAGAGACGGGTTGATGCGGCTTATCGATGATGTCCTTTTCCTCGAAGATCCCGATCGTCCGGGGTATTATCACCCCCGTATCTCGGCTCAGCATACACATGTTTATCATAGCCTCGATGAAGATCAGAAGTCTTGTTTCAATCGTTTGTATGACGATTTTTATTACCATCGTCACGATGTTTTTTGGAAAGACGAGGCGTTGCGGAAGTTACCTGCTCTCATATCGTCGACCGACATGCTGGTCTGTGGTGAGGATTTGGGAATGATCCCGCACTGCGTTCCCGAAGTGATGGAGCGTTTACAGATACTCTCGTTGGAAATACAACGAATGCCTAAGGAGTCTTGGCGCGAATTTGGGGATACATGGGCTTATCCCTATCGATCGGTATGTACGACCTCGACTCACGATATGTCGGGAATAAGGGCATGGTGGGAAGAGGATAGAGCTCGAACACAACGATTTTTCAATGAAATTCTCGGCGAACAGGGCGAGGCTCCTTATTTCTGTGAACCGTGGATTTGCGAGAAGATAGTCGAGTTGAATCTCTTTTCTCCTTCGATGCTTGCTATTTTACCGTTACAGGATTGGCTGTCGATAGACGGGCGGTTACGTCGGGAAAATCCGCAGGAGGAGCGGATAAATATACCGGCTCATTCCCGTCACTATTGGCGATACCGCATGCACCTGTCGATAGAACAGCTTTTGGAAGAAGGGGTATTTAATACCCGACTTCGGGAATTGATTGAACGTAGCGGGAGATAGGGGCTTTTACAAGGCATATCCCTCGAAATCGTATAGCACTGTCGACAGATAACGTTCTCCCGTATCGGGTAAAAGTACGACGATTGTTTTGCCTTTGTTTTCGGGTAATTGAGCCAGTTGGGTAGCTGCGAAAACAGCTGCTCCGGAGGAGATACCTACTAATAGACCCTCTGTCGCTGTCAGTTCTCTACTGGTGCGAATGGCATCGTCGTTGCTTACGGGGATTATTTGATCGACCACGGAAGCATCGAATGTCTTGGGAACGAACCCGGCGCCGATGCCTTGTATTTTATGGGAGCCGGCTTTACCTCCCGATAGAACCGGTGAGTCTTTCGGTTCTACGGCTACGATTTTTATAGCTGGGTTGTGTTTTTTAAGTCCGGCTCCTACGCCGCTGACGGTTCCTCCCGTACCTACTCCGGCGACGAATATGTCGATTTTGCCTTCGGTGTCTCTCCATATTTCTTCGGCCGTTGTTTTCGCATGAATGGCGGGATTGGCGGGGTTTTCGAATTGTTGCAGAATGATGCTTCCCTCTATCTCTTCATTCAGTTCTTTCGCCTTTTGAATGGCTCCTGCCATACCTTCGCTACCGGGAGTAAGTATTAACTGAGCTCCTAATGCTTTGAGCAGATTGCGCCTTTCCATGCTCATCGTATCGGGCATGGTCAATATCAGTTTGTAACCTTTGGCAGCTGCCACAAATGCCAGGCCGACACCTGTATTTCCACTGGTCGGCTCAATGATCACGGTGTCTTTATTAATCTTTCCGTCTTTGATTCCCTGCTCGATCATGGCATATGCCACACGATCCTTCACACTTCCAAGTGGATTAAAATATTCCAGTTTTGCAACAACCTGCGCATCCAGCGCATTCTCTTTTTCATAATTGGATAATTCCAGCAGCGGTGTATGTCCAATCAGCTCCGTCAATTGTTTTGCAATCTTTTCCATTTTTCAGCTCCTTTTGAACCTGAATATTGTCTTTATCAATGAATCTTTGCTTATCATATCCCTTAATTCCTATCATGTCAATAGGTTTTATATGATTTTGTTAGATTAAAGTGTTGATGTATTTGAGAAATCCTGGAAAAAA
>OLSA01001839.1_pt1 | contig 16825 bp, 12 predicted proteins | sample 1672731 | NCBI WGS metagenome assembly OLSA01 (sample SAMEA3136718, study PRJEB25190) | human gut metagenome | biome: human gut; feature: human-associated habitat; material: faeces | place: Austria | collected 2013
GGGAGGTCACTGGCGGATCTGGTGAAGCTACGAAGATCAGTGCCGAAGGTCTTTTGACCGTTGGGGCGCAGGAATCAATGGGAACCTTGACGATCAAAGCGATTCTGAGGGAAAGTGGGAAGAATACAAGCATTACTGTGCCGGTTCAGGATAGAATGGTTACATTGAGCCTGGATCAGACGGAGATTGCGGTAGGAGGCACCGTTACGGCAACTGCGACAGTATCTGGAACTGGTGTGGAAGAAACCACTGGAAGAATCCGTTTCTACTTAGATGGGGCTCCAGTTGGAAGTATTCTTACATTAGAAGAAGGTAAGGCATTTCATAGAATTCCAGCGAAACTGCTGTCTGGTGGAAGGCATCTGGTAAGTGCGGTGTATACCAACGGAGATGTGAGGTCAGAAAGCAATGAGGTGGAGGTCTTGGTCAATAAAAAACCGGTGACAGTATCGAAATGGCCGGAATTTGAGACGACCAGTTATTTTCGCAAGTCATTGAAAGATCTGACCGTGAAAACGTCAGGAGAAGCATCTAAGGCAGGAACATTCCGCTTTAAGGAAAATAATCAGTATCCAGAAATAGGTACTCACTCTTATGAGATGGTATTTGTACCAACGGATACATCATTTGGAAATGTAGAAGGAACGGCTGCGGTGACGGTATCAAAGGGAACACTTGTTTCTGCTCCTTATTCTGGAAGTTTAGTTGTAGAGGGTAGTTCCTTATATTATGGACAGAAGCTTTCGGATTCAAAGCTGAGTGTGACCAGAGGATATCTGGCCAATGGACGCGGTCAGGAGGTGGAAGGCAGCTGGCGTTGGAAAGAGCCTGATAAGATTTTGGGAAAAGGTCGGAGAAGTGCAGACGCTGTTTATGAAGTATCGGATCAAGAACATTATGAAGATTACCCGGAAAATATTGGGATATATGTGGATTTTACAACTCCGGAGGTTTTCCTGATGCTCAGCGCCAACGAGGCAGCTGCCGGAAAGACCATTTCCGTATCGGCCAAGGCAGAAAATCCATATAACCGGGAATTAAACGATGTTCCAGAACCGGTGATCACCTATCAAATTGGTCAGGACGGACAACCACAGACCGTAACCAATGGAACCATCACCATACCAAAGGATACAGCGGCTGGAACCAGCATTGTGGTCATGGCATCTACGGCAAATAATAAAAACTACAATGCTGCGAATAAGCAGATGAATGTTACAGTCATTCAGAAACGCGACATCAGCGCCAACCTGTCGATCACCGTGAAAAATACCACCTACGGGGGGGTGATTTTACCACAGGGAAGTATCCGGAACGGTTCTTCTGACGGCACTGCAAACTGGACCTACCAGTACCGGACCGATGCAAGCCAGGGATGGAGCGATGACATTCCAAAGAAGGTGGGAACCTATGAGATCAGGGGAGTCTATGAGGATGAGTCCCAAGTTGGTGAAGTTACCAGAACATTCCAGATTGTTCCGAGAACTTTGACAGTAACAGACGCAGAGCTGAAGGAAAAGATTTATGACGGAACAACCAGTGCGGAAGTTCTTTCTGTGACATTTGCGGGAATGGCAGATGGAGATGCGGTTCGGAAGACCGATTACACGGCGGAGGCAGTATTTGCGGATGCAAAGGCCGGAGCTGGAAAAACAGCTGTGCTTCAGGTGAAGCTGAATGAGACACCATCCATGGCCAACTATGTCCTGAAGGAAACCCAGGTATCCTTACATGGAAAGCAGATCCAGAAAGCAGACGCGCCAGTCCTTGAGACACAGAAAGCGATTTATCTTACCTCGGCAAGAGGAGAGCGGAAGATCACCCTGACCGGACTTCCGGCTGACTGTGGAGAGATCAGCGGAGGACGGGCAGTGATCCAGAGTGATGAGGGCGGAATCCTGGAACAGACCGTCAGAATGGATGGAGGGCAGCTGGTCATCCGTTTCAATAAGAATAGCAGGGAGCAGGCAGGTAATCAGGCTCAGATCATGATTTATGATTTGGTTATGGAAAATTATAGATCAGCGGAAATTTCGCTGTGTGTGGAATTACAGGATGATCCGAACCAGAAACCAGACTCGGAACCGGCACCTGACACAGGCGGCAGTGGAAATACCGGAAGTGGCAGTGGAAACACCGGCGGCGGCAGTGGAAACACCGGCGGCGGAAGCGGAAACACCGGCGGCAGCAGCGGAAACACCGGCGGCAGCAGCGGAAACACCGGCGGCGGAAGTGGAAACACCGGCAGCGGCAGTGGAAACACCGGCAGCAGAGGTCACAGCCACGATCGTGATGAGAAACGTATCACCAACAGCGACCGCACCACCTGGACCTTCACAGGCAGCAAATGGCGTCTTCGCCGTCCAAACGGTTCTTATGCGAGAGGCAGTATCGTAAGCCAGAGCTTCATAGATGGCATGAAGGTACGGCATCAGTGGGAACAGGTAAACGGCAGATGGTATGCCTTTGACGAACAAGGCTATCTAAAGACTGGATTCTTCTATGACGCAGGTTACGACGGCTGGTTTTATGTGGACGAAAATGCCGGAATGCACACTGGCTGGTTCCAGATAAACGGCAAATGGTATTATTTTAAGGATGTTTCGGATGGAACCAGGGGAATCATGCTGAAAAACCAGAAGACACCAGACGGATATTTCGTCGATGAAAATGGTGTGTGGAAGCCATAGACCATTGGATTTTAGAAAACAGAGAACTATTGCAGACAATCAGATAGCAGCGTAGCCAGCAAGGCGGCGTGATGGATATGGAAAATATCCCGCGCCGCCTTGCTTTTCCTTGTTTTTTCGTGTATTTTGCCCTTGCATTTTCCGATAGAACTTATATAATATACTGTATACAAAATAATTCGGAAAAACAATTTTAGGAGAACGTGAAATGATAAAACACCTGAGTCTGAAGGCTTATGGAAAAATCAATCTGGGATTAGATGTCCTGCGAAGGCGGGACGATGGGTATCATGAGGTCCGCATGATCATGCAGACGGTAGGTATTTATGACCGGATCGATCTGATCTATAAAGAAACTCCGGGGATTACGGTTGAGACCAATCTCTATTATCTGCCGGATAATGAGAATAACCTGGTTTACAAGGCAGCCAAACTTCTGATGGATGAGTTTCATGTACAGAAGGGCGTCCATATCCGATTAAGAAAATATATCCCTGTTGCAGCCGGTATGGCAGGAGGAAGCAGCGATGCGGCAGCAGTGCTGTTTGGCGTCAATAAGATGTTTTCCCTGGGACTGACCACAGAGCAGCTGATGGACAGGGGCGTGAAGATTGGTGCGGATGTTCCTTATTGCGTGATGAGGGGAACCGCTCTTTCTGAGGGGATCGGAGAGATTTTAACACCTCTTCCCGTGCCGCCGCAGTGTCAGGTGCTGATCGCCAAGCCTGGGATCAGTGTGTCCACGAAATTTGTTTATGAGAACCTTCATGCCAATGAACTAAGACCGGAGCAGCACCCGGATATTGATGGCATGATGGAAGCGATAAAACAGAAAGATCTGTACGGCATTGCAGACCGTTTCGGCAATGTATTAGAGAATGTGACCATTCCGGCTTATCCAGTGATCCAGGAGATCAAGGATCTGATGCTGGAGCAGGGGGCTATCGGCGCATTGATGAGTGGAAGCGGTCCGACCGTTTTTGGCTTATTTACGAATCCGAAGGCGGCAGCGAAAGCCCATGAGGAGATGCGCTTCGGCGCAGGTGCGGAACTGGCCAAACAGGTATATCTGACGAATTTTTATAATCCGAGAGGTTAACGCCGCAGGCAGCTGGGGATAAAGAAATGCGGGATTTCAACAGACCGTAAAAGATATGGGCTGCCGGGTAAAATAGAACATGAGAATCGAATATGAGAATCGAACACAGGAGGAAAACCATGGAGTACAATTTAAAAGTAAATATGAACGAATATCTGCCGCTTCGAGATGTTGTTTTCAATACCTTAAGAGATGCGATCTTAAAAGGGGAGCTGGAGCCTGGCGAGCGGTTGATGGAGATCCAGTTAGCGGAGCGGCTTGGCGTCAGCCGTACCCCGATCCGTGAGGCGATCCGGAAGCTGGAGCTGGAGGGGCTGGTTCTGATGATTCCGAGGAAAGGCGCAGAGGTAGCGAAAATCTCTGAGAAGAGTCTGCGGGATGTTCTGGAGGTGCGCCGTTCTCTGGAGGAGCTGGCTGCAGAGCTGGCCTGCCAGCGCATGGATGCAGAGGCGTTAAAGGATCTGGAGGACGCTCAGAAGGCATTTATCCAGGCGGTAGAATCCGGAGAGACCATGACCATGGCGGAAGCAGATGAACATTTTCATGATGTGATCTATATGGGAACCGGCAATACCAGACTGGTGCAGATCTTAAATAACCTGCGGGAGCAGATGTACCGTTACCGTCTGGAGTATATCAAAGATGCAGAGAAGCGACAGATATTATTGGTCGAGCATGAAAGTATTTTAAGAGCTATCCGCAGCCGCCATGTGGCAGAGGCAAAGGAAGCTGTCCGTGCCCATATTGATAACCAGGAGATCACGGTTTCTAAGAATATTAAAGAGAGAGAGTAATGGTTTAGCAGGTCTGTACATTCGCTGCGCTGACCATAAAATGTTAAACATTTATAAACTGAAGAGGAATTCTTGACAAGGTGACAACCTGTCACTATAATGAGTGACAGGTTGTCACCTTTCTGCGCTTTTTGAGGAATTGCACAGAGAAAACGAAAGATGACAAAAGGGGGATATGAAAATGCCAAGTGAACGTTTCTTACGTCTTCCGGAAGAAAAGAGAGAGCTGATCTGCCAGATTGCCATGGATGAATTTGTCCATGTACCGCTTGAAAAGGTTTCGATTAACCGGATCATCCAGAAAGCAGGCATTTCCAGAGGCTGTTTTTACACTTATTTTGAGGATAAGCGGGAGCTTCTGATCTGGGTGTTGAAAACAACCAGGAAACAGTGGGTTGAAAAAAGCATCGAGTGCCTGGAGGATAATCATGGGAATATCTGGGATTCCGCAGAATATCTTCTGCGTATGACACTGGAATTCTGCCAGAACAATAATCTGGTGCAGCTTCATCAGAATCTGATGATGTATCCGGATTTTACCATGGGACCGTCAGATGATGAGAAAAAAGAGCAGGAATTGTTGTATGGATGTGTAGATCTGACAGATTTTCGTGAAAAGACAAAGCCATATTTTAAAATGGTCATGAACCAGGTGATGCTGCTGATCATATTTGCAGTGGCTGCTTTTTATAGGAAAGAACAGACGGAAGATGAGATCGTAAAAGAGTTTAAAAATCAGCTGACCATGCTTCGTTATGGCGCGTGTGAGGTTTCTGAGAAAAAGTAGGAGGATAAGGATGAAAAAATCAGTCAAAATTGCCATTGGAGCTGTTGTGGTCGTGGCAGCAGGCGCAGCTGCCGTATCCGGTTTGAAGCCAAAGAATACAGAAAATGAGATAGTTGCCCCGCCGGCAGTACGGGTAGAGAACCCGTCTAATGGAACCATCGAACTGTTCCGCAGCCTGATCGGAACCGTAGAACCAGCAGACCAGGTGTATGTGATCCCGAAGGCAGCAGGCGAGATTACTGCAGTTTATGTAAACCCTGGTGATTATGTAGAAGAAGGGCAGCTATTGTGCGAGATCGATACGAAGCAGGTAGATGGCGCAAAGCTGCAGTTGGAATCGGCAGAGATCCAGTTAAAGGATGCACAGACCAATCTGGAGCGTATGAAGGTGCTGTATGCCAGCGGAGACATTTCCTCCCAGTCTTATGAACAGGTGGAGAGTGCGGCAAAGGGTGCGCAGATCGCTTATGACAGTGCGAAGCTGGCATACGATAACCAGGTAGAATTCAGCAGCATCACCGCTACGATCGCAGGCAAGATAGAGTCTAGCAGTATGGAAGTGCATGGCATGGCAAGTTCTGCTTCTCCTTTATGCGTGATCGCAGGAGAGGGCGCAAAATCGGTCAGCTTTTCTGTGACGGAGGCTGTGTTAGACCAGGTCCATGTAGGGGAGCAGATCAAGATCGAGAAAAATGGCAGCGATTACGTTGGTACGGTAACGGAAGTCAATACCATGGTGGACGCCGCAACCGGATTATTTAAGGTGAAAGCAACTGTGGAAGATAACGGAAGTCTGATCAGTGGTTCTTCTGTGAAGCTGTACATCACTTCCGATAAGGCAGAAAATGTCATGACCGTTCCGGTAGATGCCGTATACTATAGCAATGGCGAACCGTATGTATATACTTACGATAATGGTACGGTACATAAAGTAACGGTGGAAACCGGTATCAGCGATGATGAAAAAATGCAGATTTTATCCGGTTTAAGTGCAGATAACGAAGTAATCACCACCTGGGATCCGGAGTTATACGAGGGAGCTCCTGCGGTGCTGGCTGGAGAGACCGGAACAACGGTAGAAACAATAGAAGCAGCAGAAACAACAGAAGCAACAGAAGCCCAGACAACGGCCGCTAACTAGAGGGGGAAAACGGAATGAATTTGACAAAAACTGTCCTCAAACGGCCAGTCACCACGGTAATGGTGATCCTGTGCCTGATCGTATTTGGTTTAACTTCAGTATTTTCATCTAAACTGGAACTAATCCCATCCATGGATATGCCCATGCTGATCGTTATGGCTACTTATCCGGGTGCAAGTCCGGATGATGTGGACCAGCTGGTCGTACAGCCTATTGAAGATGAGACAGGTACGTTGACCGGTATTAAGGGTGTGACCAGTGTTTCCAATGAAAATTATGGTATCGTGCTTCTGGAGTATGACTACGGAACCGATATTGACAGTGCTTATGATGATTTAAAGAAAAAGATGGACGCCATTGAGCTGCCGGATGATGTGAAGACCCCTACCATCATGGAGATGAATATCAATGATGTGGCAAGTATCACGCTGGCTGTCAATAATGATGCCCAGAATGATCTTTATAACTATGTCAATGATGAGGTTGTTCCTGAATTTGAGAAGCTGTCTTCCGTGGCAAGCGTGGATATTTCCGGTGGTCAGAAGGAGTATGTAAAGATCGAGCTTCTTCCGGAAAAGTTAAATCAGTATCATTTGTCCATGAACGCCATCACTGCAGCAGTAAAATCAGCGGATTTTTCCTATCCGGTGGGAAGCACCCAGGTGGGAAAGCAGGAGCTGTCTGTTTCAGCCGGTGTGGATTACAGCACCATGGAAAGCCTGAAAAAGATCCCGATCACTGTGGGAGGCAGCAATATCATTTACTTAGAGGATGTTGCCAATATTTATAATGCCAAAGAAGCAGCCAGCAGTATCGGACGTTATAACGGTCGTGATACGATCTCTGTAGCCATCAAGAAGCAGCAGAGCAGCAGCGATGTGGAAGCATCCAAAGCAGTCCGCAAGGTTGTGGACCGCCTGATGGCCAATGACGAGAACCTGGAGATCGTGGTTGTTGATGATAACAGTGATATGATCAAATCATCCTTAAGCTCCGTTATGAAGACCATGGTTATGGCGGTTGCGGTTTCCATGATCATTATCTGGTTGTTCTTCGGTGACCTGAAGGCCTCCCTGATCGTTGGTACTTCCATCCCGATCTCCATTCTGACAGCGCTGGTTGCCATGAGCGCAGCGGGATTTTCCCTGAACGTGATCACCTTAAGCTCCCTGGTGCTTGGTGTTGGTATGATGGTGGATAACTCCATCGTAGTATTGGAGAGCTGCTTCCGTTCCACGAAAGGCGTTGGCTTCCGTGAATATTCCAAGGCAGCCTTAGAAGGAAGCGGAATTGTCCTTGAATCGATCATTGGCGGTACTATTACCACCTGTGTTGTATTTATTCCGCTGGCACTTCTGGAAGGTATGTCCGGACAGATGTTTAAGCCTTTGGGATTTACGATCGTATTCTGTATGCTGGCGTCCCTGATCTCCGCTATGACCATCGTGCCGTTATGTTATACGATATACCGGCCAAAAGAAAAAGATGCGGCGCCGTTATCAAGACCGGTAGAAATGCTTCAGAATGGATACCGCAGATTGATGAAGGTGCTTCTTCCGAAGAAGAAAACCGTTATCATGACCTCTGTTGTCCTGCTGATCCTGTCCTTTGTGCTGGCCGGTCAGCTGGGCTTTGAGCTGATGGCTTCCTCAGAGGGTGATTCCATCAGTGTATCGGTAGAAACAAGACCTGGCTTAAAGATCGAAGAGGTTGATAAAATCTTACAGGGTGTGGAAGCAGTGGTTTCTTCCGATGAGAATGTGGATTCCTATATGCTATCCTACGGTTCTTCAGGACTGAGCATGTCCGGCGGCTCCGGCGCTACACTGACTGCATACTTAAAGGATAAATCCGTAAAACCCAAGGCATTGATCAAAAAATGGAAGCCGGTCATGGCAGAATTCGCAGACTGCGATATCACCATGGAGGAAGTAAGCAACATGGGCAGTTCCATGATGACGACTTCTGACGGTTACGAAGTGATTTTACAGAGTACCCAGTATGATGACTTAAAAGCAGCTTCTGATAAGATTGTAAATGAGCTGACCGCCAGCTCTGAGGTCACCAGAGTTCATTCTACACTGGAAAATGCCGCCCCGCTGATCAAGATCGATGTTGATCCTGTGAAAGCAGCTGCGGAGGGGTTATCACCGGCTCAGGTTGCCGGTATGGTCAACACCATGTTAAGCGGAAGCACTGCCACGACGTTAAAGGTCAATGGCAATGATATTGACGTGAATGTAGAGTATCCGGACGGCGAGTATGACACTCTGGACCAGGTCAAGGGAATTGTGATCCCGACAACAACGGGCGCTTCTGTGGCTCTGGTTGATATTGCGGATATTTCCTATAAAGACAGCCCATTAAGCATCACCCGTTCGGATAAGCAGTATCAGTTAACGATCACCGGCGATTATACCGGTGTAGTCAACACCGATGATGACAAGGCGGTCACTGCACTGGAGAATAAGATCAACCGGGAGATCGTGAATCCGAATCTTTCTTCTACCGTTGAGCGTGCCCAGAATGCCATGGATGAACGTATGGGAGAGGAGTTAAGCGCTTTATTCCAGGCGGTTATGATCGCGATCTTCCTGGTATTCGTAGTGATGGCGGCGCAGTTTGAATCCGTGAAGTTTTCCGTCATGGTCATGACCACGATCCCATTTGCCCTGATCGGTTCCTTTGGGTTCCTGTTCCTGGCAAATTGTAAGATCAGCATGACCTCCATGCTTGGTTTCCTGATGTTAGTTGGTACAGTAGTAAACAGCGGTATCCTTTATGTGGATACGGTCAACCAGTACCGTCAGGAAATGGATCTGGAGACAGCCCTGATCGAAGCAGGCGCTACCCGTCTCCGCCCGATTCTGATGACCACATTAACCACCATTGTAGCCATGATCCCGATGTGTCTGGCTTACGGCAAATCCGGTAAGACCATGCAGGGCCTGGCATTAGTAGATGTTGGCGGCCTGGTTGCTTCTACCATTCTTGCAATGCTGATGCTTCCGGTGTATTATTCAGTTATGAGCCGGAAACCGAAAAAAGAGCTGGTGGACTTAGATGATTAAGGAGAGTTGAAAATGAGCAAAAACTATGGAGCAAAAGTAATCACCATGTGCATGGGTCTAAGCCTCTGTCTGCAGGCTCCGGTCACTGCTCTGGCTGCAAGTCCGGAATTTGCCCGCACCACAGAGGAGTGGGCAAAGCTCCGCGACAATGTGCTGGAGTATGATGAACTGGAAGACCTGATCCATGAGTACAACCCGACTGTTCAGAATAATATCGAAACCTATAATAAGACCATGAAGGGTGTCGATTATGATGACTATTCCCGTCAGTATCTGCTTCAGGCAGAGGAGTATGACCGGGAAGCTGGTGATGCCACGGATGATGTGTCTACGATCACTGCGGAGCTGAGTGCAGCCCAGGCGAGAAACAAAGCGGCCATTGATGAGAAAGACGGCATCACCGTTTCCTGGGAAAATGAATTAGCGGAGAAGAAGCTGGTCCAGCAGGCGCAGAGCACCATGAACAGCTATTATCAGCTGCTGCAGCAGCTGAAGGCGGCTGAGAAAAGCCGGGAACTGACAGAAGCTAATGTCAATGCGACAAAGAACCGCCAGACTGTCCAGATGGCAACACAGGCGGATGTACTGGCGGCCCAGCAGAGCTTAGAGGACGCGGATGCGCAGCTTTTATCGTTGACGAACCAGATTGAAACAACCAGAAAGAAGCTGATCACCATGACGGGCTGGAAGCAGGATGCGGTGCCTGAGATCAAGGCAATGCCAGAGGTGGATCTTGAACGGTTAGCTGCCTTTAATCCTGCAGCCGATCTGGCAAAAGCACAGGAAAATGATTATACCCTGAAAATTGATACCAGACAGGCAGCGAATGTGACCAATGGCTCCAATCAGAAGATCTACGCCCAGAACGTGGCAAATGATACACAGCAGATCGCAGTTGCTTTAAATACGGCATACCAGAGCGTGCAGCAGGCAAAGGCTGCTTATGATGAGGCGGCTTTAAATCTGGAAGTCAGCCAGAGGAGCATGAACAAAGCGTCTGTCCAGTATCAGGTGGGAAGTATCAGCCGTCTGGAATATCTGCAGGCGGAGAGCGGCTTTGTATCAGCGCAGACCGGACTGGAAGTGAAGAGACTGGCTTTGCTGCAGGCTATGGAAAATTACAGCTGGATCGTTAAGGGAGTGAGATCATGAGAACATGGAAACAGGCGGCAGCCCTGACGTTGTCGGTCCTTTTGACAGTGTCTGCCGCATTCCCTGCCCTGGCAGTGGAGAAACCGGCAGACATGGATGATGCCACCTGGGCAAGACTTCAGGATAATACCCTAGAATATGATGAGATTGAGAACCTGGTGCTTTATTATAATCCTACTTACCGGCAGGTGGTGGATACCATCGAAGTGCAGCTTGACCCGTTAAAGACCGCTGTGGCAGATCTGAAGGATTATGTCCAGGAACAGAGGGATGACGCCAGAAGAGCGAAAGATGACGGGGATATGATGTCATACAAGATTGGCATGGCAACTGCCTCTGCCATCGAAAAACAGGCGGTAAAGGGACTGGAAACCGGACTGAGAACCGCCCAGGGCGCAACAAAGACTACCAAAGACCAGATCCGCAGAACCATGACTTCTGCGATCGAGGGTCTGGTGATCACGTATCATCAGACACTGGCTTCGAAGGAACTGGTGGATACTTCTGTGGCGTTAGCCCAGGCGGCCTATGATTCTGCGGTTGCCCAGCAGGGCATCGGTATGGCTACAGAGGCAGATGTGCAGAGCGCACTGAAGTCATTAACCAGTGCACAGAATGGACAGAAATCCTTAAATGACGGTTTGACGACCTTAAAAAGAAATATCTGCGTTATGACCGGATGGGACTATAATGCAGACATGGAGATCGCTGCAGTTCCGGCTCCGGAACTGGCCTCTATCGATACCATGAACCCGGATGAGGATACCAGGAAGGCCATCAGCTATCATCCGACGATCATTTCCCTTCGCGGGACCAATGGCCATGGTGATGTGAACCGCGGCATCAAGGAACGTTCCCTGGAGGACACGGAAAATAAGATCAATACCAAGGTGCATGATCTGTATACAGCGGTGCTGCAGAGCAAGATCACCTGTGATGGCGCTGCAAGTGCTTATGAGAGCGCTCGTCTGACTATGGAAGGCAATGAGAGAAAGTATGCCATGGGAATGTTAGGCAATCTCCAGTATCTTCAGCTGAAGATGGTATATCTCCAGCAGAAACAGGCGTATGATTCCGCAGTTCTCAGCCTGAAGCAGGCGATCAATGATTATAATTGGGCACTGTATGGTGTGGTCACATTGGATTAGACTGTCATTCGAGTGGTGTGCATGACTTTACAAAAGAGATTTAAGTAGTTTTAAGATGCCTGGCTGGATATTCAGCCGGGCATTTTGGCTTTTTAAGAGCTGGGCGTAGGTTTCTTTTCCCAGAAGCTCTGTTAACTTTTCCTTCGATTCTTCCGGCACGACTGCGTGGGTCAGATCCGGAAAGCAGAGCTCTGGATACAGGACACACCACCAGTTCCGCCCACGCCCCGCTCCCAGGCGGATTTCCACTGCATCATACATTCCCTGTGGAAAAGTCAGGTCTCCATAGGATTTGGTGGGGAAAAAGGTCCGGCTTACCGACAGCTTTACATCCAGGGGAATACCAAGCTCCGACGCGGCGTAGGAGCGGATGGCGTCTGCCAGACTGGTCTGACGGTTCTGGATCTTGAGCACCAGCTCGTCCTTGGAGCTGGCATTCCAACTGGAGATCTGTTTTACCACAAAGCTTTTTACCTGCAATTTTACCTGCTGGTCCTGATCGGAGTTACTGGCTCCGATCACGTGAAGCCGGAGCACTGCCGGACAGATTTTTGCTGCCAGGTTTTCATCCCGTTCCTGATTCCATGCCATAAAACAGAGGAAAGAGAGGAGAAAGCAGGCAATGGAGAGAGATAGTTCTTTTTTGTGTTTCATCGTTATGCAGCCTCCTTTTACGAATTTCTATTTGTAATTGTTACCAGGTGTGCTATAATTAATCACGCAGACTGGATGTTTGTTTGATGTGAAAACGTGAGATCTATAAGGAGATTTGTATGATGAAAGAAACGATAGCGGTATTATTTGGCGGACAGTCTTCTGAGCATGTGGTATCCTGCATGTCGGCAGCCAATGTAATTGACCAGATCGATAAAGATAAGTATGACCTGCTTCTCATTGGTATTACCGAGGAGGGCGAGTGGATTCTGACTCCATCTGTGGAGGAGATCCGCAATGACACCTGGAGAGACGGCAGGACTCATGCCGTATTATCCCCGGATGCGACCAGGAAATGTGTCATCATTTCCGAAGAGGACGCCATAAAAGAAGTCAGGGTTGATGTGGTATTCCCGGTGCTTCACGGACTGCGCGGCGAGGATGGAACGGTCCAGGGCCTGTTAGAACTGGCGCGGATTCCATATGTGGGCTGCGGCGTGCTGGCAAGCGCGGTTTCCATGGATAAGCTGTATACAAAACTGATCGTAGACAGCCTGGGCATCCGCCAGGCAGACTATGTTCCTGTGAGACGGAGCCAGTTACAGGATATGAACAGCGTCATCGCGTCTGTTGAGAACAAGCTGTCTTATCCGGTTTTTGTAAAACCATCCAACGCCGGTTCATCCAGAGGTGTCAATAAGGCTGATAACCGGGAAGAACTGGTCTTTGCCCTGAATGAAGCAGCAAAGCATGACCGCAAGATCCTGGTAGAAGAGACCATCATCGGCCATGAGGTAGAGTGCGCGGTCTTTGGCGGCGGCTTACAGGAAGTGAAGGCTTCCGGCGTCGGCGAGATCATGGCTGCGGCTGAATTCTATGATTTTGATGCAAAATACTATAATGCAGAGTCCAAGACGGTTGTTGATCCGGAGCTTCCGGGGCATGCGGCAGAAGATGTCCGCAAAGCAGCAGTGGAGATCTTCAAGGCAGTGGACGGCTACGGCTTATCCAGAGTGGATTTCTTCGTGACAGATGCCGGAGAGGTGGTCTTCAACGAGATCAATACACTGCCGGGCTTTACCGCCATCAGCATGTATCCGATGCTGTGGGAGGCAAGAGGAATCTCCAAGTCCAGACTGGTAGATGACCTGATCAACCACGCAAAGGAGCGTTATGATGTGTAATCAGAAGCCGGAGCTTAACCAGAAGCCGGATAAGAATGCCCCTATCGGCGTTTTCGATTCCGGCGTCGGCGGTCTGACCGTAGCCAGAGAGATCATGCGGCAGATGCCAGAAGAACGGATCGTCTATTTTGGAGATACGGCGCGGGTTCCTTATGGAAGCAAATCCCAGGACACCATCATCCGCTACTCCAGACAGATCATCCGCTTTCTGATGACGAAGCATGTCAAAGCGATTGTGATTGCCTGCAATACGGCAAGCGCTTATGCCCTGGCAACGGTAGAAAAGGAATTTGACGTTCCCATCATTGGCGTGATCCGCGCAGGAGCCAGAACTGCGGTGCAGGTAACGAGAAATGGCAAGATCGGTGTCATTGCCACGGAAGGCACCATCGGAAGCGGTATTTACACCCAGGAGATCAAGAAGCTGCGGCCGGATATCGAGGTTACGGGAAAGCCCTGTCCCCTGTTTGTGCCGCTGGTAGAAGAGGGGCTGCTTCATGATTCTGTCACAGATGAGATCGCCTCCCGCTATCTAAGCAGTTTAAAATCCCGGTTTGTGGATACTCTGGTTCTCGGCTGTACCCATTACCCGTTAATCCGTTCCACCTTAGGACGACTTATGGGAAATGATGTGACGCTGGTAAATCCGGCTTATGAAACGGCGATAGAACTGAGAGATCTCCTGCAGAAATATGGATTATCCTGTGATGAAGAGAATACCGGGGGAGAAAAATACCAGTTCTTTGTCAGTGATCAGACAGAGAAATTTACGGCATTTGCCACCTCCATTCTTCCAAATGATGTAAAAGAAACCAGAAAAGTAGATATTGAGAAATATTAAACCATAAGCAAGTTAGAAAGTGAGTACCCAATATGACCCGTGATGTGCTGGTCAGTATCACCGGAGCCAGGTTCTCCGAACACGATAAAGAAGACGTGGAAATGATCATCGGCGGTGATTATTTCTGGAAAAATGGAAAACATTATGTCCTGTATGAAGAGGTCATGGAAGAGAGCGGGGAAGTGGTGAAAAACACGGTGAAGATCACCCCGGATTCCATGGATATCCTGAAAAAGGGCAGTATCAATACCCATATGGTGTTTCAGAAAGGCCAAAAGAATGTGTCCTGTTATCTGACACCGGTCGGAGAACTGACGGTGGGAATTGAAACCAGAGATATTGAAATTACCGAAACAGAAGACTTTTTGAAAGTCGATGTGGAATATGCCCTGGAGATCAACTACGATCACATTGCAGACTGCAGTATCATCCTCTGTGCCAAATCCAGAGCCAGGGCAGCGGAGGAGTTAGAACAGGCAGTGAAAGAAATCCAATAACAAAAAATGAGCCAGGTGAGAAAATCTCTCACCTGGCTCATTTTGCGTTCTGAACTGGAGTCGAAGATTATTTCGCGTTCTTTTTAAAACGGGCGAAAAATCCTTTTTTCTTAGGTGCTACAGGAACTGCTCCACCTCTTACACTTTTGATCTCGGTTATGTAGATACCGCTGATCACAACCTTGGCCTCAGTTTTCACCGGAAGTGCCTGGAATACACGTTCATCTGCCATCAGGGTCATCACCTTCGGACCAATCTTGGCTTTTACGACAGGAACCTTCGCCCAGCGCATGTACTTTGGTGTCTGCTCATACACGATCTTTGGAAGATTTGCTTCTTTGATCTTCATCTTCTTCTTATCAATGACCAGCATGGATACGGTCTGTGCAGCCGCCTCCATCAGAGCCTGCTGCTCTACCTGGCGCTTCTCCAGCTTTCTTCCAAGGAAATACAGAACAGCCAGAGCCGCAACAATAATGATAAGAATAACCAGTATTACGTTTAAAACTGTGCTCACGGGGAATACCTCCATTAGTGTTTGTGCAGGCTTATGTGCTTTTACGGTCAGCGCGGCGGGCGCGCAGACCTCCTAAACAGTTATATACCTACTTAATATACAGTATAACATTTTTACGAAAAAAAGGCAAGAAAAAAATACTTGACACCTTGACAAACCTATGATAAGATGGAATGTACACTATTGTGGCATCGTGTGCGTATATGGTATTCGTGTGCCCAAAAACAGTAAAGAAAGATTAGAAAAACAGGGGTGAAACGTCAATGGAGAAAAGCAGAATGCGTCCTGTAAAAGCAGGGAAAAACGTAAGAATGAGCTTCTCAAGACGAAATGAAGTTCTTGAGATGCCAAACCTGATTGAGATTCAGAAAAGCTCATATCAGTGGTTCCTTGATGAAGGTTTGAAAGAAGTCTTTGAAGACATCTCTCCAATCGCTGATTTCGCTGGTCACTTGAGTCTGGAATTTGTTGACTTTACGTTATGCAAGGACGATATCAAGTATACCATCGAAGAGTGCAAAGAACGCGACGCAACATATGCGGCACCTTTAAAAGTGAAGGTAAGACTTTGCAATAAAGATAAAGATGAAATTAATGAGCACGAAATCTTTATGGGCGATCTTCCGCTTATGACAGATACAGGCTCCTTCGTGATTAATGGAGCAGAGCGTGTTATTGTCAGCCAGTTAGTACGTTCCCCGGGTATATATTATGGTATTGGTCATGATAAAGTCGGAAAGGAACTGTACACATGTACGGTAATTCCTAACCGTGGAGCATGGCTGGAGTATGAGACGGATTCCAACGACATTTTCTATGTCCGTGTGGACCGTACAAGAAAGGTTCCGGTTACTGTGCTGATCCGTGCACTTGGTTACGGAACCAATGCAGAAATCATCGATTTATTCGGTGAGGAGCCAAAGCTGTTAGCAAGCTTTGGTAAGGATGTGTCTGAGAACTATCAGGACGGTCTGTTAGAGCTTTACAAGAAGATCCGTCCGGGCGAGCCGCTGTCTGTAGACAGTGCGGAGAGCCTGTTAAACAGCATGTTCTTTGATCCAAGAAGATACGACCTGGCAAAGGTTGGCCGTTATAAGTTTAATAAGAAGCTGGCTCTGAAGAACCGTATCACTGGACATACTCTGGCTGAGGATGTAGTAGACGCTGAGACAGGAGAGATCCTGGCAGAGGCAGGTGCTGCAGTAGACAAAGAACTGGCAGAGACGATCCAGAACGCAGGTGTACCATTT
>OLSA01001840.1_pt1 | contig 16823 bp, 10 predicted proteins | sample 1672731 | NCBI WGS metagenome assembly OLSA01 (sample SAMEA3136718, study PRJEB25190) | human gut metagenome | biome: human gut; feature: human-associated habitat; material: faeces | place: Austria | collected 2013
GAACGCTAGCCTGTCACGCTAGAGGTCGACGGTTCGAGCCCGTTCCGGGTCGCCAAATTCGCTGCTGTAGCTCAGTCGGTAGAGCGCATCCTTGGTAAGGATGAGGTCACCAGTTCAAATCTGGTCAGCAGCTCCACAGAAAAACCTTGAAACCATTATGGTTTCGAGGTTTTTTCTTTTTTTAAGTCGAACCTCAAGTACCATAGATTTGCGGGGTTGCTAAACATCATGCTAAACGAAAAAGTGTTTGCATCGTGTGCTGTCTTATGCAGAGACTTTTAATAGCTGCATGAGCTTGGCAGAGAGGTCAGGATTTTCCTGAATCAGTTTTAGAATTTCGGCTGCGTCAAGAGATGCTGGCTTCTCATTTGATTTTGCAGGAGTTGGATAGAAACTTGATTCAACCATCGATGCAAGCTGTTGCTTCTCTACTTCAAGTGCTTCATTGTAATGATGCATAAGTACTTCCGGGGATTGTCCAGCGTTAGCAGCCACAAGTTGGTAATTGTTTTTAGTCAGTCTGATTTTGTGCATTTGTCCTGACTTACGTAAACCCTGAAGATCAATTTGGTCCGTAATATTCATTGCGCTTTGCCATTCTTTGAAGGACTTGCAGAGATTATTTGGGTCAATGGGACGTCCATCTGGCTGGCAAATCAGCAGTCCATTATCTTGATATTCAGAACCGAGAGATTCTTTCGCTCTGTTGATTTCCGCAATGCGCTCTTTGATTTCTTGAACTAATGGTCTTGTCAGGTATTGCTTTCTCAAACTGCCTTCTGTTTTTGGAATTTTTAAGACAAGGTGGCTTTTAGCGTTAGAAAACTGTTTCGGAAAAACTTTAGCAATCTTTTCTCTGGAGAGGTTTTTGAGGGCCTCGTCAGAGACACGTTCAAGAATTTGGGAGATCCACATGCTGCCTTCGTCAAGGTTGATTGAGTGAATGTCAATAGCAACAATCTCGCCCGCTCTAAGTGAACATACAAAGGCCAGGTGAAGCGAGAGATGGAGGATGGGATCATCTTGAATCTGATCGAGAATTTTTGAAATATACTCAGAAGACCAGGCTTTACGCCTCTTGTAGTGTTCGGATGGACCTTTGGTATTGGGAATCTCTGCGATGTAGTTCCATCGTTTTGCTGTTTCAAAGCCAAGTGTAAGAATGTTATAGCATTTTTTTACGGTCCCAGAACTCAGTGTTGGAATTTCCGAAGTGTGTTTGCCATAACTCTTGCTTCCACGGCAAGGCTTCTGAAAAAGATGGTCAATAAAGCCGTCAATGGCGCTGCTGGTAATAGAACTCATGACCCAATCACCAAAATAGGGGTATATGTGCGTCTCCAGATTTTGACGATAGCTGTCATAGGTTTTAGGTGAGAAGTTCTTCTTTCTTGCGTGTATTGGAAGAAACCGCTCCATAAATTCTCGATAGGTCTTGCTCATATTGTCTTCGCTTTCAGGGGACGGAGTATCGGGAGCAGTTGCTGTCTTTTCAGCAGCAATTTTTTGAGTTGCCTTTTCGATGGCTTTCTTTCGCCGATACTCGGATGCTTCATGTGTAATATCAGATGTCCGGTTCTGAGCTTGAAGATAATCAATATAGGCTTTGCGCTGAATTGCTTCCAATTCAGAAGAGTAGGATTCCCATTGCTGCTTACGTTTTCCGTCAGCTGCTTTGTAAGTATAGACGACATTGTGCGATGTTCCGCGTATTGTATATGTTGCCATAACGGTTCCTTTCTTGTTCGTTGCTCTATGATTGATCTAACGCATTGAACCAAGAATCGAATGATTCTTTATGAATGCGCAGGCACCGTTTGCCAAGTCGAATGACCTTAAAATCTGTTGTATGTTCGCAAAGATAGTAGGTCTTGCGTAGACTGACACCTAGAATTTTTGAGATCTGTTCGACGGTGTAGGTGCGTTGAACATTGTTGCCGCAATTTTGGTCAGACAAAATAATACCTCCTTGCAGCTTGGAAACCGCTATAGTTTGCAGTAAGTACCTCCTTCCCTAATTGTTTAGCAGGGTAGGCATATTATACTCTCCACAACAACGATTGCCAAGCATAATTTTATTGAAAGTCAATTCGCTTTCCGGACCATTTCCTGCGCCCTCGCTTCAGGCCGCGTATTTGCAGGCTGCCGCTGTGCGGCACTTCCCCGGCAGGTACGCAAAGGCATACTGTCAGCCGGTCCTGTATAACTTCCGGACGAATCTATGCAGCCCTCCTTATCTCTGAGGGCGATTTCAAGGTGCGGAGCGGATGGCTTTTACCATTCATAAAATAAATACAAGACTCTGTCAGTATTTTTTGCATACATCTCAAAAAATCTAAATATAGTATTTACGTATTGACTTATACAATATATTGTGTTACACTTTGCCTGTAAATGAGTTTGCACAATTTCCCCTGCTTGGGGCATGGGTCGATTGGCCTGTGTGTGGAGCGATCCACCTGTGCACGTTGTCAGGTTTGTACGTTTTTGTCAGTAGTATTGCTGCGCCATGAGAGGCCGGCTGCTGCTGGCTTTTTATTTTACGGGGTAGTAACACCCCAATGCCGCGGGAATGACGAGTGTTTGCTGTCAGGCAAACACACTGGATTTTACCAGAATCGTTGTTCCCGCTTTTTTTGCGCCCAAATGCCGTAAGGCTTTGAGGATATATCATCAAGAAAGGTGGAACCAGAAAATGAAATTCAGACGAAAATGGAAACCCGGAGGTCATCCGCGATGCTCGCCTCAGCCGTACCACAGGTACAGAAAAAAACGGCTTTTGAATAAGCCGCGCATCGGATATGAAGCCGAGGAGGAATGTATCTATGGAAAACGCAGCGTGCTACGCTCCGCAAATTCTTGTCAGCACAGAAGATCTGCCGCGTGAGCAATGGCTGGAATACCGGCGCAAGGGTATTGGCGGAAGTGACGCCGCTGCCGTTCTCGGAATTTCACCATTCCGCACCGGGCGGGATCTCTACTATGACAAGCTGAATATCGTCACGGCAGACGATAACGAAAACTGGGTCCAGTTGGAGGTTGGAACTCTGCTGGAGCCGCTGGTTGCCAAGATCTTCGCGCATAAGACGGGCTATAAGATCTACCGCCGGCCATTCATGTTCCAGCACCCGCTGTATCCGTGGATGCTGGCGGATCTGGATTATATGGTGGAACTGCCGGACGGTACATCAGCCATCCTTGAGATCAAAACCACGAATTATAACGCCAAGGATAACTGGTGGTACAACGGCGAGGAAATCGTTCCTATCTACTACGAATCGCAGGGGCGGCACTACATGGCGGTCATGAACATTGACCGGGTCTACTTCTGCTGCCTTTACGGCAATTCGGAAGACGAGGCAATCATTCGCCGCATTGACCGTGACATGGCCTATGAGGAGGAACTGATCGCTTTGGAACGGGACTTCTGGGAGAACCATGTCCTCACAAAAACGCCGCCTCCCTATGTGGAAGCGGATGGTGACCTGATCCTCGAAAGCCTGCGGCGAAAGCTGGGGCCTGCGGACAAGGACGCGCCGCCTGTGCTGTTGGGACAGACGCAGTTTGGACAGTTGTCCATGCTTCTCTCCCTGCAAGAGCAGAAAAAGACGCTGTCGGCTGATGTGAACAAACTGGAGAAGGACATCAAGCGGTTGAAGGGTATGCTCATCGAGAGAATGGGCACAAGCTGCACCGCCGTGTATAACGGTCTTGCGGAGAGCTACACCATAACCTACAATCCGGTACGCTCCGCAGGCATATCGAAGGACGCCTTAGAGCGTTTGAAGGACGAACACCCTGATATTTACGATCAGTATGTCACGGTGTCTGAATGGCGAAGATTCCATGTGAAAAAAGCTGCTTTGCAGGCAGCGTGAAAGGAAACGGAGGTGATGTGCTGTGAGCATTGTTGCAGCACTGGACAAAGTACTGTTTTTCAATGCGTCCAGCAAATATTCTGTTCTTCGGATGAAAACGGAGGACAGCAGCGTACCCACAGAAGCCCGGAGCCCCTATCGCTATCACGACCACCTGATCCGCTTTACCGCCGTCGGCATCGAATTGCCGCAGACGGATACGGTGAAGATCGAGATGGATGGAGAGTGGAAGGACGGAAAATACGGGCTTCAGCTTCAGGTCGATCATTGGCAGGAGATCGTGCCGCCCACATTGGAGGGCGTCCGCAATTATCTTGCCTCCGGTCTGCTGAAGGGCATCGGAGAAAAGACCGCCGACGCGATCATTGAAAAGTTTGGCATCAATGCTCTGGAGATTCTGGAACATCAGCCAGACCGGCTTCTTGAGATTCGCGGCATTACGAAGGAACGGCTTGCGGAGATCAAGGACGCCTATGCGGAAACCAGCCGGATGCGTGTCCTGATGACCCTGCTGGCCCCGTTCAAGGTCACGCCGACGACCGCGCAGAAGATCTATCAGCATTTCGGCCCTTCCTGTGCAGACATCGTGAGACAGAGTCCCTTCAATCTCTGTCAGGTGCCGGGGTTCGGCTTCAAGAGGATTGACGCCATCGTACAAAAATCCGGTGGAGATCTGCGTGATCCGAAGCGCGTCCACGGTGCGCTCTTTTATGCGCTGGAGGACGCACGGACAAAGGACGGACATCTCTATCTGGAGGCAGAGGCTCTGCTCAAAGCGGCTATGCAGCTGCTCAATGAACGGATACCCCTCCCGCAGATGCGCGTCCCCATGAGCCAGGTCGAACAGGAACTGTCTGCCATGATCCGGCAGGACGAGGTGGTATCGAATCACGGCAATGTGTATCTGCCCAAGCAATTTCTGCAGGAGAGCGAAACCGCACAGAAAGCGGTAGAGCTGTTTCTGGCAAATCCGGCGGTGGTAGACATTGCACAGCCGTTGGAGCGAGTGAAACATAGCTTAGGGCTCAACCTGTCCAAACGCCAGTCAGAAGGCGTGGAAATGGTGTTCCGGCATAACCTGTCCATCATCACAGGCGGCCCCGGCACCGGCAAGACCACGGTTCTGAAAACGGTGATCGAAGTGTATTGAAGCATCAAATGATGGATGTACTCTCGCTGCTGCTTATCCATACAATCCCTTCCTTCGCAAAATCTCACCAAAAAAATCAGCTGCCATGCAATCAACAGCCGGCAGCTGATTTATTTGAACTGGTGGCTCTCGCCATGCTCCATAATCGTTTTGCACACAGACAGGCACAATTTGACCTGCTCCGGCGCGGCATCTTTCAACATGCTTGCAAATTCAACAGAAATGCTGACGTCCGGATGAACCGGAATGTTGCTTCCAAGCAGAGTGTAAAGATCAACGCGCAGTGCTGTCGATATATCCACCAGTAATGTCAGGCTCGGCTTCGTTTGACACCTCTCAACGTGGCTGATGTGCTGGGATGTAACACCGACCATTTCGGCAAGTTCAGCCTGCTTGAGATTGCAGCGGATTCGACATATTTTAATGTTGTTTCCGATTTCCTGATAATCAATCATACTTCAGCGTCTCCTGTAATACGCGCCACGGTACTATTCTGCCTATACGCATATTATACAGGGAGTCATTCGTACAATAAATCGACCATCAGGGCATTTATCGCTCTTATAGATATAATGCGCATGATATTTTTGCATTTTCCCCGTGCGAAAACAATAGGAGTGCATCTGTACGGATGATCATTACGGTGCAGAGAAATGAATGGCATGCGTCACAAAAAATCGCAGAAAAAATCGAACTTCTTGTCACAAATCGACACTGTCAGGAGATGAATATAGTGAGGGCGCATTTTTGGAGGAGGTGGTCATTGGGGCAACATCCGCCGCAGACCCACTGTCATGTATCGTAGAGAGGAGAATATCAAATGAAGCTAAAACGATTCCGAAACAAATTCATTTCGATGCTGCTTACGCTGGCAATGCTTTTGACACTGTTCCCTACCGCAGTCTTTGCCGAGGATACGGCGGCTGACCGACCGGCCAGCGCCGAATTTAAGATCATGGGACTGTACGCTCTCCGGGATAACGGGCGGCGTGTGTCCTTCTTCTCTTATGAGTCAAGAGACAACGCATTCCTGACAAAAGCCAATATGACCTATCCCGACTCCTGGTTCAAGCTGATCTATGTGATCGAGAGATCACAGCCGGTCACGCTGGAACTGTATGAGATGAAGGATGAACCCGCGTATATGGATGAAGATATTGTTTCCATGCCGTATGCGCCGGAGGATGATGCGGATGGACACGGAAAACTCCAGAGCGAGGAGTTCCTTGGCCGCCGACTAGGCGTACTGGTGGGCGTTCCGGTGCAGGAAAATATTGCCCCGCTTCAGGAGGGGGATGACATTTATACGGCGGAGCAGGTGAGCTATTCGCCTATCGATGAAGATGAGTGGCTGAATATCGTCTATCAGACGATCCGCGGGAAGCGTCAGCCGGAAGTGATTGAGGATTTCTACGCTTTTGGCTTTGAGGGCAATCGCCTCGCCGAACTGGACGATGCGGCTGCAACGGTGAGCCTTGATGAGCTCCCTGCCCCGGAAGATATGGCAGAGACAGACGCTCTGCTTCCCTCGGAAAATCTAGATGCTCCAAATCCGGAAGCAAATTTGTCCGCTGACATCAACGATGAAGCAATGGATACGGAAAAATCTCCTGCCAATGAGACATCGGAGGATGGGGCTTCCGAGGAAAGCCTGACAACGGATACGGAGTCTGCAACGGCGATAGAGGAGTCCTTTGCTCCCTCTGCAAATGCAGAACTATTGGAAGATGATACAGACACGGCACCCGCCGATGTGGATACGATGGATTCGGGGGCGGAGGAAACGAATATGGCAGATGTGCCGGAGACATCGATTGAGGACGAGCCTCCTGCCGAAAAACCTGTCGAAGCTGCTTCGGACGTGGAACCGGAGATCAATGAGGAGATTGACTATCTGCCGGAAAGTTCTGTCCTGCCCAGCGCACACGCTTTCTTCGGCTTGACGGATGCTGCCGAAGAAAGTGAAAACACCATCCAGAATATAGTTCTGTGGGACGGCAGTTACAGGGATGACAGCGGCAGCCTCACCCGTATTTCCAGCGGTGGCCGCTACGTCATCGTCATGCAGCCCTGCACGCCCCGGACAGCAATCTACAATAGCTTTCTTGGTTTTGATGTGCCGGAGGAAAGTGAGGCTATTGACACCTTTGAGACGATCAACTCCTGGGATGATCTGATCGCAATTCGGGATGAACTTGCCTGCAGCGGCGACCCTGTGGATCTGCTCAGCGGCAGCTTTACATGGAATTACCGCGACCTTGCGCTGTATGGCAAAGATGATCTGGAGTTCATTCGCTACTATGAATCTGTCCATGCAGATGAGAATTACGGGCTTGGCAGCGGCTGGACATCCAACTTCTCCTATGCGCTGGAGTTTGACGGCCGCTCCGTGATTGCCCATTTGCCGAGAGCCGTTACGCTTTATTTCCCAATCGGTTTTGACGGCAGCTTTGACGCCTGCGGTGATTACTCGCTGGTGCAGACAGGCAGCGGTTATGCCATGACGGATAAGGCGGGGACGATCTACCGCTTCGACAATAGCGGCCGTATTCTGAGCATCGTCTATCTTAGTGGGAATACGCTGTCCTTCCAATATGACGGTGACAAGCTCCGGAGCGTGTCCAACGGCGCCGGCAGCTTTACGTTCTCCTACAGCGGTGACAATATCGCTGCGGTGACGGACAGCGTAGGGCGCAGCATCCATCTGTCCTATGACGGCGGCCTCCTGACTGAAGTGGAAAACCCTGATGGAGACAGCCTGCGCTATGCGTATGACGGCAACGGGTATCTCAGTTCTGTTCAGAATCTCAAGGGTGAGATCTATGTAGAGAATGAATATGACGCACAGGGCCGTGTAGTCCATCAGTATGCCGTAAACTTCGGCACCTTTGATTTTACCTACGATTTCGATGGGCGGCACAACACCTGCACCGGCGAGGACGGCTATTTCCATGAGATCTGGTTTGATGAGCAGGGCCGGATCACCAAGTCTACAGATGCCAGCGGCAGCCAGACGGTGACCTATAACGACCTCAATCAAGTCACGAGCCGGACGGATCGTGAAGGCAACCGCACGTCCTATGCCTATGATGCAGTGGGCAACAAATCCAAAATCACTTACGCCGACGGCACTTATGAGAGGTTCGAGTACGACAGCAACCGGATGCCGACCATGATCCGTGACCGCAACGGGAATACGAGCTACTATACCTACGACCATCAGGGCAATATGACTTCCGCTACCGATGGCCGCGGAATGACCCGCTCCTATGTCTATGATGCCGACGGCAATCTCACTTCCGCAGCGGATGCGCTTGGCGCGCAGACGACCTACACCTATGACGCTCAGGGTAACTGCACGTCCATGACAGACCCGCTGGGCAATGTGACCGCCTATATTTATGACGGGCAGGGCCGCCTGATCACAGTCACCGACGCCATGGGGTCAGTCACTTCCTATGAGTATACCGAGGCCGGCAAACTGGTGAAGGTCATCGGCGCCGATGGCAGCGAGCAGACCTACACGGTGGATGGCAACGGCTTCAACATCAGCGAAAGCGACCGCATGGGCCATGTCACCACCTTTACCCGTGACGCGCAGAACAACGTGACCTCTATCACCGATCCGCTGGGCAATGTGACCCGCTATACCTATGATGACAGCGGAAATCTGACCACAGCAACAGACGCCAATGGAGCGGTCACCCGCTATACCTACGATGCCGATGGCCGCATTGTTTCCATGACCGATGCCCGCGGCAATACCTGGCGCTATGCTTATGATCGGAACGGTCAACTGGTTTCCACCACCGATCCTGTCGGCGGCGTCAGTTCTACCGAGTACAACAGCGTTGGACGTACTGCCTCCGTCAAGGATGCCAACGGCAATACCACCCAATATACCTATGACGGCGTCGGCAACCTTACAAAGATCACCGATGCACTCGGCAAGAGCACCGTCAGCGAATACGATGCCAACGGCAACCTGACCGCCACTACGGATCGCAACGGCCACACCACCCGCTATGCTTACGACGCGGAGAACCGTTTGATCCGCATGGAAGATGCTGAGGGCAGCACGACCTCCTACACCTATGACGCTAACGGTCAGATGACCAAGACCACCTCTGCCATGGGCGCGGAGACTTCCAGCACTTATGACGCGCTGGGGCGTCAGATATCCTCGGCGGATGCACTGGGCCACGTGACCGGCTACGAATATGATGTGCTGGGTCGCGCCACGAAGATTACCTATGCGGATGGCGGCTTTGTTGCCTACACCTATGATGCCAACGGTCAGGTGCTGACTGCCACCGATGAACTGGGCGGTGTGAGCTCCTATGTCTACGATGCCAACGGCAGACTGATCGAGATGACGGATGCCATGGGCGGCAAAACGGCATACGCCTATGACGCTGTCGGCAATGTGACTTCTGTTACCGATGCTCTGGGCGGGAGCACAACCTACCGCTACGACGAAACGGGAAATATGACCTCGGTTACAGACGCCAACGGCAATACGACCGGCTACACCTATGATGCGCTCGGCCGCGCTGTTGCCGTTACGGACGCCAATGGCGGCGTGACCCGCGCGGAATACGATCATAACGGGAACATTGTCAAGGCTGTCGATGCCGAAGGAAATGCCACTACTTATGTTTATGATGCGCTGGACCGTCTTACCAGTTATACCAACGCGGAGGGCTATACCTTCTCCTTCCGGTATGACAACGAGGGAAATACGGTTGCCTCTACTGACGGTAACGGCAATACCACCCGCTATACCTACGATGGACTGAACCGCGCAGTCTCCAGCACCAATGCCGAAGGCAATACCGCGTACAATACCTATGACGCAGATGGCCGTATGGTAAAGTCCGTGAATGAAGAGGGTGCGGAAACCGCCTATGCCTATGATGCGGATGGTCGTCTGATCTCCATGACGGATGCCCTGGGTAATGTTACCGGCTTTGAGTACGACAGCAGGGATCGGGTCATCAAGGTCACCGATGCCAAGGGCAATGCGACCACATTCACCTATGATCTGGCAGGCAATGTCAAGAGCGAGACCAATGCCAAGGGCGTTGTGACCAGCTATACCTACGATGCCAATGGCAACCTCACCTCCATGACGGATGCTGCCGGCACCGTGACCTATACCTATGACGCCCTGAATCGGGTTACCAGTGTGAAAGACCGCCGTGGCAATACGCAGTTCTTCACCTATGATGCCACAGACCGCATCGTGCAGGTCAAGGACCGCAACGGCAATGCCACCCGGTATGTCTATGACGGCAATGGAAATATTGTAAAGACCATCGATGCGCTGGGTACGGAGTCCGTATTTACCTACAATAAAAATGACCAGCTCATTTCCACCGACCTCCACCGTGTGGATGCCCTCAATGGCGTGGGCTCCCACGAGATCACGCTGTATGAGTACGATGGTCGGAATCTGGTCACGAAGGAGATCAACGCGCTTGGCGACAGTACCGTTTATGTCTACGACGGCAACGGCAATCTGGTCTCCAAGACCGACGCGGACGGCTATGTGACGCAGTATTCCTACACCGCCCTTGATTTGGTGAAGAAAATCAATTACAATGGGGCAAAGGAGGTCTCCTACCAGTATAACAAGGTCGGCGAACTGGTGCAGATGGATGACTGGACCGGCACCAACACCTTCGAGTTGGACCTGCTGGGCCGCCTCCAGAAGATGACCGACCACAAGGGCAATACGGTTTCCTACACCTATGACGCCGTGGGCAATCAGACCGGCATTACCTATCCGGACGGCAGCAAGACCCGCAGCTTCTACGATGCGGTGTATAACCTCACCAGCGTCATTGACGCGGATGATGGCACCTATGCCTATGTCTACGATGATGCCAACCGCCCTGTCAAGCTGACGTATCCCAACGGCTGGATCGAGCAGTATACCTATGACGCCGAGGGCAACCTCCTCAAGACGGTGGACACTGATCCCTTCCAGCTCTACAACAAAACGCCCAAGGTCAAGTATGAGTACACCTACGACGCCGAGGGCAATGTGCTGACGGAGTTCCAGCGGGACAGCGACGCCACGGAAAATCTCAAGAGCCGCACGGCCTTTACCTATGATGCATTAAACCGACTCACCGGCAGCACCCGCAGGCTGGAGGTCTATCCCTACGATACCCTCGCCTATACCTACACCTACGATACGCTGGGCAACCTGCTGAAGCAGAGCGGTCCGACCAAGGGCGAAGAGGATACCTACCAGTACAACGACCTCAACCAGATGGTGAGCAAGCATGTGTGCGGCTATGAGCAGAAGATCACCCGCATCTATGACTACGGCTATACCTACGATAAGCGCGGCAATCTGGTGAAGGAAGAAGAGATCTGTTCGCCTACCACCACCGGGCCCAGGAACATCACCATTGCAACTTATCTCTATGACGAGACGAACCGCATGGTGCAGGGCACCAACAAGGCCGGCGAGGTCAGCGCGTACACCTTCAACGGCCTCGGCGTCCGTGTCGGCACGGAGCTGATCCTGAAGGACAATACCCACGGCTACACGGACTTCCACTGCCAGACGCCCAGCGTGGAGACGGGCATTGAAAAGCCGGAAGTGGTCAAGACGGATTATGTCATTGACTATACCAGACTGAACATCGACCAGCGGGTGCTGATGAAGTCCGAGCAGGACGGCTATGACTTCTTCTACACCTACGGTTTGGACAAGCTGCAGGTCATGACGATTGGCGAAGGCAGCAACTGGTGGGGTCAGAGCATCAAGAAATGCGTCAATATGGCCTACGTCCACACCGACCGCCTTGGCAGCGTGGTGAATCTCTCCGATCAGTATGGCCGTGTGACCGCACGGGCAGACTACACCGATTGGGGCGAGGTGCGCCGGTACACGGACATCACCGTGGACGGTGGTTTCCGCAGATTGCTGCCGGAGATCACCTACGCCACCCACGAGTATGATGATGTGCTGAACCAGTTCTACGCCAAGGCCAGAATGTACGACGCGGAGAATAAGCGGTTTGACGCGGTAGATTTAATTGCGGGAACAGTTGCGGACCCAATTAGTTTGGTACAGTATCTGTATGCTGTGGACAATCCCATAAAGTGGATTGACCCGCTTGGTGAGATGCCCAAAGAATGGCTCAACCTTGTTAATGTGGCGTACCTTGGCGGTGCAATTGATAAGGATCAAGTATTTGCAGCGGTTTCACTACTTAATGTTTTAGATATTGCAACAAGCGGCGTTCGTGATTTGCTGGGTAATATAAGTGCTTCTGGAGTGGGCAAGCTTAATGGTGTAATAGATTCCTTGTATCGTGATACCGAAGAGGATTTGTTCGAATCTGATGGCATAACTGACCAGAGTATATACCTTTCTTTCCATGAGACGGCACAAGTGCTTGCAAGCAAACAAATTCACTTGGCAAGTTCCAAAAAAGGATGGCCAATTTTGGAGGCGCGGCACCTGGCAAAAGAAATTGATATTAAGTTGGGGCATAGTGTATGGGAAGTTAAGCCTGGGTATTCTGGATTATATCGATTTGATAGTTCTTTGAAAAAGTATATTGACCCCAATCAGTATACGCGGTATAAGCGCGCAGAGAATTATAAGTTCAAATGGTATGATGTAAATAAAAATGTTCCAGGATTCGCATTTACATCTTCGACAGCTTCGATGTTAGAAATTAATGGAATAAAGTATAGTATGTTGGTATCTTATCTCGGACCGGGCAAAGTTGGATACTTCTTTAAAATCCAGTGTGGCGATTCTGAACCCAGCTTCGAGCATGCGACTGCAGTGCTCCCTGCAGTTGAAGACATATACGAAACAGCGCGTGAGGTTAACGCTATGTCAACTAAGGCTGTTATTGCAGTTGGAGTTTTTGTGGGTACATTATTGTCTCCAGTACTGGGAGATGAAGTTGCTGGCGCTGGAGCGCTGTCTAATGCGTGGGCAGCAGTCAAGAGTATAGGGTTGTCCCAATCTGCACTTGCGGTTTTCCAAGGATTAACTATGCAGTTTGGATATGTACTTCCGTGATATTTCTTGGCAAATCTATAAGGTTGGAGGATGTGGTGGGGCAGATATTATTTCTGCCCCAACGCATCTTCATATCCAAAAAGATAGGGGGGCGTTATGATAATATTGCAGGGTGCAATTCACATTTTCACAGAACAGCCTAATTCAGTTGCAAAGTCCATATATAATGGATTGCGTCGACAGATGACTCACTTGCTTGAATATGAAACCATAAAAACATCAACAATTATTCAGTATCCTCATGCGGTGTCCTATTTTTGCGAACTCAATTTATCATATGACTATATTGCTATGACATACTCGAAGAAAAAAGGGGTACCTGTACTTGTAAGCATTGTTGGAAAAAAAGTGAACCAAGGATTAGAAGTAGAGGAAGCGCTTAGATTATATTGGGGGAATAGAGGAAAATGTATTTCGAAAATAGAAGCGTTCAGCACAGGAAATACGATTTCGGCACATATCGAAGGAATTGAATCATTAAGAAATGAATTCAAAGAGATATTTCCTAATTGTGATGGGCTTGTTGCAACATTAGGAAACGAATTACCCCTTTGCTTTGCGGAAAAGTTGTCCAATGAACTTGGCGTTTTTCTTGGCGGAGACGCATTGGAAGAATATGTAGGAAGATTAAGCGTAAAGCAAGAAATGCCCGCATGTTCGCTATATCAGAGCAACAGATATATGTCAATGACATAAGTTGAGCAGTTTCTAATTGAATTGGTGAACGATGATGAGTTTTTTTTGGTATATCAAGGAGCATAGTACACTTTTTTTGCTATTATCAATTGCGTACATATGCTTCGGTATAATACTGTCAACTACATATAGCTGGACATTAAAAAATGAAGCATTATATGTGTTCCCACTTAATTTCATTTCATGGCCCGTTGCTTGCTCGATTTGGAAAATCAGACGGAAACCGATTTTAATTTGGCGCGCATCTATATTGATTGTTGCAGCATCAACAGTTATTCCATTGCTGGCAGTTTTTTGGGGACAATAAAACTGGGCAGTTTGGTGAAGATAGATTTGCTCGCCTACCACCACCGGACCCAAGAATATCACCGTTGCGACCTATCTCTATGACGAGACGAACCGCATGGTGCAGGGTACCAACAAGACCGGTGAGGTCAGCGCATACACCTTCAACGGTCTTGGCGTGCGGGTCGGCACGGAGCGGATCCTTGAGGACAACAGCCACGGCTACACGGACTTCCATTGCTAGACGCCCAGCGTGGAAACGGGCATTGAAAAGCCGGAAGTGGTCAAGACGGATTATGTCATTGACTATACCAGACTGAACATCGACCAGCGGGTGCTGATGAAGTCCGAGCAGGACGGCTATGACTTCTTCTACACCTACGGTTTGGACAAGCTGCAGGTCATGACGATTGGCGAAGGCAGCAACTGGTGGGGTCAGAGCATCAAGAAATGCGTCAATATGGCCTACGTCCACACCGACCGCCTTGGCAGCGTGGTGAATCTCTCCGATCAGTATGGCCGTGTGACCGCACGGGCAGACTACACCGATTGGGGCGAGGTGCGCCGGTACACGGACATCACCGTGGACGGTGGTTTCCGCAGATTGCTGCCGGAGATCACCTACGCCACCCACGAGTATGATGATGTGCTGAACCAGTTCTACGCCAAGGCCAGAATGTACGATGCGGAGAACAAGCGGTTTGATGCGGTTGACCCCATCCTTGATCCGGCTAGGTATGAAATCGGACTGTATGTACTCAATCCAGCAATGCTGGTACAGCAGGTCTATGCGTTTGATGCATCGTATACCTACATTGATCCACTTGGGTTGATGAATTACTTCACGCAGACGGACGATTTGTTGTCTGGCGTTGCACAGGGCATAAAGGATAACACCATTGGCCTTATCGAGAGTATTCCACAGACCATTTCGATGGTAAAGAAATTGGCAGTTGGTGCAGTGAAGGGCGAAATTGATTTGCTTACACTTGCCAAAACTGTACTCAAAGGGGCGTTTGGAGATTATTACCATGTAGCCAGATATATTGATACTCTGGATCCGTTCGTTTCGAAAACAGATGCTCAGGTGTATCGGTATGGAAGAGCAGTCGGCAGTGTGGCTACGGATGTAGCACTGGCCTTAGTTGGAGCAACGGTTGTTGATAAGGTTGCAGATATTCTTCAGAGCTCAAAGGCTGGTCAAAAGATCCTAAACTTGGCAAAAAAGGCGCAGGGATACTTTGAGGATCTTACTTGCAAGAATAAGCAGCAACTATCGACAACACTTTATCAACTTACAGATGAAGCTGGCGGCATCCAAAGAAGCATTACCAAAGGCTCTTGGCAAGATGTTAATGAAAGCATGTCAAAAGCCTCCCGTGATTATCAAGCTGCCATTACTGGACACACCGGACAGGCTTGGGTTCAAAATGAAGTAAAATTTGACGGTTATTCCAATGGCATACTCATTGAAACAAAAGCAAAATACTCACAGTTTGTTGATTCCTCTGGCACATTCAGGAGTTGGTTTAAAGGCGCCGATGGATTTGTTGATCAGGCGAGGCGCCAGCTTGCTGCTGCAAATGGGGGCACCTATAACTTGGTACTTCAAAGAGAAGGCCGCTAGAGACGCAACTGAAATCCTATTCCGGCAGAATGGTATTACCGGAATAAAACTCGTCTACAGCCCGGGCAATTAAGGAGTGGAAAATGAAGCATTGCATGTTGTTATGGAAAAAGCCTTCAGCCAAGCCCCTTCAAACACAAATTGATTGTGCATTTGATGTGTTTTCAGTAATTAGGGATTTGCGTGAAGAGTACTCGCCTCATTTTTATAAGGCTAACAAGAAAAAAACATCTCAGCCGATTGCGTGGTCTGCGGATGCTTTTATGGAAGCCCTTAAAAAAAATCCAGTTAATAAAGGCAACCAACTGTTAGGAGAATTAGGGTATTCCATATCCATGTATTCTTCTCAAGCAGAAAGTGAATCCCTTAGCTTTTGCGCAACGATTGGCAATCAATCCTCTCAGTTTTATGATACCATTATCATCAATTTTCCCGATGGATTTTTTGATGAATTTGAACATGTAACAGTGTTCGCCGATGTTTTCAAGCAATGCACTCGGATTTTTCAGCCATATTGGGGGTGTATTGCTGATACAGCCTTTTTTCAAAAAGGCCAGGGCTTACTGCCCACTTGTATGCCATCGTCGGTGCATTGGATTAACTTTTGGTCTGATCCAATTTTTGATGGAATTGGACGAAAGCGAATCATGAATGTTTTCAGTCAGTATGATATTGTAATCGAAAATGGAGTGTTCATGATACAAACTAAACCCACTCTTTGTCCGTGCAGAACCGCTTTGCTTAACGCCGCCTTAGGCATTTCTTCCACACAATTCGACAGCGTCAAATAATAGGCCAGATTGAAACGCCTGTAAGCGTAAAACGCCGCCACTGGGGATAGCGCCGGGCAATCAGAGAATCCCTGCGTGATGAAGAAGAGGGTGTGTCTCTGCCACGCCCTCTTCTTCGAAATTTGTTAAGGCAAGCAAGTCTTCTCTTCAGCCTTAGTTTATCTGTCTGCGAAGTGGGGTATCGAATACTATAATGCGACGCACTCAACGTTACTTGCCCCCAGCATAATATTGATGGAATTGTTGTAGAGCAATTCCAACTGCGGGGCAAATTCGGAGATGTTGTTCCGCGTGCTGGTGCCGGTAGTCAGGAGCTTATACTTGCAGCGGCGAAAGC
>OLSA01001855.1_pt1 | contig 16726 bp, 17 predicted proteins | sample 1672731 | NCBI WGS metagenome assembly OLSA01 (sample SAMEA3136718, study PRJEB25190) | human gut metagenome | biome: human gut; feature: human-associated habitat; material: faeces | place: Austria | collected 2013
AAAGACTCCGATGCTTCAAATGCTCTACACGGCTTTCGAATTCATTGTATGCTTTTACGATAATGCCCAGATAATATTTTATGAAAGGTCCGTAAATATTTTTGTTTTCATGCCACCCATACGAACTTAACTGAAGAGTTTCGTAGTATGTTTCTTTTGTTTTTTCAATCAACATTTCAATACTTATGTACTTCCCCACGATATATCCAGCCTTATAAAGGAGAAGTAATGTAAGCAGTCTGCTCATACGCCCATTGCCGTCATTGAAAGGATGAATACAAAGAAAGTCAAGAATAAACATAGGGATGAGAAGAAGCTTATCCCATTTCCCCTGCTCCCATGCTCTGGAAAAGGTGGAGCACAGCGAATTCATCGCTTCTGCAGTCTGAAAGGCCGGAACCGGGATAAACCGGGTTCTCTGATGGCCTGATGCATCTGTCTCTGCAATAATATTATCCGCATTTTTATATTTTCCGCCAACAGTACCAGAGGAATAAGAGTATAGATTTCTGTGCAGCTGCAGAATTACATTAGGGGTAAAGAAAATGTACTCATAACTTTCATGTATAGTTTGGAGTACCTCACGGTATCCGGCGATTTCCTGTTCAGAACGATTACGCGGTTCTGCCTTGTGACTGACTAATTCTTTAAGGCGCTTGTCGCTGGTAAATATTCCTTCGATGCGGTTGGAAGCCCCTGTGCTTTGGATCATAGCCGCATCCAGTAACGTGCCTAATTCGTCAGTCTTTGCTTCCAAAAATAAATCCTGACGTCCTTTGTGCTCGTGAATTGAGGCGAGCAATTGAAGAATTTCGGGGGTTAAAAGCTCATCAGGTATTTTATTGTCATCAAAGGTGTGCATAAGGGTTTCCTTCATTCTGAAGCTATCTCAATCATTTTGGCATTAAATGATGGAGATAGCAATAAAATGAAGGAGATAAGGTGAGATTGAAGGGGACATCACTCCGGACAGAAAATCAGGCGAAAAATAATCCGGCCAAAAGCGCTGTTCCACCCTGATCGGTAGTTTGCCAGATGGAGTCCATTGATGGGAACAATGTGAGCAGTCCTGATTGAAGAAAGCCATCAGAAGCAATCAGGCCGGGCTCTTTTCAGTCCCAAAATTTTTAGGGAGTGCATGACACCGGAAGTCATAAAGACGCTGATCGAAATCGCGAACGGGCCGCAACGGGTGATTTACACACTGGCCTGGACTTTCCTAAGGCAATCCCAGGAGGCGCTGCAGATATACATGCGAGATTAACATACTAAAGGTAAAAACCGCCGGCAGCCAGCACCGGCGGTTTAGGTGCGCGGGCAGCCGGCCCGCACTGCACGGAGGAGTCCTGAAATTCAGAGGAGGGAGAACAGCAGGCAGGATCTGTTCTCCCGGCCGGGGGGTAAGACACTGACAAGTACGGGAGGACGGAAATCTGTTCAGGCCTGGCAGCTGCCGTTCATGATGGCCTTTCTGACAAGGGCGTTTGCGGCGAGGTCAGCGGGCGTTTTTCCCTCGTCATCCCGGAGACTGGGGTCGGCTCCGGCCTGCATGAGCGCTTCGGCCACGCGTTTGTTTCCCCGTCCGGCTGCAAGGTGCAGGGCTGTCCAGCCGTAGACGTCCCTGGCATTGGGATCCGCGCCGGCATGGACGAGCAGGGCGGCCACCTCGGGGAGGCCGCGATCCACGGCCAGCTGCAGGGGAGAGCGTCCCTCTCCGTCTTCGACGTCGACGTCAGCGCCGGCATCCAGGAGAAGTTTTACGCGTTCCGTGATGCTCTCATCGCAGGCATAAAAGACTGTGGCCGTAAGCACGGACATGCCGCAGTTGTCGCGTATTTCAGGATTCGCGCCGCTGTCGATAAGATATGACATCATCTCTGTCGTCCTGGCCCAGTGCAGCGGCGTCATGCCCATATTGTCCTGACTGTTGACATCACATCCGCCATCAAGCAGTTCCTTCATTTCTCCGATATTTCCCGTAAAGGCGGCTCTGGTCATTCTGGTCCAGCCGCGGCTGTCGCATGCCTCAGCCTCCCTGATGGTCTTTTCGCGCATGACGTTCTCCTTTTTCTCCCCCGTCAGGGGAGATCGCCGTATTTCTTTTTCTTTCTGACGTTCTGCACTCTGACAGAGCCTTTCGACAGGAGAGCTTCGCTCAGGTGACATTCGCGTTGCGCGTCTTTTTCCCCTGCCGGGGCTGAAGAAACAAAAGGCCCCCGGGCTTTCGCCGGAGGCCTTCTGTTTCTCACTGAAAAATCGAATCAGGCCAGGAAGCCCCGTACCCAGGGAGATGCCTGCTCATAGATCAGGGAAGCGCCCACAAAGGTCATGACGACACCGGAAACACGCCCGGCCAGCACAGCGAGCGAGGCGCGGCTCCTGAGCAGGAATTCCGCTCCGAAGCCGACGCCAAGATAGATCATCGCGCAGGTGGCGAGATGAATGGCACCGAGGGTGATCATCTGCAGTTCCGGTGAAAGCGGCAGGGAAGGCCTTACGAACTGCGGCAGAAGAGCGAAGAAGAGCAGAAAAACCTTGGGATTCAGCCCGCTCACGCAGGCACCCCTGAGCCACCAGCTCTTTCTGGTATCAGCCCTGGCGCCGTTTCCCTGCGCGATGCGGCCGGGGTGACGGAGCATGCCTACGCCGAACCACAGCAGATAAATGGCGCCAGCCGCGGTGAGCGCCGTCATGAGAGCGGGACTGCCCGCGAGAATCCGGCCGGCCCCGAAGGCGACTGTGAGCATCATTACCGTGTGTCCTGTTATGAGGCCGGCAACAGCCGGCATCACCCGATGGCCTTTCAGGCCGGCTGCGATGCAGCAGGCCCAGTCAGGGCCGGGCGTAAGGCTGAGAAGAATAGAAAGAGCCCAGAAAGCGCCAATTATTGTGAAATCCATAATCTGCCTCCGCTTCTGCGGGAAAAATCCGCTTTGTGCTTGATGGGAGGCATAATATGCCGTATGTCCCGCAATGTGCTTCCAAATTTTCATTCTTTTGGGACGTATTTTAGGAGATTTTAGCAAATGGATGAGATAGATCGCAAAATTCTTGCTGAATTACAGCACAACGGGAGAATTTCTGTCTCCGATCTTGCCCAAAAGATCGGCCTGAGCGACTCTCCGTGCCACCGCCGGCTGAAGGCTCTTGAAAAGGCGGGTATCATCACAGGCTACAGGGCTGAAATCAATGCCGCGGCAGTGGGGCTGGGGTTTTCCGCGATAGTTTTCGTCACGCTGAAGGAATGCACGGCCCAGCTGGTGGAAGGGTTTGAGGAGGCCGTGCAGAGGGTGCCTCAGATTACAGACTGCCGGAGGCTCTTCAATACGCCAGACTACATCGTGACCGTGGTGACCAGAAGCATCACGGAATATCAGGAGCTTTATGGATGATACGCTGAGCCGTCTTCCGGGTGTCTTAAGGCTGAATTCGACCATCGTCATGAAGGATGTGATTCCCGGCCGCGGGCTTCCCCTGTAAAAACGAAAAAGCCTGCCGGCTCCGGAAGAAGCAGGCGGGCGGGATGTTCAGCGGAAAAAGGAAGGACCAGTAGCGTCTGAAATCGAGGCGGGGGGGGTAGATGGCAGGGAGGTGCCGGGAGGGCTCCTCGGCCTCATGGCTGGAGGAGCTGTTGCGCCGGAAGAGGCGGAAGCAGCTATATTCCTCACTCCGCAGTAAGTTCTTCAGAGATGTGAAATATGGTATGGACACGGGTAGACGCAAGAATTCAAAAGTCGGGACGCTCCATCCCGAAGCCTGGGAGGCAAAATCCAAACCTTGGAAGAAAATCCATAGGAATGGTTGTCAATCCAGACACATATTTCGTAGCCCCATTCATGAAAGGGCCAGATGGCGGTATCGTATGTACTACCGGATATCTTGCTAACCAAGCACAAAAAAGATTCATAGATAGCTACTTTAAAAGTATTTATCCTGAATCTTTTGGCCGGGCATGGACCTTGGGAGGACCCCCCGTTCCTCCATCTCTCGTCAGGCGGTCAGGGTCCCCTGACCTATTAGTACGCAGCGATAGGGAATTTTCTGCTGTCGAAGGCATGCCCCTGGAAAGCAACCTATCTAAAGCTTCTCAAAAAAGCAATACGACAGAGACAAAAAAAACGTCAGGGACAGCTATGGGGGTTGGATTAGGTTTGCCTGCGAAGATTCCAGATGATGCCTATGGGGGCAGACAGCAATGTGTATTCCCGTTCTCTCCGTCAGATAGGCATTGGTGCCAGGTCTTTGTTATCTGGGGCTCTCGACGGGCTGTCTCTGGGGCTCGCCAAACCTGGAACAACCCTTTCAGACTATCTCGGGCTTCCAAAGCCTGAAAAAGGCACTCCGGAGGAGCTTGTGAGTGGTCTTATCCGGGGGGCGGCAGATATGGCGCCGGCTATTTACTCCTGGGGGGCACCTAAGGGCACGATCGCGCTCTGGAGCGGCACGACGGCGGATATCCCCACTGGGTGGGAGCTCTGCAACGGGCAGGCTGGTACAAAAGACCTGCGCAATCGTTTTGTTGTTGGTGCAGGAGGCGAATATAAATTCCATGTTCAAAATTATAAAGAGGATTTGCAAACCGTCTGTGGATCTTTTGCAGGTCAGAATAGTGCATCGAAAGCTAAAGCTCTTATGGCTAAAGGAGTTACTGAGCCAAAAGTCAAGGCTGGTTCTGCCATGAATACCTTCTATTCTGGTTCTGGTAACCCCATAATATACGGCATGTTTAAAGCTCAGAATGCTGATTACACGCTTCACGCTGTATAGCGGGAGAAACAGAAAAGCCCCGGGGAAACCCCGGGGCTGCGGCGGACCCTCTGCACCTGATGCTTGGTGCATCGTGGTGCAGGTTAATATTTAACTTATTGTATTAATTGAGTTTTATTTAGTAGCGGTAGTAATCGGGCTTGAAGGGGCCGTCGACGCTGATGCCGAGGTAGTCGGCCTGCTGCTTGGTCAGTTTGGTCAGTTTCGCGCCGATGCGGCCGAGGTGCAGGCGGGCAACTTCCTCATCGAGATCCTTGGGAAGGGTGTAGACCTTCTTCTCAAGGGTGTTGTCGCTGGCGAGACGGATCTGGGCGAGCACCTGGTTGGTGAAGCTGTTGGACATGACAAAGCTGGCGTGGCCGGTGGCGCAGCCGAGGTTCACGAGGCGGCCTTCAGCGAGCACGATGATGGAACGGCCGGAGAGGAGCTTCCACTTGTCCACCTGGGGCTTGATGTTGGTCTTCACGCAGCCCGGGGTGGAAGTGAGGTAGTGCATGTCGATTTCGCTGTCGAAGTGGCCGATGTTGCAGACAATGGCCTCGTCCTTCATATGTTCCATGTCATCGCCGGTGATGACGTTGATGTCGCCGGTGCAGGTGACATAGATATCAGCGATGGGCAGGGCGTCCTGCACGGTGCAGACTTCATAGCCTTCCATGGCGGCCTGCAGGGCGCAGATGGGGTCGACCTCGGAGACGAGCACGCGGGCGCCGAAGCCGCGCATGGACTGGGCGCAGCCCTTGCCCACATCGCCGTAACCGCAGATCATGACGACCTTGCCGGCAATCATGATGTCAGTGGCACGCTTGATGCCGTCGGCCAGGGACTCGCGGCAGCCGTAAAGGTTGTCGAACTTGGACTTGGTCACGGAGTCATTGACGTTGATGGCCGGGAAAAGCAGTTTTTTGGCGGCTTCGAGCTGATACAGCCTGTGGACGCCGGTGGTGGTTTCCTCGGAAACGCCGCGGACATGGGCGGCTACGTTGTGCCAGTGGTGGGGATCCTTTGCGTAGCGGTTCTTCAGGCGGGCCAGGATGACGGCCTCTTCCTCGCAGGAAGCGGGCTTGTCGAGCAGGGAGGGATCATCCTCGCAGTCGCAGCCCTTGTGAATGAGCAGGGTGGCGTCCCCGCCATCGTCCACGATGAGGTCAGGTCCTTTGCCATCCGGCCAGGTCTGCGCCATTTCGGTGCACCACCAGTAGTCCTCGAGGCTTTCACCCTTCCACGCGAAGACTTTGGCCATCCCGTCGGCGGCGATGGCCGCGGCGGCGTGATCCTGGGTGGAGAAGATGTTGCAGGAAGCCCAGCGGATGTCGGCACCGAGCTCATAAAGCGTCCTGATGAGCATGGCCGTCTGGATGGTCATATGCAGGGAACCGGTGATGCGCAGTCCCTTAAGAGGCTTGCTCGGGCCGTACTTCCTGATGCATTCCATGAGGCCGGGCATTTCACGCTCGGAAAGCTGCATTTCCTTGCGTCCGAAGTCTGCGAGATTCAGATCCTTTACTTTGTAATCCAGGGAAAGGTCGAGTTCCTTGACCATGTACAGGGTCCTCCATTGAAAAAATGCGGCGCCTTGTAACGCGCCTGGTTATTAATCACTATATGCGAATTACCGAATATAGTTTTCCCCAGTCCCTGTCAAGCACTTCACCGGAGGGAAAAATTTCCCGGAAACAGAAAAGCCCGGACGCGCAGAATCCTTTCCGCCAGAGATACGGCGGAAAGATCCGGCTGAACCGGGCAGAGAAAAATGAGGGGGCAGGGGATTACTGGCAGCGGAGAGACGCGTTGCAGCGGCTGTCCATGATGAAGCGGGCCGCGTGGCGGGCAAACCCCGTGCTGTAGGAGCGGTTATTTGAGAGGCTCTGGGAGCGCGCGTTGCCGGCCATGGAAGGCAGGCGGCGGCCAATGCCGTTGAGTGTGCCGCAGATTTTTTCCACCGCTCCCGGCACAGGCTTGAGAGGGATACCGGAATCATAGCAGAAGAGAGAGGAGGAGACTCTCACGCGGTAGACGGATACATCCTGATCGCGCAGAAGGTTCTCCTTTTTTTTCTCTTCCGCGGCCCGTCGGACCTCAATGCGCTCCTTCATCTTTTCCAGAGTGCCGGGTGCCGTGCTTTTGCGCCTTTCCGCGCCGTGCCGCTGCCTGACTTTCGCCAGACAGACAGACGGCTGAGCGCCGTCCTGTATCTCCTGATCGTCCATCGTGTCTCCCTGTTGTTTTGAGAGGGCTGACAAAAAAATAAAAATGCCGGCAGCGGACGCGGGACGCCGTCCGCGGGTGAAGCCGCGCTGTCAGACATTTCCCCGGAGGTGGGGTTGTCCACGCTGCCGCTTGTGGCGGAGACAGTCAGTTTGCGCTGGTCCTTGGCCAAGCCGACCAGGTACTTGCCGTCGGCCTGGGAGATAAAAGCGCTGGGCAAGTCGTAGTTGTCCATATGCATGTACAGCATACCAGGCTCGTTATTGTACACCAGAATACCTGCTGCACCAGCGGCCTTCGCTGCTTCTTTCTTTGTGTTATACTCTACGGAGCCACGGGACACCAGAGCAATCTTGCCCTCGACGCTCAGGCCATTGTAGTCCTTCGTTTCACCTGCATTGGGCACGACCACGTATTCCAGCTCCTTACCCGCCAGGGAACGGAAGCTGGGAGAATCGTCTTTCACGTTCTCTACGGTCTTGTCTTCCACAGTGTCGTTGAAGGCAACCTTGCGCTCCCCTACCGTCAGATAGCAGGAGTCAATGCTGTCGGCTTTCTCCACGCTGGCAATGGACAGCGGCTGGCTGTAGCTGGAGGGGCTGGCGACGGTGCCATAGTCCGGGTTCTGGGTCAGGGCGTGGCCCTTGCCGATGCGGGTCCCCAGGGCAGCGCTGTACTCGTTGCCGGCGGAGATGGAGAGCATCACGCCACTGCTGGCGATGTTTTCCAGCACCTCTGCCACACCTTCTTCCCCCTCCGGGGTGCTGAAGCCGCAGGCGGAGCCTAAGCTCATGTTGATGACGTCCGCGCCCAGGGCCACGGCGTCGTCGGCAGCGGCGAGGATATCGGCCCAGGTAGCCCCGTTGGAGCCGCTGGAACTAAAGACCTTCATGGCCAGGATCTGGGCCTGCGGTGCCACGCCGACCACATCGGCCACCACGCCCGCGTTGGCAGCGGCGATACCGGCAACGTGGGTGCCATGGTCGCCCGCACCATTGGGGGCAACGTCCAGGTCGTTGTCTGCGTAGTCAAAGGCAAAGGGGACCTTGGCCGTCTTGTAGACCTGGCTGGCGGTGATGCCGGACTTTTTCTCCTCCGCTTTCAGGTTCTTGCTTGCCAGAACATTTTCAAGGTCATTTTTCGCCAAAGCCGGGGTGGTAGGTGCCTGCGCAAACAGCGGGTGGCCGATCTCCAGGCCACTGTCCACGATGGCGATGACCATGCCCTCGCCCTGGTAGCCGGAGGTGTTCTCCAGGCCGCCCAGCTCGGTCATGGTCGTGGGCATATCCGGGGCGACCTTGAAGACTGGGGCGGCGTAGATATCCAACTGCTCGGCATTGGCCACGACGGGCACATCGGCTTCAACGAGCCGTGTGACCATTTCCCGGGCATGACGCATGAAGTGAAATTGACGGACATGACCCGCGAAGCGAACAAGCGCTTCTTCAACTCCGTCGACGAGGTTCCGACAGCCGCCATCACCATGGGCGTCGGCACAGTCATGGCCGCGAAGAAGATCGTCATGGTCATCACGGGCGCGGACAAGGCCGACATTCTCTATAAGGTCTTCTTCGGGCCGGTCACGCCGGAGGTTCCCGGCTCCATCCTGCAGTTCCATCCCGATGTGACCCTCATCTGCGACGAGGCAGCGGCAGCCAGAATGCCGCAGTAAGGACAGCTATGCAGTATTTAGGCATTGAATACCAGATCAGGAATCTGCCCGCGCTGGACCGCGCGTTTATTCCCTTCGGCGTCTGGGCCAGCGCATATGAAAAAGGCGCGGAGCGCCCGTTCAAAATCGCGGTCGAGCGTGAAAACGGTCTTGTGACCGTATACGAGACGAAGCTGCGCGGCCCTGCATTCGCCGAGGCAAACTACCGTTATGCTGAGCGCTGCGTCAAGATGCTCCTGTGGAGCGTCGGCGGCTGGCGCGTGTACCTCTGCGGCGACGACGCGATCGCAAAGCGTATGCAGGACGAGTACCGCGCGGGCGGGAAGCGCGAGTTCGACGTCGGTTTCATGCAGGACGTGTACGAGCGGCCGTTTGAGATCGTCGTCACAGACGCGGCAAACTTCCCGCAGGCGCACGAGCAGACCAGAAAGGTCGGCGGCCATACGAACGGCTGCCGCATCGGCTTTGACGCGGGCGGCTCCGACCGCAAGGTGTCTGCTGTCATAGACGGCAGGACGGTCTACTCCGAGGAGGTCGTCTGGCATCCCAAGACGAGCGAGGACCCGCAGTACCAGTATGACGGCATCGTCGCCGCGTTCAAAACGGCGGCGTCCAAACTGCCCCGCGTGGACGGCATCGGTGTGTCGTCCGCAGGCGTGTTCATCGGCAACGCGCCGATGGTGTCCTCCATCTTTATCAAGGTCCCGCGCGCCCGCCGCGAGGAGGTCAAGACGGTTTACGACCGTGCGGCCCGAGAGATCGGCGACGTGCCAATCGTTGTCGCCAACGACGGCGATGTGTCGGCGCTGGCAGGCTCCATGAGCCTCGGCGAAGGCTCCGTCATGGGCCTTGCCATGGGCACGAGCGAGGCGGTCGGCTACGTGAACGCCGACAGCAATCTGCTCGGCTGGTTCAGTGAGCTGGCCTTTGCCCCGGTCGATCTGAACGAGAACGCCATGCGCGACGAGTGGTCGGGCGATCTCGGCGTCGGCTGCAAGTATTTCTCGCAGGACGCAGTTTCCAAGCTGGCCCCCGCCGCCGGAATCGCGCTTTCCGAGAGCCTGACCCCTGCCGAGAAGCTCAAGGAAGTGCAGAAGCTGGCCGAACAGGGCCTGCCGTATGCGCTGGAGATCTTCAAATCCATCGGCGTGTATCTCGCCCATACGCTTTTCCTGTACGCACGGTTCTATGACATCCGGAACCTGATCGTGCTGGGCCGCGTGGCCTCCGGCGTGGGCGGAGAGCGGATCGTCTCTGAGTGCCAGCGGGTGCTGAAAGAAGAATACCCGGCGCTGGAACAGAAGCTCCGCGTCATGCTGCCGGATGAAAACTTCCGCCGCGTCGGCCAGTCCATGGCCGCGGCCAGTCTGCCGGAGGTATGAGGATGCTGTTCAAAAACGCGAATCTCTTTGTAGATGGACAGTTTCAGCACGGCTCGTTCCGTGTGGAAAACGGAAAATTTACGGAAATTCTGAACGCTGTGCCCACAGAGGACGGCGTTGATCTGGAAAATCAGTATGTCATTCCCGGCCTCATCGACGTGCATAACCACGGCAATTCCGGCGCGGATTTTTCCGACGGCGATTACGACGGCCTTGTCAAAATGGCGCGCTATCTTGCCCAAAACGGCGTGACCGGCTTCGCGCCCGCGTCCATGACGCTGCCGTATGACGTGCTGGAGACGGCGTATCGGACCGCTGTCCGGCTCAGAAACGAGCAGCCGACGGGCTGCGCCCGTCTGCTTGGCATCCAGATGGAGGGGCCGTTCTTCTCCGAAAAGAAAAAGGGCGCGCAGAACGGCGCGTATCTGAAAAATCCGGATTTCGGCGCGTTTAAACGGCTTTATGACGTGTCCGAGGGCCTCATCCGCATTGCGGACGTGGCTGCGGAGCTGCCCGGCGCGGTGGAATTCACGAAGCTTGCAAGTAAGCTCTGCACGGTCTCCATCGCGCACACCGACTGCACGTATGAAGAGGCTTCCGCCGTCTTTGACGCAGGCGCGAGCCATCTGACGCACCTGTACAACGCCATGCCCGGCATCCACCACCGCAAGCCCGGCCCCATCGGCGCGGGCAGCGAACGCGAAGCTGTGGCTGCCGAGCTGATCTGCGACGGCCAGCACGTCCACCCCAGCGCCGTGCGCATGGCCTTCAGGCTCTTCCCGGGCAGGATTTGCCTCATTTCCGACGCGCTGCGCTGCTGCGGTATGCCGGATGGGCAGTATACGCTCGGCGGACAGGATGTGTTCCTGAAAAACAGCGTCGCACGTCTTGCCGACGGCACAATTGCAGGCTCGGCCACGAATCTGTACGACTGTATGTGCAAGGCTGTGGAATTCGGCATCCCGAAGGAGCGGGCCATCCTCTCCGCAACGCTCGTCCCCGCAAGGGAGCTTGGCCGCGAGGCCGAGACCGGCTCGATCACGCCCGGCAAGCTGGCCGACTTCGTCGTCTGTGACGAAGCGCTGAACCGGAAAGCCGTCTATCTCTCCGGCGTCCTGCTGGAACCGTAAATACAACGACCCCCGGACGTACCGTGTCAGGTATGTCCGGGGGTCATTTCGTGATTTTATTGCTTCTTTCCGGCCCAGAGCTCGCTGAGGATCGTAGAGCCGAGAACCAAGACGGCTCCGGCCAGACCGGCAGGGGAGAGCGGCTCGTGCAGAACGAGGGCCGAGAGGATCAGGGCCGTGATAGGGTCGAGATAGCTCATGAGCGCGACGGTTTGGGTCGGCAGGCGCACCATGGCCCCGAAATACATCGCATAGGGGATCGCCGTATGCGTCAGCGACACCAGAAGCATCAGTCCGGCGGAGAGCGCCGTCAGATGCAGGTCGGAAAATCCGCCTGTCAGTGCCAGATACGGCACCATGACCAGTCCCGCCGCGCCAAGCTGCACGATGGTCTTATCGTATGCGTCCAGCGAGGTGAGCGCCTTGCGGTTCACGGCGGTGATGGCGGCATATAGGACCGCCGAGCCGACGGCAAGCGCAATGCCCGTCAGCGTTCCGTCCGGCAGCGTGCCGCCGTCCAGCACGCCCGAGACAAGCACCATGCCGCACGCAGCCAGCCCCACACAGACGAGCTGCCGCCACGTGAGCCGCTCGTGGAAGACGAACGGCGAGGCCAGGATCAGCATGACCGGGGCCGTGTAATAGCAGAGCGTCGCGACGGCGATGCTGGTGTAGCGGTACGCCTCAAACAGCAGCATCCAGTTAAAGCCGATCATGCCACCGGAAATGAGCAGCGGCAGAAGAGACTTCCGGATGGCAGCCAGGCCCGGCTTTTTCCTGCCCAGCCGCTGCAAAAGCAGCAGCAGAACGCAGCCCAGCAGCCCGCGGAAGCAGGCGATCACGCCGCTCGGCAGGTCGATGAACCGGCGCAGCAGGCCGATGGTGCCGAAAATGAGCATACTTGCTGCGAACGGCAGGCGGGCCGAGTGCTCTGTTTTTTCTTTTCTCATAGGTTACTTCCTGAAAAATGCAAGATTCAGATCGACGTCGCCCTCAATGCCGTCGACCGTGCCGGAGGCAGAATACTGCCAGAGGTCAAAGTGATAGGCAAACGACGGCGTATCGTTGTATTCAGCCAGCCAGAACGTGTACGTCTGCAGGCTCGGCAGATGCAGCTCCTCATAGCCGAGCTGCTGATTGAAGTAAAGCCCGGCCTGATAGCCCGCGTTCCGGATCTCGGTGCAGAACGTATCGGTCACGATGGTCAGCGACGCCAGATCCATGGTGTCGCTGCGCGCCTCCGAGCCGATCTTTTCCCAGTCGAAGAAGACGGGGAAGGCGAGCAGGTACCCGGAGATCTTGTCCAGCACGAACCGGGCCTCCTCCCGCGCCTCCTGCTCGTCGATGGCCTGCGAGAAGAAATACACGCCCACGTCAAGCCCGGCGTCAATGGCCCCCTCCAGATTCTGCTCGAAATACGTGTCCTCCTGAATGGCTCCCTCCGTATACCCGCGGTAGCCCACGCGGAGAATGGCAAACTGCACGCCGCTTTCCGCGACGCGCTGCCAGTCGATCTCCTGCTGGTGCGCGGAGACGTCGATGCCGACCTGGCTGGTTATGGTGTCGCTTTCATAGCGCAGGAAGGCGCCGTCCATATAAAAGCAGGACGGATCATATGTATTTTCCGGAATTTCCTCCGTCTTGTCCACGGTGCTCGGCTCGATCGGCGTGAGCTGCTCGTGATCCTTCGCGCTGACGGTCGCGTTCGTGCCGTAGTGGAGCAATCGGCCCAGCAGGGCCGTCAGCCCCCAGATCACAAGCGCTGCCAGCAGCACAAAAATCACGATCATCAGCGCCCGGGAGCGCCGCGCACGTTTGCTTGTTTGACGCATGAACTGATCCTCTGTAAGTAAATGATGTAGAATTATAGCATATTCTGCGGCAAAAGCCAAGCGGCTTGTCTTTTTTCGAAGGATATGTTATAATATATAAATTACACGACCAAAAGGAGGCGAACGCGTGGATAACATGGAACGCAGGCAGAACGAGGAGCTGCTGGAGGCGCGCAGGCTGCGCCGGCAGGAGCAGAAGCACAGGCTTCTGATGCGCCAGCGGGTGCTGGTCATTGTTTTGCTTGTGATCGTGATTTTGTCTCTGATCCTCATTCTGCGCGGCTGCCGCAACCGGCGCGAACACCCGGAGCTTTACGTCAAAAAGGACAATGCGCTGGAGCTGCAGACGGAGCCGGACGCGACCGTCAACATTGCCGCTGTCGGCGATATCATGATCACCGACGATCTGCTTGCCGACGCCAGGCAGCCGGACGGCAGCTATCAGTTTGCCGAAAGCTTTGCCGCCGTGTCCGGCTATACGCTCTCGGCGGATCTCGCCATCGGCAATCTGGAATGCAATTTCTGCGGTGAGCCGTATGCCGGAAAGCCGGATTACCGCGCGCCGGATTCACTTGCCATGACGCTGTCGACCATCGGCTTTGATCTTTTGCAGACGGCCAACACCTGCTCCATCCAGAACGGCCTGTCCGGTTTGCAGAGTACCATCGACGTGCTTACAAACGCGGGCATCGACCATGCGGGCACCTACGCAAGCCAGACCGAGCGCTCCAATAACGGCGGCGTCGTGCTCAAGACCGTCAGCGGCATGAAGATCGCGATCATCGCCTATACGAAGGGCCTCGGCGGCCTGCAGCTGCCGGAGGGCGCAGAGTACGCGGTGAATCTCCTGTACAAGGATTACAGCACGGACTATGAAAAGCTCGACATGAGCGCCCTTCTGGACTCGGTAGACGCGGCGAAGGCGCTGAAGCCCGACATCATCCTCGTCATGCTCCATTGGGGCAGCGAGGCGACACTGGAGCCTACCAGAACGCAGGAGTCCATCGCAAAGCAGCTGTTCGAGCGCGGCGCGGACGCGGTCATCGGCTCGCACAGCCATCTGGTCGGCAGAATGGAGACGATGGACATCACGACGGACGACGGAAAGGAAAAGACCTGCTTTGTGGCCTACAGCCTCGGCAACTTCTTTTCCAGCCAGAGCAGCAGCTATGCCAGCGGCTGCGAGGAATCGGTCATTCTGAACCTGCAATTCACCAAAAACGGCGAGACGGGTGAAACGGCGCTGACAAATGTGAGCTATACGCCCCTGTACCTGCTCGACAGCGGCAAGGACGCCGACGGCAGCCGCTACGAGATCCTCCCCATCCGCACAGCCATCGCCTCCGGCCTGTTCCCGAAGGAAACAGAACGCCTGACAAACGCCATCAGCCGCCTGCGCACAAGGACCGAGTCGGACTTTGATTCCGGTAAATAAAAGTTCAACACACCCCTAGTCACTCCGTATGACAAGGGGTGCGTTTTTGCAACGCCATCAGGTTTGGTGCATCTAGGCAGTCAGCTGCGTTAGACGCACAATCTCGGTGGGCAGACGGCATCGGCCCTTACAACGCAGCCGCAAAATCGATAAGCCCAATAAAGAAACCGCCCGCTGCCAAATGGCAGCGGGCGATCTGAACGATTACTCAAAATACATTGACGGACTGAAAGTACTGCCAGTTTACGGCGGTTCTTCCATCGACAGCCAGATACGCAGCCTGAAACGCGGCGTACATATCATCGTGGCAACACCGGGACGACTGCTCGACCTGATGGAGCGCAAAACCGTATCTTTATCGACCGTTCACAACATAGTGATGGACGAAGCGGACGAAATGCTGAATATGGGATTCACCGACAGCATCAACGCTATCCTTGCCGATGTCCCCAAAGAACGGAACACCTTGCTCTTCTCGGCAACCATGAGCCCCGAAATCGCCCGCATCTCCAAGAACTACTTGCAGAATGCCAAGGAGATTACCATCGGACGCAAGAACGAAAGTACAAGCAACGTGAAACACGTAGCTTATACCGTACAAGCCAAAGACAAATATGCAGCCCTGAAACGCATTGTTGACTATTACCCGCAAATATATGGTATCATTTTCTGCCGTACCCGTAAAGAAACGCAGGAAATAGCCGATAAATTGATGCAGGAAGGCTATAACGCAGATTCACTGCACGGAGAACTGTCACAGGCTCAGCGCGATGCCGTGATGCAGAAATTCCGCATCCGCAACCTGCAATTACTGGTTGCTACGGACGTTGCCGCGCGCGGACTGGACGTAGACGACCTGACACACGTGATCAACTACGGCCTGCCCGATGATACGGAAAGCTACACACATCGTAGCGGACGTACCGGACGTGCCGGAAAGACAGGTACTTCCATCGCTATCATCAACCTGCGCGAAAAAGGAAAGCTGCGTGAGATAGAGCGCATCATCGGCAAGAAGTTTATTGCCGGAGAAATGCCGACAGGCAAGCAGATCTGCGAAAAACAGCTTATCAAAGTGATTGATGAACTGGAAAAGGTGAAGGTAAACGAAGAAGAAATCACGGACTTCATGCCGGAGATTTATCGTAAGCTGGAATGGCTGAGCAAAGAGGATCTGATCAAACGCATGGTATCGCATGAGTTCAATCGTTTTCTGGACTACTACCGCGACCGTGAAGAGATCGAGACTCCGACCGACAGCCGCGAACGTAACACACATGACAGCCGTGAAAGAGGCAGCCGCAAGGCAGCGCCGGGTTTCACCCGCTTATTCATCAATCTGGGAAAAATGGACAGTTTCTTCCCAAGCGAGCTGATCAGCTTACTGAACAGCAATACACGTGGACGAATCGAGTTGGGACGCATTGACTTGATGAAAAATTTCTCCTTCTTCGAAGTAGAAGAGAAAGAAGCACAAAACGTAGTGAAGGCGTTGAACCGCGCTAACTGGAACGGCCGCAAAGTATCTGTAGAAGTTGCCGGTGAGGAAGCAGGAGAAGGCCGGAGAGGCAGTGGTTCTGCCGAACGCAGAGGAGGAAAACGTCCTTTCGGAAGTTCCTCCGAAAAGCGTGGTGACAGTAGCCGCAACTCACGTTCCGAAAGATCGGACAGAGCACCGCGAGCTGACAGAGCGACTAAAGGCAGTGACAAGACCGACAAGAAAAAAAGAAGCGACAAGCCCAGCCGCGAAGAACGGGGTTACGGAGCACGTGGTCCTAAAAAGAAAGATGACTGGCAAGAATTTTTCAAAGACAAAGAGCCTGACTTCAGCGAGGAAGGATGGGCACGCAGAAAGCCGAAAAAGAAGTAACAGGCAAAACAGCCATTATAAGGTGATGTTGGAAAAGAAGAAGATTTAAGGCGTTGATATAGTTTACCTATTCATAACCGATATTGACGTAACATATTTATTCTCTATCCGACTCTGCTGAAAAATACTGACCTGTTATGCCTAATCTATATTTCAGTTTTTAATAAACTTCTTGATCGTTTATTAGAAACGGTATCCAAGTTTATTAGAAACGATTACATGGCTTTTCGATAGCATTTATCCGAATTTATATAACAAAACACGCTGCAAACCTCTCAAAAGTTTGCAGCCTGTTTCTTATATACAAGCTACCGAAAAGCCTTCCGAAGCAAGGCATTATCGGTTAAAATGTTGTCATATTATACTATATCAGCACAACAAATGCAGTATAAGGTAAGATATTCTCATTGGTCTAAGTTTTAATTCATTT
>OLSA01001857.1_pt1 | contig 16720 bp, 10 predicted proteins | sample 1672731 | NCBI WGS metagenome assembly OLSA01 (sample SAMEA3136718, study PRJEB25190) | human gut metagenome | biome: human gut; feature: human-associated habitat; material: faeces | place: Austria | collected 2013
ATTCATTCACAATACGTTCCACTTCAGCCAATTGTTCAGCCGTAACCTTTTCATAATGATTGAAGTCAAAACGCAAATATTCAGGACAATTGTAAGAACCAGCTTGGTGAATATGATCCCCCAATACTTTAACTAAAGCCGACTGCAATAAGTGTGTACAAGAGTGGTTCGCTGTAGTTGCCAAACGATCCTTGACATTTACTTCACCATGTAAAGCCATACCCTTTTCTAATACACCACTATTGATTTTAACTGTGTGAATATGTTGTTTATTACGCGTCTTTTGAACATCTAATACTTCTACTTCTACACCATCTGCACTAAATGTTCCTTTATCGGCAACCTGTCCACCACTTTCTGCATAGAAACAAGTTTCATCTAAAATGATCATTCCTTCATCTTCTAAAGAATCAACCATCTTACCCTCAGCATTAAATAACGCAATGATTTTACCATCACAAGACAAGTGATCATAACCAATAAACTCACTAGGCTCATTGAAGTTCATCAACTCTTCATTTTGAGACGCAAAAGAATCCTTTACATTACGCGCATTACGAGCACGCTCTTTTTGTTTATTCATCTCTGCATCAAATTCATCATGACTTACACTGATTCCACTTTCCTCCGCAATTTCTTGTGTTAATTCAAATGGGAATCCATATGTATCATACAATTTGAAGACAACTTCACCACTCAACTTACCATCTTTAGCCTTGCTGATTTCATCATCCAATAAAGCTTGACCAACCTTTAAAGTCTTCTTGAAAGTTTCTTCTTCCACCTTGATCAATTTTTGATTGAACTCTACATGCTCTTGTAAGTAAGGATAGAAATCCTTCATTAAATCTGCAACAACAGGAACTAATTTATATAAGAATGGTTCATCCAAACCTAATTTTAAACCATAACGAACCGCACGACGAAGTACACGACGAAGCACATATCCACGACCACTATTTGAGAAGTTAGCTCCATCACTCAATGCGAAAGTAACTGTACGAACGTGGTCCGCAATGACACGATATGCCATCTTATATTCCCCTTCATAAGGATGTTTTGCCATAGCTTCAGTGGCACGAATAATAGGCAAGAATAAATCAGTATCGAAGTTTGTTTCACCATCCTGAACTAAGGCAACCAAACGCTCAAGACCCATACCTGTATCAATATTCTTCTGAGGAAGTTCTTTATAATCTTTACGATCAATACTTGGATCACAATCATATTGAGAGAATACAACATTCCATACTTCTACATAACGATCATTTTCCATTTCATCAAAGAATAATTTTTCTCCTAATCCTTCAGGATCATATTTTTCTCCACGATCAAAGAAAATTTCACTGTCAGGTCCACCAGGTCCCTTACCAATTTCCCAGAAGTTATCATCTGTCTTTAAAATATGACTAGGATCTACGCCACAAATTGTAGTCCATACTTCATAAGCACGCGCATCATCTGTATATACAGACACATACAATTTGTCCTTATCAATACCCATCCATTCTTCGCTTGTTAAAAATTCCCATGCGAACTGGATAGCTTCATCTTTGAAATAATCTCCAATTGAGAAGTTTCCTAACATTTCAAAGAATGTGTGGTGACGAGCTGTACGCCCAACATTTTCAATATCATTTGTACGAATTGACTTCTGCGCATTCGCAATACGATTTGAAGCTGGTTTTTCACTACCATCAAAATATTTTTTCAAAGCCGCAACACCCGCATTGATCCATAATAAAGTTGGATCATTGTGCGGAATCAAACTTGCGCCCGGCTCAATCATATGCCCTTTAGATTTAAAATAATCCAAGAACATCTGACGAATCTGATTACCAGTTAATTGTTTCATCTTTCTTTCCTCCAATAAAAAAACGCTCCTATTTCTAGGAACGTATAATTACGCGGTACCATCCTAGTTCATTTTCCAAAATAGAAAATGCCCTCAATTCACTCGTTAACGCCGACTACGTTTCAACTCCAAAGTAGCTTCAAATTAAAAGACTCGAAGAGCTTTCACCAAACGCCCTCTCTCTATACACAAGAACTTTTAATCCTACTTATCTTCTTCACTGTCGAATCGGTAAAATTTTAACACTCTTTCCATATTTCTGCAAGACGAATCACACCATCTAACATCAATTCTTTACTCATACTCGCAAAAGACAATCCTATACGCCCATTTAAAATACTAATAGCGACACCATTCGATTCACACAAATCTCGAAAACGTGATATATCCACATCTAAATTTAACCAATACGCCATATACGTCTCATCCAAAATATACGAACAACCAATATGCGTATCAATCAACTTCTTTAAATACAAATGCTTCTCCTTATACTCACGAACAAGCTTTCTTAAATGCTTCTGCAAATACCCATCCACAATATACTGCGTAAAAGCCACCTGCTCAATTTTACTCGTCGTTGGACCAAAATAAGAAGCACTATACTTACGCATATACTCCTCATTTAAAATCATATACCCAATACGAAGACTCGGTAATAATAGTCTTGAAAACGAAGAAAAATAAATCACATTCTTACTTTTCGAACACAACGAAGTCTTGATCTTAGAAGCATACACAAGCTCCCCATTGTAATCATCCTCAAGAATCAAAACATTCTCTAAAGAAACTAATTCCTCACGAACCCTTTCACTCATAGACTGCCTATCATATGTAAAACAAGTTGTATTCACATAGACAACATCCACATGCAACCTTTGAATATCCTTCACAAAAGAATTTGGATTTAAATATTCCGCACGAAAACCATACGACAAAAACACCTGCTTAGCCTGATCATCCACTAAAGTACTTAAACCAATCACCTTTGACTTATCCAACATTCCACAAAATATATACAACAAAGACTGATAATTTGAACCAATAACCATCTGTTCAGGAAAGCACAAAATATTCCGATTCTGATACACATACTTACATAGAGCCTGCCTTAATCCATACTCCCCTTGTGCTAGACCATAACTTGACATCAAATGCTTATCATTCAATACCGACTTCATATATCGTTTCCAAATCGTTGTTTCAAACGAATCAAAAGAAACCGACTGAATCCGAAAGTCATAATCATACGATTTTTCTTTATGACTCGAACTATAATCCAGAATTTCCTGATGCAGTAAGATACGCTCCGGATTCATACTCACCACATACCCCACTTTTTCTTGGCTTGAAATAAATCCATCCAAAACCAACTTATTATATGCATTTTCCACCGTAGTCTTAGACACATTCATCTTCTTTACACATTCACGAATCGAATCCACACGATCCCCATACTTTAAGATCCCAGAAAGTATCGACTCCTTATACAAATCATAAATTACTTGATATTTCTTCATGCAACTGTCCCCTATTTATTTTTTATAATTGTATATTTTTTTATATACAGAAACAAGTATAATAGTCACTAAGTTACAGAAAGAAGGAAAGATTATGAAAAACAAACAAACATACGAAATCGTACTAACCGGACTAGGTATGGCACTTGTATTTGTCGCAACCATGTTCATCAAAGTACCAAACGCATTAGACGGATACTTCAATCTAGGAGACGGATTCATCCTATTATTCGCAAGCTTTTTAAATCCATTTGAAAGCTTCTTGATTGGAGGCTTAGGAAGCGCACTAGCCGATGTAGCCGGAGGATACGGCCACTACTTCTTCTTTACCCTAATCATCAAAGGACTAGAAGGAAGCGTAGTATCCCTACTTATGAAAAACTACTCTAAACCGAAACAAATCTCAAGCTACGTATTGGGATCTGTCATTATGGTATTTGGATACTTCATTGCCAAATACATATTAAAAGGAAGTTGGATTGTAGCCGCAAGTGAAATTCCAGCCAACGTAGTCCAAGGAGCTGCAGGAATTGTGATTGCACTTATTGCTTATCCAATGGTAAAGAAAATCGTACAAGATAAATTAAATTAAAAGAGAAATCAACATCGATTTCTCTTTTTTATTTACATCGAACTGTAACTCTATTTTTCGCATCCAAAGTACACGTAAATAAAGTCAAAGGATAATCCGAAGAAGTCATATCCTCAACATTATCCGGCGTTAAAGTTTCAATCAAAACAACACGATATTCAAACTTATTTCCAAGTGCATCCGTAAATACGACCTTACTACCCGGATCTAAACTATGAATTCTTCCAAAATGAAACCAAGAATTATGTGCCGCAATCACCATATTCCCCTTATATACACTACCCGAATATCGACAAGGCGCTAGTTTCATCAAATCATACGTAAACTCACTCGTAACCGGAAGCTTAATGTCCAAAGAAGGAATCTCAATCGTTCCAATACAAGATAAACCATCTAGTTCTACTTCAGGCATATCCATATCTGGATCAATCCATATATCTGGATCCAAATCATTCTTTAAATTATAGGCAGCCAATATATCTTCTTCACTCTTTCTAGCCCGAAACGTATCATACACATTAAACAAAGTGAGTCCCAGGGCCAGTACAATACAGACACAGCCAATATGCTTTAAAACTTGCTTACGCATATACATCCAAGTCCCACAAACAATAATACAGGTACAGGCCACCACAATTGACCCGTCAAAGGAAGATTTGATTCTGATTTCTTAGAATCCACAACCTTATTCAAACTATTCTTTAACACAATATGATTCCCTTCTCGATAAGAACTTACACTATATCCAGAAGGAACACTTGTCTCAACACAACTCCATCTCATATCACCCGACAAATCATTCCAAACATATGTCCAATGATTTTCTTCACTTAATACCTGATGATCCACGATTTTACCATCCCCAAGTAAATCTACACCAATAAAACTTGGACGATTCTTCTTGTCATCATCCTTCCATACTTTTTGAACACGCAAAGAAGTCGTTTCAACTCTAGGCTCATACTTTAATTCAACATCACAATCTTTATCCACATAAACAACAGAAACCGACATTGTATACTCCGCATTATCTAAAGCCTTCACTAAATAAACACCTTTAGTTAAATGAGAAAATAAAGCCTTACCATTCAAATCCGATGTAACTTCATCGTCACATTCAATATTGTCACGATCAATATAATCACCAAGAATATTCCAATCCTGTGAAACCGAATAGGATTTAAAAGCACCCACCAAATTATAATCCGCATCCGCCACACGATATAAACGAACATCGATATCTGAAGTTGGACAAGTCACTGTTAAACTCGAATAATCACTTGCGAAAACAGGAGTACATACAAGAACAAAAAGAAATATACACAATACACTACGAATTATTTTTTTCACGTCCTTTTAACCTCCATATCTTCGAAACAATAATACCAACCAACATTAATACAACACCAACACAAGAAGCCACCACTAAAGTATCCACTCGAGCTGCATCTGAAGTAATATTCGATTCATCATACAAACTATCCACCACACGATGACCACGAACCATCAAACGCTGCGTATTAATACCATACGGCGTACACGTAAGTAACGTACAAAGATCTTTACCTTCTTCAATCTCTAAAGGACCATAATCTTCAGGCTCTACAACCGAAATCTTATCCACCTCATACGCCAAAACCTTGCCATACACATGCAGATAAAATAAATCCCCCTTTTCAAGACGATCAATATCCGTAAACAAACGAGCACTCGGAAGTCCTCTATGACCAGAAATAACACAATGCGTACTACTACCACCAACAGGAAGCGAAGACCCTTCTAAATGACCAACACCCACCTGTAATACAGAATCATCCACACTATGATAAATAGCTAGCTTACAACGAATCTCAGGTATTGTGATATATCCCATCATACCCGTACCATCCGCATTTAATAGGCTCTTATACACAGACAAATCTGAAGCACTAGGAGTAAAACGACCCGCATTCGATAATAATGTTTCATTGTATGCCACAGCCCCATCAATCGCAGCCTGCCTATCCTTGTCATCCATCTTCTCTATCTTCTCAGAATAATTCGCAACAACAGCCGTTTGATGTTTAGAATTCCAATAATTACTTACCGTCGGATATAACAATAAGGAAAGGCCCGTAATAAAAACAAGTATCGCAATTATAGTTGAAATATGTTTTCTCATCTTACAACCCTCTCCCTATCATTAATCAAAAATATATTATTTATTCTTAACTCTTCTTTTTGTAGCTAATACAACACCAGAACCCAATACGAGTACAGCTCCTACTAGGTAGATCATTGTAGTTCCCATACCACCAGTACTTGGGAGTACTGTTCCTGTTTTGTTCTCTACTTTGACTAGCTTATCTACTCCTGTAATTAATTTGCCGTCTACTGTGATAGCACCATTAACATCTATCTCAACCTTAACAGATTTAGCTAACTTGTTATATCCATCAGGTTGTTTAATCTCTGTCAAATAATAAGTACCAGCGCCTAAACCTTGGATTGTAAATTTACCAGATTTAGGTGAAGTAATAGTTGCAACAGTTCCTGTCTCACCTCTTTTAGCAACACGATATACATTTGAACTTTTATCAATTAATTTAATTGGCTCTGTCCCATCAGATTTTTTACTTAATGTAAATACTGCATCAGCAAGTCCTTTTTCAGTATTTGAATCATTTTTATCTATATAGAATTTAAACACATTCATCTCAAATGTTTTTGTGGTTGTAGTTTTATGTTGAGTTGTTTGACTATCACCATATTTTAACCATGCTTCATTCGTATTTTTGTCAACATTTCCAATTTCAGCATTCTCGTTTAATACTGCAGAATAAGTAACTGTGATTGTGTCATTAGCCGCTAAACTATCACATAATGATTGAGAAAAGTTAATATGGAAAGTACATTTTGGATTTGTGTCTTCTAAATCACTTGTAACTACACTATAATCTGTTCCTGTTAATTCTGTTTTCTTTGTTTTGTTTTTATTTAAAATAGCTTTTACTGAACTTTCGTTAAAGGTTAAACCTGCATCCATTTTGTCATGTAATACATAGTTTTGAGCTCCTGGTTGTGCAGTAATTGTAGTTTTAAAATATACTGTATCTCCAATGCTAGCGGTATTCTTGTCCGAATTTACATTTTCTGCAGAATTGCCTACATTTTTTTCTACTGTAGGTGCAGTATTCTTCTCGTAGATTTCAACTGTTGGATTAGTAGTCGTTAAAGCACATAGTGTTCCCATACTTGAATCAACAAGATAGTAACCTAAATCTAGTCCGCTATAAGTTACAGTGTTAGAGTTTGCTTTTTGTGTTGGTTGCACCGGTTGAACACCATTTGCTTCATTTCTTGCATATTTCAATGCAAGTTCTGCAAATTCTTTTACTCTTGCTTCATCAGTACCACTTTCCCACGTTAAATATTTATTTGTTTGATCAAATTTAAAATATTTGTTTAATACATTTGAACCTTTAATAAAATCATCCCAATCATCACCAGTTAATGTATAGGCATAGTTTCCATTAACTTTATCATTTTCTGTATAACTATAACTCTCTAGACTTAATATTTTATACAGTTTATAAGTTTCTCCTACTTTAGCATTAGTAATTGTAATTGTTCCTGTTTCTCCTGTTGTTGGTGTAGTTCCTTCAACAGCCTTTACGTTGCAACTCACTGATACTACCATCATGAACGCAAACATAATGGCAGCAATCTTCTTAATTAGCTTCATTTCTTTCTCCTATTCTTTGATTTGTTATTTAAATGATTCTTTTTATTTATATTTGTCAGAACTATCAAGCTTGCTAAAACCAACATTGCACCTGATATTCTGTAAATCAGAGTTCCATAACTACCTGTAGAAGGTAGTTGTTTAACACGGCTTTGATTTGTCACGGTTACCGTCGCACCGTTTTGTACTGCATTATTAGTACTATAAGATGTAATGTATTCCAATCTATTAATGACATGAACACCAGAATCTTTAATTGGATTGTTTTGATCATCTAATTCATAAACGTAATAAGTTTTACCCAAATCTAGATTAATAAACTTTTCACTCTTGGTATCTGTTGAACCTTCATCATATTGAATCGATATTGTTTGAAGTAGCTTCTCCGTACCGTCTTTATTTTCATATAAACCAAAATGATATATTCCTGTTACTGGATTCATATCGTAATTACCAGGGTTTTTAAACTTCTTTTCAACAGTAATCTCACCCTTATGGTTCAATACAGTTAAAACATATGTTTCTTGATACTGCACTTTTATTCGATCATCCTGAATGCATTTTTTAACATAATCTGAATAATCAGTTTTTCCAGACTCAACCCTTGGTACCATTATGTACAATTCTTGATTACTATTAACATAACCAGTTGGTGCTTTTGTTTCTGTCACTTTATAAATAGTGTTATATTTCATTACATGATCAGTTGCTGAACCACTACCAAAACTTAAAGTTCCATTTACATCTGTTGTTCCAGACCAATTAAAGGTGTTATCTTTTGATTCAATTGTGTCATCATTCAAACGTACACATTCAACCATTGTAAAATCAGCACCAGATAATGAAGTAGATAAATTATTTTGATCTTTTTTTAGAATATTCAACTTGATATTATTACCACTAGATACAGTTCCACCTGCCGAATATGAATACCCTTTTTTTTCAACCTTAACACCTGTTGAAGGTTTATATCCTTCCCAATAAGCTTCATTAGAAAAATCTACCTTTTGTCCTGGAGGTGCATTCACTGTTGCTTCATAAGTAATTATGATTGCCTTATCATTTGGTATCTCAATTTCTAGCGTATTGTCATCTTTTAATACAGGTTTAAGAACTACTGCAACACCATTTTTATCAACCGCATTTATTGATTTCGTATCTAAAAGCAACGAATTACTCAATTTATCTATAAGCTTTAATGTTGTTCCTTCGCTAACAGGAATTTTTTGTCCAAGAGGATTCGCTTTAATTGTGAATTTTACTTTTTCATTAGCCGGTTGATTAGACGTCATCGACTTTTCAAGATTCTGTCCCTTCAAAGTTGCGGATGAAGTCGCATTATTCATCTTTTGTCCATCTGCTGTTTGTAATTCAACTTCATTTGTAAATGTTTTTTCTATTCCATGTAACACATCGGAATCTTTTACTTTACAAACCACCTGCACATCTACAGAATAATCATCTCTTACTTGTCCAGCTATAAAATCACCCAATTCAATAAGAGCTTGATTTCCATTAACATAATATGTTGTTGTCTCTGTTCGCCCATTATTATCTGTTGGAGCATCTTTCGTTTGTTTCATCGTCCATTCAGAACCAAGATTTGTGATTTCCTTCGATAGAATTGTACCTTGCTTAGTTCCGGTCCATTTAACACGTATATACGCCAAATCCATACCTTCAGGGATTTTTTCTAATACACGATATGTTCCTGATAGCTCACCAGCATAATTTAATTTAAATACCCAAGAAGCATATAATCCAGGTCCAGTATCAGATAATCCATTCTTAAATATCTTTGTTGTATCTCCTTGATCTCTTCCTGGTTCAACATTAGTTATCTTAGTTCCATCATATGTGAAAGTTTGGCCTAACTCTTTTAGAATATCCGCACCTCCACACAGTGTTTTTGTTGCTGAACCCCAACTAATATCATTTTCACCATCATCATTTGTACTAATTTGATTTTCATATTCATTGTAGTCTCTATAATCTGTTGGCAATGAAGAAGGTTCTGTGGCAATAATCATATACAACTTTTGATCTTTAAGTTCTATATTCTTATTTGCGGTAATACTTAACTCAGAATTATTTGTAACCTTAAGATTAGAGAACTCGCCTTTTACATCAACTAAACCACTTGTAGTCTTTAACTCTTCCAAATCTTTAAAACTTGTTATTGATTTATCATCCGATAATTTACCTTTGTAAATACCTACTAATGAATCATCATACAAGTAAGAATCTGTCTTATCTTTTACTATCGTATCTTTAAATATTGTGCCTTTTTTTATTGCAGTGCCGCTAACTTCTACAACCCAATAAATCTTACCTTTTGACCAATTTTCACTATCAGCTTTAGGACTCTCATAATACCAAGATGATTTTTTCACGTTCATTTGATAATTACCTGTAATTGTAACTTCCTTATTTGAAGATATATTTGAAATATCAAATGATTTACCATTTCTTCCAACAACATTACCAGTTAAAGTAAATGTATTTGTGACTTTTGAATTACCATAAGAATCTTGATTTACTGGTTTTGCATAATAAGTAAATCGATAAGCATATTTATTGTTATTCCAACCTAAATTACTTGGTTTTAATGTAAAACTTGTGTCTCCATCAATCTTTACCCATTTGACGCCTTTTGGTTCATACGTACGATCCAATGTATTAGTTTTCTCATAATCTCCTGTTGAAGATAGACTAGAATCTTTTTGTTTTACTTCTAAAGCTTCAATTTTAACATAACCAACATACTGCATCTTATTTGAGTTTAATTTATCAGACATTTGTACACTTGTCGCATCCCAATCACCTAATGTATCATTTACCATTACTGTGTATGGATAACTACCTTTAGGTACTTGAAATGTATTCTCAGTTGAATTATCGGCAATATAATTACCACCATTATCTTTTACATACTTGTTTTCAGTCATTTCTATAGTAGTATCTTTAGTTGTTGCACTTTCTACTGATTTTTCATCCCATTTGTATGTATTGATATTCTCAATATGCCAAAACTTATCTAATGCCCAATCATCAGCACTATTATTAGTGTTTGATGCTTTTACAAGATATCTATTCTTTACTGCAACCGAATTATTTTGAATTTTCGCAAAAGCTTCTGGAGCTACTTTAACGCTATAAGTCGCATAAATAGAATCCCCTGGATTTAAAACAATTGGACTATTGTCTGTTCCTGTAATCTTGAAACGCGTTGGATTTCCATCTACTTCAATATCCCAATTTGCTTTATAATCATCTTTATTTTTTGCCCAAGAAACCTTAAATGCATCTTCGCTCACATTATTTTTAAACAACTTGACTGAATTAAGATCATAAGTCACATATTCTCTTATATTTTCATCTGTAAAAAAATCTTTATAATAATCAAGAAAATCATACATTTCAAAATCTTTTATTGGATAATTACTATTGTTTTCTTTCAATTTAAAATACAATTTATAATCTATCTTATAAGATCCATCATCTTGTCTAACAACAGCTACTCTTTCTTTACTCATATCATAATCTACATTTGGAGTAAACTTATTATCACTATAAACACGCTTGATAGTATTTGAATATACTATGGCCTGATTATTGATAGTTTTACCATTCAACGCAACACCATCTTTTAACTTTGCAAAATAAGTTAAAGTACGTGTTTCATTTGCTGACATTTTCCCTATATCCCAAACAAGACTTCCAGTTTCATTATCATTCTTTGTATTTTCTGAAGGTATAGGATTACTTTCACTTGAAGTTGATCCTAGATATATGCTTCCATGAGTTTTGCCTGGTTCAACAATTTCATAAGGATCTTGTTGATTCACTTCATCTTTACCTTTAAGATTTGTGTTTGTCTTGTTTATATTTATATAACTAATCAAATCAGAATTAGTTGAAAAAGTATCAACCACTTTCACATCAGGGCAACCATCTTCACCCGCATTTAATGTAATTGTATATTTAATATAATCACTTTTTGAATCTATTTTTTCGCAAGATTTTTTTACATCTACTTTTCCATAATGTGCAATTGGATTCTCACCAAAATTCAATGTATACTCTTTTCCTGCTATGGTAATCGTAGCTTTTCCTGTTTCTGGTACTTTGCTTAAATTCGCCTCTCCAGTAACATAGAAATCACCATCAATCGTAGTCTTTCCTCCACTTATTAATCCATTTAAATATTCTTCATTAAATTGAACCTTTACTTTTCTATTATCTACAGTTACATCGCCAACTTTCGTTGATCCTGACATAACACTGCCTTGTGCCACTGCATTTCTAAGAATATCTGGTAAATCAAATAATAATGTACGATTATAATTTGTTTTTAAATAGTCAATCTGTATCCCTTGATAACTAACACTTATTTTTATTGAAGCATCACCAGGAATTTCTGTATTACCGGCCACATCAATCTTAGTTTCATGACCATCTTTTATATAATACCAATCGATAGAACTGATTTTACTTGCATCACTATTTAAATTAAACCCCTCTAAAGTAACTTGAGTTGATTCCTGCTGTTCTTCTTCATTACTCTCATCCTGTTTACTTTCTTCTGGTTCTGCAACTGTTTCTACTTCATCACTAGACTCTGTTGTATCTGGTTGAGTATTCTCTTCTTCTACAGGCTGCTCTTCTTCCTTTTCGTAACAATCCTCAGTATGTTGATGTTCTTCTTTATCACAAATTAACTTGTCATCTTGATAACACTCTTCAGTATGAGTATGTTCTTCCATTCCACAAATGGTTTTACCCTCTAAAGTAATGGCAGGAAGAGTTAGTGCATAAACCACGCAAAAAACAACCACGCAAGAAAGGGCTAAAGTAATCCTTTTCCATTTCTTTAACCTTGCTTTATCCTTAAGTAGTTTTTTTATATATTCCGAAACCATGCTCTCTCACCTACTTTACACTTCCTATTTGATCAAAAGGCCAAATTCTAAAAATAATCTGCCCCTCTATTTGTTCCTTCGAAATATCTCCAATTGCTCTACTTCTTGAATCTATAGAAGTATCCCTATTATCACCCATTAAAAACCAATGCGATTCAGACACCTGGTGTGGAAGATCAATATCACAATTTCCTAAAGCTTTTTCATTAAGATACTTTTCATCCAATGCTTTACCATCCACACTCACATTGCCATTCACATCAATATCTATCCATTGACCAGGACTGGCAATAACGCGTTTTACCAACAACTTATTTCCTTGCCAAAAAGCTACAATATCTCCCGACTTTAATTTTGTATTCTTTACAGAAACAACATACTGACCCTGTTCTAAAGTAGGAGACATACTATAGCCATAAATAGATAATACGGGCATCCATAAAGTAGCTACTAACACAGAAATGGCAGCTACTACAACCAATATACCAATCGTCCCCTTTAAAGTTTTACGATATACAGCCCTATCCTTTAATCGCTTCTGCTCCGATTCTATTTCTTCCATTGTTAAATCATTTGAATTTGTAGTATCCTTTTTCATCTCGCAAATGACATCCACCAACTCACTACGACTCAAATGCTTTAAATCTTTCTTCTCCATATCTAACCCCTATATTTATTGGTAGCGCTTACTTCAAGTTAGTAAAAAAAAGTCTACCTTGTCAACTTGTAAACTAGTTTAGTAATAAAATATTGCACAAATTATCAATAATGTATTCATAAATACATCAAATATCCCTTACATATCAAGCATTTTAAGATTCACTAACTTTTGGTAATCTACATATTACGCGCCTTACAATCATTTTTCAAATACCTAAATTACAAGTGCAACAGAATTGTTAAAATGTACAAAAGAAAAACAGAATTCATTACGAATTCTGTTCTTTCCTATAATTCAATTGTAAGGTATTTTAAACCACCATATTTAACTTGATAACGATAAATATTATACATAAGTTCTAACCACTCTGTATCTGTAATCTGCTTATTGCCAATACAATCAATCATCATGTTTTCAGACTTTTTTAAACACTCCATATTCTGAACCCACTTTTTATAATTCTTACTATTCGGCTCCAGTGCCATGTCTATGAGATCATCATACTTCTCATTTACAGCCTTATATATAACTCGAATATTCTCAATTGTAGGCTTTTCGATAGTATCAATGTAATCAAAAAATCTCATATATATTACCACTCCTTTGCATCGAACTACCCACATTATAAACCGCAAATAGTTACCTTGTATAGAAAAAAGTGTCAATTAAGACACTTTTTTGAATATATTTATGATCTGCTTTTCCAATACATTCACATCAATTGGCTTAGAAATATGCCCATTCATACCTGCTTCCATTGCCATTTTCTTATCTTCCTCAAACGCATTGGCCGTCATAGCTAGAATTGGAATACTTGCCTTTTTTACATTCTCAAATTGACGAATTCTTCTAGTCGCCTCATACCCATTCATGTTTGGCATTTGAATATCCATCAAAATTAAATCATACAAATCTGCATCCACTTCAGACAACCGATTTACACAAGCTAAACCATCCTCAACACGATCCAACACTAAACCACTCTGTTCAAGTATGGCCATCGCAATCTCGGCATTTAATTCATTATCTTCCACAAGTAATACATGCTTACCTTCTAAGATGGATTTTTCATCCAGAACATCCAATTCGTGATTCAATTCTATAGAATCCTCATCCGATATTCTATGCTCAAAAGTAAGAGTGAAACAAGTACCCTCACCCAGCTTACTCTTGACACAAATCTCTCCATCCATCATATCCACAAGTTTTTTGACAATCGACATACCTAAACCTGTACCCGACACTTTTCCAATCGTTGTATTGTATTCTCTAGAAAAAGAATCAAACAAAGTTGGAAGATAGTCTTCACTCATACCAACACCCGTATCTTTGATTTGCGTTTGAATTCTAACATAACCAGATCTTGTACAATTCAGTTCCTTTACATCAATCGCAATATGACCACCCTCAGGCGTATACTTAAACGCATTTCCCACTAGATTCATTAAGATTTCACGAACCTTAAAACCATCCCACAACACATGCGTATGATCAACATCCACACTCGTTGTAAATACGATATTCTTTTCTTGTGCACTCGACTCGAATACGTTCTCGATTTCTTCAACTACAAGCCCGATTTGCTCGGCTCTTTCTTCGACAACCATCTTACCACTCTCAATACGCGCCATATCCAGCACATTATTAATGATTGAAAGTAATAGCTTACCACTCTGCTCAATCTTATTTTGATAATCTACTAGGATTGGATTTGTCAAGTACTGCTTCATCAATTCATTGTAACCAAGAATCACATTCATAGGCGTACGAATATCATGCGACATATTGTTTAAGAAATCCGTTTTCGCCTTATTCGCCTCTTCCGCCACAATATATGCCTCTTTTAATTTCGCCTCCTGCATACGTTCCTTCTTGATCAAATCATCAATGTTTCTTGTACCAATCACCGCCACACGACTACGATCCTTTTTATAAACATACGCAATACGTGTCTGATGATAAAGAATACGATCACCCATTTTAAATTCATAGGTCATTGAAAAATCATCTTGATTTGAACATAACGAATCTAACGAAAGCTGATCTAAGAAATTTTCACGACTTTCATCCGTCACAATCTCATCGGCATAAGCCGGCAATAATGCACACCACTGATTTTCATATTTACGACAAAAATCCGCAATACGCTTACCATTCTCACCCACTTCACGATAGGAAAAGATTTGACCACTATCCAACTCCAACAATAATACGGAAAAATATTCTTTACCAAGACCCTCAATAATCTCTCTTTGAAGTTCTAATACTTTTTCCCTCTTTACAATTTCATCAATTGGACGAAAACCCATTATAATCTTAAAATGATTCAAATCCTCATATAGAAATACTGCCCTTGCCCCCAAATTCGAAATTCCATTCTCATCCGGAACAATTTGAAAATGCCATTCTAAAGAACCCTGTTTCTTTAATGTACGCATTAAAGACCCATTTGATAAAATATCCATATAATTTGGACAAGAATCCTTCATCAGTACATTATCATAGAAATAATTTAAACTCTCACTATAACTATGCCAATTCATTTCAGCACAACTCGCATCCTGCTTAATCACTTCCACGGTATCTTGTTTCAAGTCACAAAGCACTAAAGAAGTATAATCCATAGTCAAAGCCGATAAGATATTATTCTGTTCCTTTTCTCGAATAAACTCTGTCACATCCGAAATATGTCCATGCAGTATAGAATTTCCCTCTTTCTCTACACTCTCACTTACATAATGATATCCATCTTTTCCTAATAAACGAAAGACAGAATGGAATAAATCTATCTCTCTATCCTCTGGATGCACCATATTCATTAATTTATTATCAAATCGAGTTTCAATCTCTTCTTTTGACCAACCAAAAATCTCTTGAAATTTTAAACTCACATATAAAAAGGGATATCCATCCTCCAATGAACACCGATGATATCCACCAATACGCCCACACACTTCTTGAATTGTCAAATCATTATCTATTATCTTCATAGCCATTCCCCTAATAGTACTAACTCTATCAAACTCTCAACCCTATTTCAATCCACTAAAAACTATGGTTATATTCCCATTAAATAAAAGTAAACTAATTTGACTATATAGTAACATAAATTACGTTTAAGTTAGATGTATGCGTTTACACTCAATTAAAAAGTACAAATTGTACTAAAAAGTGCAAATAAAAAAGGTACATAAAGTACCGAATATATAAGAATAGATAGGGATAAATCAACCTTTAAAAGTCATAGGGATTTTTGCTTTTAGAAAGTGATAACCTTTAAACACTTGTAGGGTGAATTTCTCTATCTTTTTTGTTACAGTATTTTTAGAAGGATTGGACATAAAATAAAAAAGATAGAAATCCCCAACCGTCCAAAGTTTGTGATTTCTATCCGTCCTCTAAGACAATATTATGATACTGAAAATTACCAACGACTTCAACATGAT